>WNEZ01002624.1_pt1 | contig 15434 bp, 17 predicted proteins | sample 5400521 | NCBI WGS metagenome assembly WNEZ01 (sample SAMN13153339, study PRJNA577476) | soil metagenome | isolation source: 120 cm saprolite under Douglas fir tree site 2 hole 1 replicate 1 | place: USA:California | collected 2015-04-18
CGGGACTCAGAAGGGCGGTGCCTCGCGCGCGAGCGTCATCTCGCCGAGCACCACGACCGGGAAGCGGCGGCCCGCCGGCAGCTCGGAAAGCTCGGGCGGACCGACCAGCAGTGCCGCGCCGCTCCCGAGCGCGCTCAGCACACCGGAGCCCTGCGCGGCGAGCGCCGTCGCGACCGGGCCGTCGGGCGTCTCCGCGAGCTGCACGCGGACGAATTCCGTGAGCGCCTTCGCCTTCCGGACGCTCCCCGCGAGTGCGGCGTGCACCACCGGCAGGTGGATCCGGCGATGTCCCTGCATGCGGCGGAGCGCGGGACGCACGTAGAGGTAGAAGCACACCAGGGCCGAGACCGGGTTCCCCGGGAGCCCGAACACGAGGCGCTCGCCGCGGCGGCCGAAGACGAGCGGGCGCCCGGGCTTCTGCGCCACCTGCCAGAAGATACGCTCGACGCCCGCGGCGGCCAGCGCGTCCTTCACCAGGTCCAGCTCGCCGACGGACACGCCGCCACTGGTGAGGACGACGTCGGCCTCGAGCGCCGTCACGATGGCGGCGCGGATGTCGGCGGCGCGGTCACGCGTGATCGGCAGCACGACGGGCTCCGCCCCCGCCTCGCGAGCGGCGGCGGCGAGCGTGTAGGTGTTGGAGTTGACCACCTGCCCGGGCCCAGGCGTCTCGTCCACCTCGACCAGCTCGGCACCCGTAGGTAGGATCGCCACCCGCGGCCGGCGGTGGACGACGAGCGACACGCACCCGATGGAGGCGAGCACACCCACGTCCGCCGGCCCGATCGGCGTCCCCGCAGCGACCGCCACCTGCCCGGGCCGGATGTCCTCCCCGGCGGCGCGCACGTTCGCACCGGCCGCAGGCATGGCGCGCACCAGGACCATGCCGTCGCGCTCCTCGGTGTCCTCGACTTTGACCACGCTGTCGGCGCCGGGCGGGATGACCGAGCCGGTGAAGAGCTTGACCGCCGTACCGGGCACCACGGGTGTGTCGATGACGCTCCCCGCCGGCTCGACCCCGACGATGCGCAGGCGCACCGGCGCGCCGCCCAGGTCCGCATGACGCACGGCGAACCCGTCCATGGCCGAGTTCGCCGCCGCGGGCACGGCCCGCGCGGAGACGACGTCGGCTGCCGCCACACGGCCGAGCGCCCCGGCGAGCGGCACGCGCTCGGCCCCGAGTACGGGGGCCGCCGCGCACACCGTGGCGAGCGCTTCGCCGACCGGGATCACGCGCCGAGCGATAGCCGCGGCCCGACCCTGCGTCAACGCCGTCCGTGATCCTGGACAGACGCCAGCCCGCCGGGTTAGGCCTGCGCCATGACCGTCTCGCCCGCCGACGCGACCACGACGCTCAACGGCCTCGGCTTCCACTTCCTCGACTGGGGCACGCGGGGCGAGCCGCCCATGCTGCTCCTGCACGGCGGGGCGCAGACCGCGCACAGCTGGGACGAGGTCGCACCCGACCTGGCGCGCGACCACCACGTGCTGGCCCTCGACCAGCGCGGGCACGGCGACACCGCCTGGGCCCCGCAGGGCCGCTACCGCCGCGACGACTTCGTGGCCGACGTCCGCGCCTTCCTCGACGACCGGGACTGGCAGCGCGCGACGCTCGTGGCACTCAGCCTGGGCGGGCTCAACTCGATCGCCTTCGCGGCCACGCATGCGGAGCGGATCGCCGGGCTGGTGGTGGTCGACGTCACCCCCACCATCTCGCAGACGGGCGGCAAGGCGATCGCGGCGCAGCTCCAGGTGCGCGACTTCGCGTCGTTCGACGAGGCCGTCGCGCGGGCCCTCGCCTTCAACCCCCTGCGCTCGGCGGAGAACATCCGCGCCCGTCTGCGCTACGCGCTCCGCCAGGGCGCCGACGGCCGCTGGAGCTACAAGTTCGATCCGGGCATCGGGAGCGGCGGCCTCGAGACGGATTTCGAGCGCCTGTGGGAGCAGGTGCGGGAGATCCGCTGCCCGACGCTCCTCGTGCGCGGCGCGCAGAGCGCCATCCTCTCGCGCGAGGCGGCGGCACGCTTCGTGCGCGAGCTGCCGGGGAGCACGGTGGTCGAGGTGCCGGGCGCCGGCCACTCGGTGATGGGCGACAACCCGAGCGGCTTCATCGGCGCGGTGCGGCCCTTCCTGGCGCGGCACGGGCTGTAGCGCGGGCGAGCGAAGCTCAGCCGGGCTTGCGCGCGAGGAAGAGGTATTCCTCGTTCCGCTCGCGAAAGCCGTCGGGCCAGCGCCGCCGCAGCTCCGCGCGCAGCGCGGCCAGGAAATCCGCGTGTCGCGGCCCGGCGAAGCGCCGGACCCACTCCAGCGTGGACACGTAGCCGTGGTACGACCTCGGGGTGAACGCGAGCTCGCCCGCGAGCGTGAGCGCCGGCTCGGCCTCGAGGCCCGAGCCCGCGAACGGCGCGCTCGGATGCACCTGGATGCCGTGCTCCAGGTCGGGCACCGTGACCCCGATCCGGCGCAGAATCTCGACCACGAGCTGCATGTAGGGCTGCCCGGGCGCGGCGTAGCGCCAGAAGAGCGCCACCCGTCCGCCCGGGACGAGCACGCGCTCGACCTCGATCAGCACCGGCGCGGGCGCGAACCAGTGGAACGCGGTGCCGCAGGTGACGAGGGCCGCGGCGCCCTCGCGGAGCGGAAGCGCCTCGGCGCGCGCGCTCACCAGCGCGAGCCGATCGCCCGTCGAGCGCCGCGCCTCGGACAGCATCGAGGCGGAGAAATCAATGCCGACGACGCGCCAGTCCCGCGCGCAGAGGGCGCGCGCGACGAAGCCCGTACCGCAGCCGAGATCGAGCGCGAGACGTCCGTCCGCCACCCCGCTGCGCGCCGCGATCGCGTCGTAGAGCGCGGGGGAGTAGTCGCGCCGCCAGCGAGCGTAGATGGCGGCCTGGTGGCGGAAGTCGAAGGGCTCGTCGGAGGGCGGGAGCGAGAACTCGGGCACCGCGCCCATGCTAGCCGGCCGGCGCCCGCGCCGCGACCGCTTGCAGCCGCGCACCCTGCTGGCGCATACCGCCCGGGATGAAGTTCGACCTGCTCTACGAGCTGCAGACGCCGAAGCCGCACGACGAGCGCAGCGAGTACCGCTGCTACCATCAGGCGCTCGAGCAGATCGAGCTCGCCGACCGGCTCGGCTACGACACCGTGTGGGAGGTGGAGCACCACTTCCTGACCGAGTTCGCCCACTCGTCGGCGCCCGAGGTGTTCCTCTCGGCGGTGGCGCAGCGCACGAAGCGCATCCGCCTCGGTCACGGCGTCGTCCTCCTGCCGCACCGCTTCAACCACCCGATCCGCGTCGCCGAGCGCGTGGCGACCCTCGACATCCTCTCCGACGGGCGGGTCGAGTTCGGCACCGGACGCTCGAGCCAGTTCGAGCAGGCGGGTTTCGAGGTGGACACCGACCTCTCTCGCGAGATGTGGCAGGAGTCGCTCGAGATGATCCCGCGCATGTGGACCGAGGACCCCTTCGCGCACGCGGGGAGGTTCGTGACGGTCCCGCCGCGCAGCATCCTCCCGAAGCCGCTGCAGAAGCCGCATCCGCCCATCTGGATGGCGGCCACCAGCCCGCAGTCGTGGGAGATCGCGGGGCGGAACGGCATCGGCATCCTCGGCCTCACCATCTTCGTCAGCGTGCCCCAGCTGGCCGACCGCGTGCGCGCGTATCGCACCGCGCTCCGGCAGGCGAAGCCGGTCGGCAAGTTCGTCAACGATCGCGTCGGCGCGTTCACCATCGTGCACGTCGCGGAGACGAAGGAGCAGGCGGTGGCGAACGGCGCCACCGAGGCCGCGATCAACTACCTCCTCTACGCCTTCCGCGTCCTCGGCGGCTTCGCCGACCCGAGCGGGCGCGGCATGCAGCGCGAGTACGCGGAGCTCGAGGTCAAGTCCACGCCCTACCGCGACCTGATCGCCAAGGAATACCCGATCATCGTCAAGATGCAGCGCGGCGAGTGCACGTTCGATGACCTCGACCAGGAGGACATGGTGATCGTCGGCGACGTCGATCACTGCGTGCGCAAGGTCGAGCGCTACCAGAAGGCGGGGCTGGACCACTTCATCGCGCTGGTGCAGGCGGACCGCATCCCGCACGAGAAGGTGATGCGCTCGATCGAGCTGTTCGCGACCGAGATCATGCCGCGCTTCCGCGGCTGACTCAGTGGTTGAACGGGCAGACCAGCCCGCCGCCACCCCCGAAGCAGCCGGGCACGGCAGGCAGCGGGGCCGCGTCGTCGTCGGGATAGAAGAAGCCGACGGTGAAGCACATCTCGTCGTTGCTGGTGACGCCGAAGGTCAGCTCGCGGGTGGTGTCGTTCAGGTAGTTGCAGGTCCAATGGAAGCCGTCACCCGCCTCGAGACGCAGCGGCGGGTCGTAGAGCTTCACCGTCGGCTCCGAGTAGACGCGCGTCTCGAGTTCCAGCGGCCCGATCACGCCCTGGCGCGTCACCTCCACATCCGCCGACTGCGTGTGCTTGTGGCTGTGCGTGCTGAGCCAGACGAGGTTCAGCGGGAAGGGCGTGACCCAGGACGCGCTGGCGCTGCCCGGCTGGCCCGGTGGCACGTCGATGTCGAACGTGCCGAGCTGGAAGCTCCGCGCGTGGTGGCGCACCGTCCCCTTGCGCGCGGCGCGGAAGTTCACCGCGACGTCGATGGTGACCGGCTCGTCGCCGCCGTTCAGATAGTGGGAGTTGAGCAGGAGAGGCTGGTGCGGGGGGAGCGCGACCGCCACCCCGGGCGGGAAGCGGATCGTCTGCCGGATGCGCTGCACGAAGGCCAGGATGGGCGACACCACCTGGTCGCCGACGCCGGCGCAGCCCACGCGGTCGAACGGGCCGCTCGGGATGTCCTCGGGATGGTCGCCCTGGTAGAGGAAGACCGCGAAGTGGTGGCTCGTGTAGGTGGCGCCGCCCGGCATCGCCATCGTGATCTCGCTCGCATCCATCGCCTTGCGGTTGCGGAGCGTGACCAGCTGGCAGACTTCGCGCTCCGAGTGCGGCGCGATGGTGATCGGCGTGAGACGGACCTGGAGTCCGTGCTGCGGACGGCGGAGATGGGCGCGCAGGGTCGCGGCGGAGCCGAGCGCGGGAACCGCGAGCAGGGCGAGGACGAGGCCGAACGCGCGGAGCATCGTCCCTGGTTGTCCCGCAGGACCCCGGTCGGGTCAAGCGGGGACGGACCGAGCGGGCGACGGCTCAGTACGTTCCGGTCGCGGCCCCGGCGTCGGTCTGCACGCCGCGCTGCGCCGCCAGGTCGCGGATCGCCTTCCAGGCGAGCTTCGACGGCTCGGCGTGCGAGTTCTCCCACCGGTTGACGGTCGAGACGGTGACCGCGATCTGGTGCGCGAACTCCTCCTGCGTCATGCCGAGCTGCTGGCGGAGCGTGCGGATCATGCTGCGTGTGCTGTCAGGCATGCAGATCGAACTGAGCAACCGACGTGCCACCGGCAGCGCGCCTGCCCGCGTGGCCCGACGCGGCGCTCGCCACAGCGCGGGCGACAAAAAGCGGCCGCTTGCGACGAGATCGCGCCGCGCGACTTGCGCTAGGCATTAGCACCTCGCTATGGCGGGCGCCATGATCTACGTCCACGAGGTGCACGAGGTCGCCGGCGGCCGGATGGCGGAGTTCGGCGAGGCGCTGCGCTCCGAGTGGCGGCCGCTGCTCGAGGGGGGCAATCGCGCCCGGCTCCTCTGGTTCTGGCAGCTCACGCACGGCACCGGACCGAGCTACCAGGCCGTGTCGATCACCGCCGTGCGCGACTGGGCGACGTGGGGGGAGCTGACCGGCGAGCCCCGCTTCCGCGCCTGGCAGCGCCGGGTGGGGACGCTCCGCCGCGAGGTGACGGCGAAGGTCCTCCTGCCCGTCGCCTGGTCGCCGCTCCAGGAGGTCGACCTCACCGCCGCACCGTTCGCGCACGAGAGCGAGGCGCCGTCGCTCTACCTGCACGACACGGGCTGGCCCTTCAGCGGCAAGCTCGAGGAGTACGTCGAGGCGCTCGGCTCGGTCTTCTATCCGCAGACGCGCCGGGCACGCATGATCTCGGTCGCGGCGTGCTGGACGGTGGCTCCCGGCACCGGCCGTCACCACGAGGTCGTCCTGCTGCAGAAGATCGAGGACTGGACGCAGTTCTCGCGCCTGCTCACACAGGGCGAGCCGCCCGCCCAGCCCGGCGGCTGGATGGAGGAGGGGTTGCGCTACCGGGAGCGCTGGGAGTCGAAGCTGCTCCGCTGCGCGCGCTGGTCGCCGCGGCAGTAGCGGAACGCTCAGTTCTTCTTCACCGGTAATCCGCTCAGGTCGCAGGTGCCGTTCGTCACCGGGTACCAGCCGCCCGGCATGATGCACATGTCGTCGTCGGAGGTGAAGCCGAAGACCAGGTTCGCCTGGACGCACTTGCCGGTGCCGAAGCCGGCACAGTCGGCGTCCGTCTCGCACCGCTTGGCGGCCCCCGAGGTTCCCCGGCCGGTGAAGAGCGCGGTCGCCGCATCCACGCCAGGGATCACGCCAGCTTCCTCCTCGCAGCCCATCTTGACCGCCGTCGTGACGCCGTTGTCGTGCGTGCAGGTGTAGCGCAGCCGCTGCCCCGGGTTCACCAGGAGCGGCGGGGTGTACGCCACCTGCGGCGGATCGCGGTAATCTTGGTTCTCGAGCACCTGGCGTGGCGGCGCGCTCCCGTCCAGGAAGTCGATGGTGAAGAGCTTGCCGCGCTTGTGCATGTGCGAGGTGAGCGACACCACGCAGGCGGGACCGGTCGGGAAGGCGCCGCCGCCCAGGCTGCCGCCGTAGTCCGGCAACCCTGGTCCCCACGCCCAGCTCACCGACGCCACCTGGCCGGGCGGCACCTTCAGGAAGCCGTTGGCCACCACGTCGAAGAGGGGGAGCAGGTACTGGCGTACGCTGTGCTTCTTCGCCGCCGTCAGCTTGATCCTGACCGAAGCCTTCTGCGGCTGGTCGCTACCGTTGATCCAGTGCGAGTTCAGGATGAGGCCGACCACCGGCCCGGCGGAAGTGTTCGCGGGCTTGATCTGCTGCGCGAGGCCGTCGGGGAGGCGGGTGGTGAGCGTCGGGCTCTGCGAGCCGGTAATCAGCGTCCGCTGGTTCGTGTCGGTCGGACCGAAATCGAGACAGGCCTTGCTGTCGACGAGCTGGCCCTTGGGCGGGAATTTCTCGATGTCGGTCCCTTCGTACGCCCAGAGAAGGAAGTGGTGGCTGGTGAAGGTCGAGGTGATGCCGATGTTGGTGACGACCGAGCTGCCCAGGTCGAATGGCTTCTTCATCGGCAGGCGAACGAAGGTGCAGGTCTCCCGGTCGCTCCGAGGTGGCACCGTGAAAGTCGGGTACTTGAGCTTGATGGTGCGGCGTGCGTGCGCGGACGGCGCCGCAGCGAGCGCCGCCGCGGTCGCGACGGCGAGGACGAGGGACAGGCGGCGGGCGCTCAACATGGTTCCTCCACGAGTAAGGACATCCTAACCGGCAAGGGTTCAGGGTCAACAGGCCGCCGGCGCGCCACGGGCCAAGCCGTCGAAAGGCGTGCCCGAACGGTCAGTCCCGGAAGGCGGGCATTACTTCCTGAATGAAGAGCTCGAGGCCGGCCCAGTCGAAGGGCGCGCGGAGGGCCAGGATGACCCACTCGGCGCCCGCCGCGGCGTATGCGCGGATGCGCTCGATCACCTCGGGGGGCGTGCCGACCAGGATGCCCGGGCGCACGAGGTCGGTCATCGGCCCGAACATGAGACGAAGGTTCTCCTCCTGCCGGCGGACGTCGTTCTCGTCGCGCCCGAGAGCGAGGCCGAGGTTCACCGTGCGCGTGACGGCGCGCGGGTCGCGACGCTCGCGCTCGCACCAGCGGTCGAGGGTGGCGTTGCGTTGCGCGAACGTCTCCGGGGAGAGGAAGGGCACGTTCCAGCGGTCGGCGTGCCGGGCGACCAGACGCAGGAGCCGCTTCTCGCCCTGGCCGGCGATGCACAGCGGGAGTCGGGACTGCACCGGCCGCGGCTCGCAGAGAGCGTCCTGGAGACGGAACTGCCGGCCCTCGAGGGTGACGCGCTGGCCGTCGAACAGGGCGCGCAGGATCTTCGCCGTCTCCTCGAGCTGATCGAGCCGGTCCTTGATGGGCGGGAACGGGATGCCGAAGGCGCGCGCCTCGATCTCGTTCCAACCCGCTCCGATGCCGAGCTCGCAGCGGCCGCCGCTCAGGTGATCGATGGTGACCGCGGCCTTGGCGAGCACCCCCGGCGAGCGGTAGCAGACGCAGAACACCAGGCAGCCGACCCGCACCCGCTTCGTCTCCGAGGCCAGCGCAGCCATGGTGGCCACCGCCTCGAAGGCCGGCTTCGCGGGGTCGGAGAGATCCGAGACCGAGTAGAGGTGGTCCCACACCGAGCACCAGTGAAAGCCGCGCTCGTCGGCGATGCGCCACAGCCGGCGCAGGTCGGCGATCGAGCAGTCCTGCGGACCGGCGTGGAGGCCGAAGCGCATACCCGCTTCTACGCGCGTGCTCCGTCGCGCGCGAGCCGGAGCTCGTCGGCCAGCGCTTCGAGCCATTCCTCGGTCGAGCCGAAGCGCAGCTCGGCCTCCTTGGCGCGCGCCGAGTAGCGGTGCAGCTCGTGCTCGATCACGTAGCCGGCGCCGCCGTGGAGCTGGTGGGCGGTGAGCGTTGCCTCGCGGTAGGCGCGCCCGGTCCATGCCTTCGCGATCGCGACCTCGCGCGCGGCCGGCAGGCCTTCGGCGAGGCGCCAGAGCGCCTGGCGGGTCACGTGCCGCGCGCCCTCGAGCTCGATCGCCATCACCGCGACCATCTGCTGCACCGCCTGGAAGGTCCCGAGCTTCACGCCGAACTGCTCGCGCTCGCAGACGTAGCGGGTGGTCATCTCGAGGACGGCATCCGCGCCGCCGATCATGTCGGCGCAGAGGAGCGCGGCGAGCGCGAGCCGGAGGCGCGCGAAGCGCGGCCAGGCCTCGCCGGGGCGGCCCGCGAGCGCGCCGGTGGGGAGCCTCACGTCCTTGAAACGCACGACGGTTTGCCGGTCCTTGCCGAAAGTCTTCTGCGGCATGCGGCTCACGCCCGGCGCGTCGGCCGGGACGAGGACGGTGGACACACCCCGCCCGTCGCGCGCCGCGACCAGGAAGACATCGGCGTTGACACCCTGGAGCACGTAGCGCTTCTCGCCCTGGAGGCGGAGCCCCCGCCTGCTCCGGCGGACGACCGTGGTGAAGGCGGCGGGATTGGCGCTCGCCTGCTCCTCGGCCACCGCGAGCGTGACCAGCCGCTCTCCCCTCGCCACGGCGGGCAGCCACACCCGCTTCTGCGCCGCCGAGCCGAGCGCCGAGAGACCGAGCCCGCCGGCGATGGCCGCGAAGACACCGAAGGGCGCGACGGCACGGCCGAGCTCCTCGACGAGCAGGCCGAGGTCGAGGAGCGACGCGCCCTGCCCCCCGTGGGCCGCGGGTAGCCCGTAGCCGAGCCAGCCGAGGCGCGCGACCGCCTCCCAGAAGGCCGGGTCATACCCCTGCTCGGTCCGGTCCCATTGGAGGCGCCGCTCGCGCGTGATCTCGGCGGCGAGGAAGCGGCGCGCGGCCTGACGGACCGCCTCCTGCTCCTCGCTCGGCCCGAGCTCCACGGTTACTTCCGCGGCAGGCCGAGCCCGCGCTGCGCGATGATGGCGCGCTGGATCTCGTTGGTGCCACCCCCGAAACGCTGCATGGGCGCCGTGGTGTACATCCACTGCAGGCGGCCGGCGAGCGGAGCGGCCGGCTCGTCGGGCGCGAGCTGGCCGGCGAGCCCGAGGATGTCCATGCCGACCGACGCGAGGTGGGCGTTCAGCTCGGTGACGTACACCTTCGCGATCGAGCCCTCCTTGGTCGGCACCTCGCCCTGGTCGATGAGCCAGGCGTTCAGGAGCCCGATCTGCCGGCCCACCTCGACGCGCATCTCGAGGTCGGCGAGCGCTCGCCGCACCCACGGGACGGAGCCGAGCGCCCTCCCGTCCCGCTTCGCGCGCCGCGTGAAGGCGATCAGCTCGTCCAGCATGCGGCGGATCATCCCCACCGAGCCGATCATGATGCGCTCGAAGTCGAGCGCCATCATGGCGTAGTAGAAGCCCATGCCGCGCTCGCCCACCAGGTGGTCGCGCGGCACGCGCACGTCCTCGAAGAAGACGGCGTTGGTGCGGATACCCGACCAGGTCCAGAGCGGCTGCACGGTGATGCCCGGCCGGTCCATGGGCACGATCATCATCGAGATGCCCTTGTGCTTCGGCGCCTCGGGCTCGGTGCGCACGGCGACCCAGTTGTGGCTCGCGGTGTGTGCGCCGGTGTTCCACATCTTCTGCCCGTTGATGACCCACTGGTCGCCGTCGAGGACGGCGCGCGTCTTCAGGTTGGCCAGGTCCGTCCCCGCGTCGGCCTCCGAGTAGGCGACCGCGAAGTCGATCTCGCCCCGGAGGATGGGCGGCAGCCAGCGCGCCTTCTGCTCCTCGCTGCCGGCGCGGAGGATGGCGGGGGCCACCGAGCTCACCGCGAGCCGCATGGCCGGCGCGCCCGCGGCCATCATCTCCTCGATGAAGATGTACTGCTCCACCGCCGACTTCCCGAGCCCGCCGAACTCCTTCGGCCAGCCGATGGCCCACCAGCCCTTCTTGAACATCTTCTGGTGGAAGGCGCGCGCGAGCGGTCCGTCGCCCTCGTTGCCCGCCTGCCGCATCTCGGCGACCAGCGCGGGCGTGGCCTCCCGCTCGAGGAAGCGCCGGACCTGGTCGCGCCACGCGAGCTGCTCGGGCGTGTGCGCGTAGCGCATCAGAGGTGAACTACCCGCCGCACGTGCACGATCTCGATCTTCCCCGTCTCGCCGATCAGCACGTTGATCACGAAGGTGAAGAACGACATCAGGAGCCAGCCCCCCAGCGCCGACCAGAAGCCGTGCACGGTGAAGCCCTTCACGACCTCGGACGCCATCCAGAGCATGCTCGCGTTCACCACCAACGTGAAGAGGCCGAGCGTCAAGATGTTGAGCGGCAGCGTGAGGAGGAGGATGAGCGGACGAACGACCGCGTTGAGCACACCGATCGTCACAGCGGCGAAGACGAGCGCCGCCACGCTCTGGATCTCGATGCCGCGCACGATGAGGCTCGTGAGGTAGAGGGCGGTCGCGCTCACCAGCCAGCGGATGACGAGCCCCTGCATGATCAACGCGGGTTCGTATGCGAAGCGGCCGCCGGCTGCAAGCGCCGGGGCGGTTGGACGCGCAGCACGAGCGCCGCCGCGAGCAGGCTGGTCGCGACGACGGTGGCGAGCATGGGCCCGTAGCCTCCCGTGTAGTCGCGCAGGTGTCCCGTCGCGAGCACGGCCGCGGCCTGCGCGAGGATCACGAACGGGCTCATGCGGCCGGCGATCGCGCCGTAGTGGAGGCGGCCGAAGGTCGCCGCGTTGAGGCTCGCGAGCAGCGTCGCGTTGCCGCCCATGGCGTAGCCGTAGAGGACGACGTAGCACGCGAGCAGCGGCATGCTGCGCGTCGCCCAGAGGAGGAGAACGCCCGCGCTCTGCAGGCAGAAGCAGACCGCCGCGACGCGCCGCTGGTCGAAGCGGTCGAGCAGCGCCCCGAAGCCGAGCTTCCCGACCACCCCCATGCCGGCGGTCGCGCCGAGCACGAGCGAGGCGGCTGGCTCCGACATGCCGCGGTCGAGAAGGAGCGGCATCTGATTGAGCAGCACGCAGGCGAGCCCCGCCATGGTGAGGGAGAAGGCCGCCGCGAGGAGCCAGAAGTTCGCCTGGCGGATCGCCACCTCGGGCCTGACGGAGCGCTCGATCTCCTGCTCGACGAGGGACAGGTCCGCGGGCGATGCGGGGGTGGTGGCCGAAAGACCGTCGGGCAGGAGGCCCAGGTCGGCGGGATCGCGTCGCATCCAGAGCAACACGGGTGGGAGGACGAGCACCAGGGCCAGCACGCCGAGCACGGCGAACGCCACCCGCCAGCCGAAGCTCGCGATCAGGCGCTCGACGAGCGGCGCGAACACGATCCCACCGGCCGAGAGGCCCGCAGTGGCGATGCCGAGCGCCTGGCCCCGCCGGCGCACGAACCAGCGCGCGACCGCCGCGTTGTTCGGCAGCGGCCCGATGCAGGTCGAACCCAGCGCGACCGGACCGGCCAGACAGAGGTAGAGCGCCGTCAGGGAGTGCACCTGCGAGAGCAGAACGAAGCCCGTGGCCAGCACGCACACGCCCACCACCTCGACCCGTCGCGCGCCCTGACGATCGACGGCACGCCCCACGAAGAGCGAGTAGAACGCGCTGGCGCACTGGAGGAGGGAGAAGCCGCTCGCCACCGGCGCGTGTCCGCCGAACGCCTCGGCGAGCGGCCGGGAGAAGACGCCCCAGGCGTAGAAGATCATCCCGGTGCTCACGGCGTGGCAGATGAAGGCCACCAGCACGATCCACCAGCCGTGAAATATCCGCGCCGGGCGCGCCGTCACGTGGTGGCCAGGAACCACCGGTAGTGCGTCGGGGTCGTGAAGCCCATGCGGCGGTACATCGACTCTCCCATGGGCGAGGCCTGGAGGTTCATGAAGCGTGCGCCGCGGCGGATCCCCTCCGCGATCACCGCCCACGTGACCGCCCGCCCGTAGCCGCGTCCGAACTCCTCGGGCAGCGTGCCGACCCAGCCGATGCCACCCACGCCATGGGCCATGTAGAGGATCGCGCCGGCGACCGCGCGGCCGTCCTTGTAGGCGAGGTAGGCCTGCGTCGCGGGCCCGACGACGCTCGCGGGGGTCGCGAAGTGCTCGGCGGTCGAGGCCTCCGGCGTCCCGTAGAGGCCGAAGGCACGGACCATGATCGCGCCGTAGTCGGCGCGGCCGGCGTCGTCGGTCACCGGGCGGATGTCGATCTCGCGCGGCGGCGGCGCGGGATGCTCGGCGCCCGGGAGGAACGTCATGCCGGGCTCGCGATGGATGGGGTGGAAGCCGAGCGCGCCGAGCTCCAGCTCGAGCCCCGCGTCGGCGTGCTCGCGCGTCCACACCGAGAAGGGGCTCCCGGTCGGACCGTAGAAGGCGACTGTCCGCTCGCGGACGGTGGGTGCGTCGATCGGGCCGGTGACGATCGCCATGTTGGTGGCGACCGTTCCCCGCGGCGTGCGGCACATGACGAGGCCGGGCGTCTCCACCACCGCGCCGCCCGGTGTGGCGCGCGTGTCGGCGGAGTAGACGGCGACCATGTTCGCATCCATCGACGCGAGCAGCTGAGCGCGCTCCAGCGGGGACACGGAACCGCGGTCGCACGCGCTCCACGCCGAGTCAAGCGTCACGTCATCACGGCGTGGACTCGTGCAGAATCGCCTGGTAAAGAATCCCTCATGGCGCGATTCCGCTCGAACAAGCGGGCCAAGGAACTTCAGCGCAAGGCCAAGCACGACGCCAAGGAAGCCCGCAAGAAGGAGCGGCGTGAGAAGGCGGCCGAGGGCATCGACGACGACATCGACTGGAGCCAGGCGGTCGGCATCACACCCCCGCCGGGCACCGTCCCCAGCGAAGCGGACGAGGACGAGTCCGCGCTGGAGGACGAGGAGGAGCCGGAAGCCACATGAAGACCCGGGCCGTCGCGGCCGCACTCGCCCTGACGGTCACGCTCGCGTCGGGGTGCGCCTGGTGGCAGGAGCAGAACCGCACGACCAAGGGCGCGGCCTACGGCACGGGCGCGGGCGCAGCCACCGGGGCCGCGATCGGCGCCGTCCTGGGCGGCGGCGAGGGCGCCTGGAAGGGAGCCGCCATCGGCGCGGCCGTGGGTGGTCTCAGCGGAGCCGGGATCGGCTACTACATGGACCGCCAGAAGAAGGAGATGGAGGACGTCCTGGCGCGCCAGGATCGCGTCGAGCGCGACGGCGACACGCTGCGCGTGGCGCTCTCGAGCGACGTCCTCTTCGATTCGGGGAGCGCCAGGCTGAAGCCGGGCGCCGAGGACAAGCTGCGCGAGGTGGCCGGCGTGCTCGGCCGCTACCCGCGGACGCGCCTCGAGATCATCGGTCACACGGACAGCCACGGCAGCACCGCGTCGAACGAGGCGCTTTCGCAGCGCCGCGCCAACGCCGTGCGCGACGAACTGGCGCGCGACGGCGTGGACCCGCAGCGCATCGTCACGCAGGGCCTGGGCGCGAGCCGACCGGTCGCCACCAACGACACGCCCGAGGGCCGCGCCGAGAACCGCCGGGTCGAGATCCTCTCGCGCCCCGACGACAGCTTCGTGAACCAGGGTCGCGCGGGCAGCGGCGAGGCGCCGCCGCCCGCGCCCGCGGACGAGCCGCGTTGAGCGTCCGGTCGCGCGGCCGGTGTGCACGGCGGACCACGGACCGCGTGCAGCGCCGGCCGCGCGAAGGGCGCGGGCCCGTCAGCGTCGGCTCACGGGCCCGCGCCGCGCGCGCAGTGCCGGCGCGGTTTTCCGCCTGGCACGCGGCTCGCTTCTCGCCCTCCGGGGAGGGCGAGACATGCACCTGAGGTACGCGCTGCTGGCGCTGCTCGGCGAAGGCGAGGCGCACGGCTACGAGCTCTTGAAGCGCTTCAACCAGCGGATCGGGCCCTTCTGGCATCCCAACATCGGGCAAATCTATCAGCTGCTGCACGAGCTGGAGCGGCGCGGGTTCGTCGCACGGCGGGACGACGGGGCGGGCACACGCGCGCGGCGCGTCTTCCGCTTGACGCCGCGTGGCAGGCGGGCGCTCGACACCTGGCTCACGCGGAGGCCGGCCTGGCCCGCGCCGCTGCGCGACGAGATCTTCGTGCGCTGAAACCCGCTTCGGCAACCATGACCGACCGCGAAGGGCCCAGACTTCTAGCCTTTCGCGGCACCGCGCTCCGATCCGTCTTGGCGGGGCCCGTCTGGAATTCACGGACACAAGGCGGACACGCGCGTGAGCGCGCCGTGCAAGCCGAAGAACTGGCAGAACCACATCCTCCGATGGATGGCCGACATCGGTCTCCCCGCGAATGAGCGGTGGCTCTACAGGGTCCTCGCGGAGTACTGGAACCCCGAACGCCAGCGCGCCTGGCCAGGCCTAGATCGGCTCGCACGTGAGACCGGGTTCGACAAGCGCAGCGTCCGCCGTCTGCTCCGCCGTCTCGAGCAGCGAACGTTCGGCGGCGCCTCCATCCTCCACGTCGACTGCGGCAACGGACGGAGACGGACTAGCGAGTACGACCTCCTGTTCTTCAAGTTCATGCCGCCGGAAAGGAGGACCGATGGCCCCCCTTTCGATGTCGCGGCTAGCACAGCCGGCTGTGCTGCGAGTGAGAAAACGGGGACCGTGAATCCCGACAAGGAGGACCGCTACGCTCGAAAAGGGGACCATGGGTCCCGAAAGGGGGACAGCCTGCCCCCCGATCCTGTAGCTATCCGAGAGAATGATCCCGTAAGGGGATCCGATACCCGCACCCGGCCCGCGCCGTTCAAGAACGGCGCCT
>WNEZ01009862.1_pt1 | contig 15434 bp, 9 predicted proteins | sample 5400521 | NCBI WGS metagenome assembly WNEZ01 (sample SAMN13153339, study PRJNA577476) | soil metagenome | isolation source: 120 cm saprolite under Douglas fir tree site 2 hole 1 replicate 1 | place: USA:California | collected 2015-04-18
AAGGCGCATTCGACTGCATCAAGGCCTTCTCCGAGACGGAGCAAACGGAAGACCTCAAGCGGTTCGATATTCCGACCCTGATCATCCACGGCGACGACGACCAGATCGTGCCGATCGCTGACTCGGCCCTGCTCTCCTCGAAGATCGTCAAGGGCGCGCGCCTTCAGATCTATCCGGGGGCGCCCCACGGCCTGACCTTCACGCACAAGGAGCAGTTCAACGCCGATCTGCTGTCCTTCCTGAGGTCCTAGTAGTAGAAGGCCGTGTTCGGACCGTGATACATCGCGAAGAGCGGAAGAATGCCCTTGCGCTTTAGACGCTGCTCAGTCGAGATGAAGCCTGATGACGGCGATGCCGCGTGCGAGTGCCCGGCGCAGATCGTCGGCATCTGGTCGTCCATCCGGCCCTGGCGAGATTGCCATGAACCGGCCCTGGATGGGGTTTTCGGCCAGAATAGTGCGGTATAACTCGGCCACGGCGGCCTCGTCGGTCAAGACCTCCGCCACAGCGGTACGCTGCTTTCCTCTGAGCCAGAGGTGCAGCGAAGCGCCGCCCTGGAGGTTCTTCCACCAGGGGCGATCGCTGGCCAGCAGGAGCGTCTGGCCGACCTGGACGTAGCTGATCGGGATGATGTAATGCTTGCCGCTCTTGCGTCCCGTGAAGGTGAGGAGTAGGAGTCGGCTGCTCATCAGGCTATGCAGCGGCGACCGCAAGAGCAGCTTCGGCAGCATCATGAAAACCCACTTGAGTCGCTTGTCCGAAGAAGCAAGAACTCACTGCCACAGGTAATCAAAGCAGATGAGCTTCAAATCCTCGCGGCGCACAGGTGTTTTACTTTCACTAGCGATGCCAGCCGGTCTTTCTCTCTCCAGGCTTATACTCTGTACAGCAGCCAACAGTTCTTCAACCTGGGCATTAGAAGTGAAGGTCTCGTAGGCTTTGCGTAACGTTTTGACATAGACGCCGGGTAGCGGAGTGTTCAACTGCTGGATGGCAGTGATCACTTCTTTGCGGCTGACGGCAGGGCTGTTGCTATAGCCATGCAGGACGGTCGCGATCCTCTGCTGAATAGGGTCAAGCTGCTTTGGAGCCTCTTCTACCGCGACCTGTTCGACAGAAGACTGGACGATGGATTCGATCACCTTTTCCTGTAAAGCGAAGATATCCACCTCTCCATCAACAGGCACGAGACGCGGCGTATCGGGCTGGCACTGAATGAGGCTTGTGATCACATAGCGGTTATCATCGATGCGCCCCCCGCGCCAGTCCTCAGACAGGTCGATGTAGCGCCAGAAATGCTGACGCGAAGAGCGGTTACGGGCAGGCGAGCTTGCCCCACGGACTGGAGCAGTAAAGTAGAAGAAGACGCCTTTTGTCCCCTCACGAGCGAGACCACTGTGAATGCCGTCGGGAAGTTCTTCCAGCATGTTGCGCATGCCAGCGTCGAGCAGGTTTTTCAGATTTTGCAGCAGGAACTCGCTGCTCACCAGTTCGGCGAACTGCTCCTGCTCTTCTACAACTTTGCCATCTTCTTCCTCGATGCGGCGCAGCGTGTTGAAGTTCTGCGGGTGCACGACTTCACCCAGGATGCTTGCATCCAGGAAACCGCTCTGGTCGATACTGGCGATCTTCTTCGAAAGACTCTCAACCAGACCGAGCAATTTTTCCAAGCCTTCGTCGGGAAACATGTTGTGGACCCACAAGGTATCGAAGGCTGTGCCGATGCGGTCAATACGACCGGCGCGTTGCACCATGCGAGTCGGGTTCCAGTGCAAATCGTAGTTGACGAGGATGCCGCAATCTTGCAGGTTCTGCCCCTCGGAGAGCACGTCGGTCGAGATAAGGATATCGATTTCCCTGTCCGTACCCGCTATTTCCGGTTTGTGGTTGGCGTGCGGGGCAAATTCAGCCACCAGGCGGGCACGCTCCCGCGCGTCGGCTCCGCTATCCATGCGACGAATGTGTGGCTCACTCCCACGGTAAATCGGGGAGCTACAGAGTTCTCGGTAGAGGTAGCGTGCAGTGTCTTTGTAGTAGGTGAACAGCAGCACCTTCTGGCCCTTGAGTTCGCCTGCCAGGAGCTCTTTAAGGCGGGAAAGCTTGGCATCGCGCATGGGCGTGATGGTGGCGATATCGTGCCAGATTTCGCGCAGAGCTTCGGCATCGCGTCGCAAATCGTTGTGCAGCCGCTTGAGGTCGTAGAGTGAGGCGTCGAGCGTTGGCAGCGTCTCAATAAACTGGCGCGCCTCTTGGCTCTCATCGAGCTGATCGGAGAGCGAGGAAGGGGTAGCATCGTCCTCCTCATCCTCACGAGCAATGAAGCGCATGGCCTTCTGGAAGCTGGCACTGTTAAGAATTTTGCCATCCAGGATGTAGCTTTCAAAGGTCTCCAGGAATTGCAGGGCACGGCGCACGCTGATACGGAAGGCCTCGACGCTGCTCTCAAAGCGCTTGAGGTAGCGACTTTTGAAGATGCCGACCAGCGCCTCTTCGCGGCCCTCCTCGAACTGGTCGCGCCTGATGCCTTGTTTCTTGTATGTTTCCAGGCGATAGGGAGCGAGTCGCAGGGTCTCGATGCGATTGACGATCTTATCATAGATGCCGCCATAAGTGGCCTCCAGGTCGTAGCGAATGGTTTTCAGCCTGCGTTCGGGCCAGTGGATGGGCTGGCCTTTGATGGTGGCATCGGGATAGGCTTCTTTAATAAAGGGACGAGTGCGGCGAATAACGAGCTCTTCAAGCAGGTTGAAGAGGGCGATGCCGCTTTCCTGCTGGTGATTGGCGCGACGGGCTGCTTGGAAGTACCTGTACAGATCCCCAATACCTGCAGCGGCGAAGTAGCTGCGGTCTCCGCCGGTGACGAGATTGACCTGGTTGTAGAGGTCAAAGATGGTATTGTTGATGGGCGTGGCAGTGAGCAGGATGAGTTTCTTGCGCTCGCCGCTGACCTTACCCCGGCGGTTATTAGCGGCCAGGATGCGCTCCAGATTTTCGTAGCGCTGCGCGTTGCGGTTGCGAAAGTTGTGGCTTTCGTCCACAAGCATGATATCGGCATCGTGTACCTCGCTGCTATCGAATTCGTCACGTCCCAGCATCTCCTGGGTGACGATATGGGCGGCAATGCCTGCGCCGAGCAGTTCGTCGCGCCACATCTTTTGCAGGGCGGCTGGACAGATGACCAGGGCCTTGTAGCGCTGGTGATAGGCGTAATCCTCGAGTAGCTTCTTGCCGATCCAGGTTTTGCCGAGGCCTACGCTATCAGCAATCATGACGCCATCGTAGCGCGCCAGGATTTTGCGCGCCTTTTTGACAGCGTCCTCCTGGAACTCGCTCAGGTCGACGACTGAGCGGGTGCTGGCCCCGTCGTCTGCCGTGTTATCCAGGTCGTCCCGGAAATACTCGAAGATGGCTTTCATATAGACATGGTAAGGTGTGTACGCTTTGCGCCCGAACTTGGAGGCATCGAGCAGGTCGATTAATACGTCCTTGAAGTCGCGGGCAGCTTCCCACTGCCGCTCGTACCACGCAGATAGTTCGTTGATCGCCAGTACGCCTGGCACATTGGCGGCAGTAACCCGTTCGAGGTCGCTCAGTTCCGCCAGGCGCTTGCGGTCGCTGCTCTCCAAAAAGCCCTTGACCCGTTCGGGACCGACTTCAGCCGGAGACAAATTAGCACGGTGTGCCAGGTTGAGTTCTTTATTGGTCAGCAAGCCGGGGCGCGTAAAATTTGAGGAGCCAACGATGGCCGCGACGGGATTGAAGCGTTCGAAGCCACCTCCACTATAGAAAAGGTAGCACTTAGCATGCAGGAAGCCGCCGGTGTAGAGGCGCACCTGCACATGTTCCTGGCGCAGAAAGGCGATGAGGTCTTCGACCAGGCGCAGGGTCTGTTCGTTAAAGTGTTCGCGGGCGAGATCTCGGATGAGGCCTTTGATGGGTTTCGCGCCAGCTTCGCGCAGGCCGAGATCCGAACCTGCTTCCGGTTCGTCACCGAGCAGCAGGCGGAAGTTGCCGAGGCCGTTGAGACCTTCACGCAGCAGTTGCCAGCCACCGGCGTTGAAGTAGGCGGTGGCGACGTCGAGCGAATGATCTTTATGATCGGCCAGGAGGTCGTTGAGGATGTCAGCCATTTTGTGCTGCTGGTTGTCGATGACGAAGGGGATGGTCATGAACTTCCTTCTATTTGTTGGGTATACTAAAGTGTGGCTGCATTCTATCATACTACGGGGCTACGTGATAGTTGTCGCAGCGTTTTCTGCATGAGTATCGTCAGCTCTATTCTTTAGCCCAGATGAAAGGATCCCAATCATGGACCTAATTATTCGACACGCACATCTCAGGAACCGACCAGGCACCTGGGACATTGGCATTTCCGGTGACCGTATCACAGCTATTGCTGAACACCTGACCGAAGCGGCGACTGCAGAACTAGATGCTACCGGAAACCTGGTAGTGCCTACCTACGTCAATGGACACATCCACCTGGACAAGTGCCACCTCCAGGACAAGATGCGCCCCAACAAGAACTACTCCTTTGCCGAGTGCCTCGAACTGACCTGGGAGCACAAAGCACAGTATACCCTCGAGGATGTCCTCGATCGGGCAGGCCGAGCCATTCACGAAGGCATTCTCAACGGCACAACCGTCTTTCGCGCTTTCGCAGACGTGGACACCATAGGAAAGCTGCGGCCGCTCGAAGGTCTCCTGGCACTGCGAGAACGCTGGCACGATGTAGTCCACATCGAGGTAGTCGCCTTTCCCCAGGAGGGATTGATTCGCGACCCCGGTGCCATTAATCTCATGGAGGAGGCGATGCGCATGGGTGCCGGCGTTGTAGGAGGTCTGCCCTGGTTTGAAATGCTCGACGAGGATGCGCATAAACATATCGATCTGTGCTTTGATCTCGCCAAGCAATACGATAAAGACATTCACATGCTGGTTGACGACACCGACAATCCGTTGAGTCGCTCCCTGGAGTACCTCGCTGTGAAGACCATGCGGGAGGGCTACCAGGATCGCGTCTCCGCCAGCCATTGTGGAGCTTTAGCAGCCTATGACGAAGTCCATGCCCAGAAGGTGATGGACCTGGTCAAGCAAGCCAACGTCAGTATCAGCAGCAATCCCCACGTTAGCCTGGTTGTGCAGGGGCGGTTTGACCTGGAGCCGATTCGTCGCGGGATCACGCGCGTCAAGCAGATGTGGCAACGAGGCATCAACCTGTTCGCATCCCAGGATGATGTTGCCGACCCCTTCTACCCCTTCGGGCGCAACGATCAGCAGGAAGTCGCAGCCTACGTCTGCCACACGGCCCACATGACCGCTCCAAGTGAGATCGAAGCCGCCTTCGACTTTGTCACCTACAACGCCGCTCGTGCCTTGCGCCTGGAAGGCTACGGCCTGGACCCTGGATGCAAAGCTGATCTGAACGTCCTTGTCGCTCCAACCGTACGGCAGGTACTGCGCCTTCAGCAGCCACCCGCCTGGGTGATACGCAATGGCGAGGTACTCGCACACAACCAACTGCAACGCGAGTTCAGCAAACATGAGCCACCTGACTTGCCTTCGTGAATGCAGGGGTGCCTATATTACTTCTATTTACTTGAAGCTCGCTTATTCAGCTCCATAATACCTGGGCAAGCTCACTGCAATGCACGAGCGATCTCTTCGGCCAAGCTTTCTGAAACCTTCTCGTTGTGTTCTACTCGCGAGTGAAAGATGCATGACTGCCCACAGTCAAACTTCACGTGAATGAGCTTGGCAACGTAGTCATCACGCTTAATAGGCTTTACCTCTTGCTTTGTAATAGTTCCGCGTCCAAGTGCGGGATGCACCACGATACCACCTTCCCTGAGTGCATCCCAAAACATCTCATGCAAACCGATCTCCCAGGCTAATATTCTAAAATAAGCATCTGTTCGCTGGACAGCCTGATTTTCAGCTATGAAATCTTCTTGCTCTCCTGCAGCTATTGAATGAAGCCGTTTAGCCGTTTTCAGAAGATAGTCTCGATCCTGAACTCGTGTGAATAGATGTGTTGGCACTGCCTTCGTTCCATGATATGCGCCAAGCAAACTTCCCAGGAACACACCGATAGTATCAGTGTCACTTCCCAGCATATTAACAGCGGTAATTAGGGCTGTCTCTGGTTCTTCAAGATATTTGAGGAAGAGGTAAATAGCGACACAGACAGTTGCCAGACCTGAGCCTTTGGTGAGAGGTTCCAAGGCACCTACAAAGGTATAGTAGGACTTGGTGTCAGCGTTTATATACTGATCTACGCTCTTAAGATAGTCTAGAGCTTCCTGGTATGTTTGCTTGAAGGATTGTCGGAATGACTGTCCTCCTTTTTCTTGTTCCCATCTACGAATCCAGCGAGCTATCCGATCATCACCAGCAGTGGCTTTGCCTGTATTGCTCATGCCTTCACAGAGATAATCGACAAGTGATGCGATAGGAAATCCTTGAGATGCTGTAAGAGCATATTTTACCGCTAATGCGAAGAGAATAGCTCCGAGAATAGCTCTGGGATGTCCGTGTGTGATAATAGCGTTAAGAAATGAGTCCCTGATGAGGCGTGATTCATGATCAACATTGACCAATGCGATGGGTAAATTCCGCATAGCCACTCCGTTCGCTCCGGCAGTTTTGTAATCAAGGTCGCCTTGCTTATAGAAGTTGCATTGCCAATCGGCATTTTTCCCCACTAGTCTTCTTGCTGCCGTTTTTACCGATTTGCCTCCACCGCGTTCATATTGCAGCCATAAAGGAAGTTCTTCGTAAGCAAAACGCTCCGGCTCAAACTGACCGGTTTCTGCAATGCAACGGGCAACTGCCAGAGCCAGTTGTGTATCGTCAGAGTATTCGCCCTGTCCAATTCTTTCGTCATAACCCCACCATTTGCCACCAACCAATTTTTCCCACGAAACAAAATCTTTCACAGGTAAACGGAATGGCGGTCTATAACCATTCGTTGGTTTCAGAAACTCGGTAGGCCAGCCGAGAGCATCTCCAACAGTACCGCAAAGAACATCTCCAACAGTACCGCAAAGAAGCGCACCCTCGAATTTATCGAGAGATGGGACTCCATTGCGCTTGGCTGGTCGCTCAGGTAGCTCGTCAAATAAGTTCATCTGTGTCATGATGATACCTTTCTTCTTTCCGAATTACGGGACTACCTCAAAACTACTCGAGGCCCAGCAAACACCTCCCAGGTAATACTTTACTACATAAATACCAGCAGGCATACTATTCAAGGGTCTATTGCACATATGTCGATATTCATCGCGCCTGGGAAACTCCCTAATCTCGATTACATCCTCCGCATCACTAGACAGGTACCCATCGCGCTTCATTCCTCTCTTCTCTTTAGTTGGGTTTACTAACGTGTGGCTGCATTCTACCATGCTGGGGGGTTGCGTGATAGCTTTTAGGGTAACTCTCATCGGTATCACTTCGATTCCCGATTTTCCTCATATCATATTTGTCCTCCACGCTGCGGCTATCGACGTGTCAAAGAAGTACCGGCGTAGTTGGTGCTAGCCGTTCCTTGACATGAAATACCATTGGAATTATACTTGCGATGTAGCAATGGTTCCACTTTGGGGATATCATAGCTAACATCAAGGTTTAGGTCCTCCATATTTGGGCAGGTTCGTGAACGCGAGGCTCTGATGCAGACACCAAGGCATTATTCATTGGCAAATCAGAGCTTATGCGACATCTGCAACATTCTCATGCGTTTGCTGTGGATACAGGTAGCTTCTTGAGAAAACCTCTAAGTGATACTCTTACTAAAGTATATAGCCTGTTATCATGGGGCGAAAACTGGAATAGTTATCGTACACCTGCACCCGATCCTAATGCTATAGCACACGCCGAAAGCTGGATTGTGAGTTTTTTTGAAACAGTAGAGGATTCGGGTCTGCCTTGGATTAAACCGAGTGTGACACCTAGCCCAGAGGGTGAGGTGGTATTCGAGTGGTGGTATAGGGAAAAAAAGTTAACAATTTATGTCGGCGATCAGAGTGCAGATTACGTGCAGGTTTGGGGAACCGACATGCATGCTAAGATTACGGATGGTGATATCGAATCTATCAGTGACTGTCGTTCGCTCTGGATGTGGCTGGTAAGCTGAACAAATCTATCTTCCGCAAACTTGCTAATGAGAGACCCTGGGAAATAGAATTGCAGGGTCTCTCATAAATTCATACTTGCTTTTGCCTACTAACGCATCTATTCCTTTTGCTTGCTCATGTTGATACCATCTCAAGATCGAATAGCTTACGAAGCCAGCGGATGAGTTGTTGAGCGTGTGGAGCGGCTGCGTCAAGGTAACGTGCAGTGATAGACTGCCCCAGCGGAGTGCCGGGGATTTTCTGCCAGGCAAGCCAACTATGGATACGCGCTTTACTTGTGTGTTCTTGTAGAAAACGACGGTCCGTCTGAATAACCTGCTGCACAGTACGTTCTGCTATAGGCCAGAGTAGATCATTTGGTGGGACGAGAAAACTGACAAAATCTTCTAGCATACCCGGAAATGTATTATCAGGCATAAGCCAGAGGCCTACAATTGGTAGATCTTCTTGCTGCACTATAGTACCCTCAGTTACAGGAATCTGGGGAACAGCACTATAGCCAACCTGGATCAACCTATCCCGTAAGGATTGCCAACGAGCAGCGATGTCGATATCAGCATCGACAATAATACCAATTCGCCTCTCTCCACTACCGATAAGTGTCACTTCGACCGCATCCAAAAGATTACCAATGCCTTCGTGACTATTGATCCGAACAAGCCCCTTCGGGATTGGGTCATATTTTGGCAAACCTCGGAATACGTGAGGAATGCCATAATGTCGTAGAAGACTTTTCAAGACATGAGCGTCGTCAATGCCTTCAACTAACAGAAAATTCTGGAGTTCCCCGCTATATATTAACAATTCCCCGTCTATCATCAGCGCACTTCAATCTGCTCACGAGTAGCAATACCCAACTGTCGCTCATCAAACAAGGTGGCGGCAATTTCGCCCTTCTTGCTCTCCAGCCTCATGAGCATTCCTTCTTCCTGGTTATCTTCCTGTGCAGCTTTCTGGAACCCTTCTATACAATCCCAACTATGTGTAGTTGCAAACACCTGGACATTGAGGCGACGTGCCACCTGGAAGATCAGTCGCCACAAATCTGGCTGTACTAAATAATGTAGACCATTTTCAAATTCGTCAATGAGCAGTAAGCCATTCCTAGCATTCACAAGCGCTAATGCGATACCGAATGTGCGCTGCATGCCATCTCCTAGGCTGCGCAAGGGAAGCGGCTCGTCGATGCTTGCTATTTTCACAATGGCGTTGTTTCCCCGCTTTACGATACTTAGATTTTCAACTCCAGGGGCAACGATACGTAGAGCAGCAAGCACATCCTTCTCCATGTCAGTCAACGCAATGCTGTCCCATAATTCACTCATCTGTCCTTTATCCAGTCCGTTTGCTGGTATGCAGACGCACTGAATTTCTTTGAGTTCGGATCTGAGTACTCGATGAGGTGCATACGGGTCCAATGGATAATGTGTTTTCGGCCTGTTGCCCGCTTGAATGACGAAACGTGGAATTGCGTTAGTAACAACGTCGTATTCTTCAGGCTGCAGCGGCTCCAAACTTTGACGTCCTGTGCTATCAAGCCGTTCTGTGTACCAACCCACGGACAATGAAAGCGTGTCCTTTGGAGAATTGGCTGGTCCGATCTGAATAGAGCCAGGATGGGTCTTTACATCTTTACGTCCATAGAAAAGATATTTAAGGGCCGAAAGCATAGTTTCAGTTTCTACAAAACCTATGGAAGGAACAGGCTCATTTTCATCGCGTGCTACCAGCAGTTCCCAAATCAGCCTTGGAGACCCTCTGTGTGCATATAACTGCAGTGCTTCCAGAAGGCTAGATTTGCCTACATTATTTTTCCCCACGATCAGATTGACACGGCCTAAGCGCTCTATCTGTAACTGGCGAAATCCACGGAACCCGCGAATTTCAAGCGAGTTCAAGATGAGGGTACTCATCGCAATTCCTCCCTTCTGTGCTTTTCTGTAGGCTTCATGCTTGCTTAACATATGAACCTGTATGCCTGCTGCATTGTATCATGTTGGTTATGTCAGTACACCAGCCATTTTGTGCTGCTGGTTCTTGATGACGAAAGGATGATCATAGCGCAGATTTGCTCACTTTCTCTCCCATTGTTAGAGAGGAGTCACTGCGGAACTTCTTTTGGTAACGGTTCTCCTTCAAACAATGTTTGCTTATCAAGGACAACAATAGTATATGGACGATCCGTGTCCATGTCGTTAGCAAGCTCCTGTTGATAGCTGCGAATAAGCTCTTTTGCCTCACCTCTAAATGTTTTTGCTGTAACAAAGAAGAAAACGCGGAACCCTAGCTGACGAGCCACACGAGCTGTATCGATATCTTTTTGAGACAGCATCTCTCCTGACTTACATTCCCCTCCATAGAGCTCATGCTTATAGATATAGACAAAATCAAAGTCACCAGTGTTATACGTTGACCCCACGGGTTTGAAATTCATACCTGGAACCATATGATACATAGGTGCATGGACGGTTTTAAGAGTAAGTAGTGCAGTAATAACAGGAAGAACATCCTGATCCATTGCCCGGTTTGCGAGGGGATTGAGTGAATATTGAAAAGAACGGTCAATCGGGTCAAGATCATTCTCGGTTAATGGAAGATCAAATGTTTCAAGGCAACCGAGGCATTTCATGCGCTCGTCTAAATTACTGATACCATACCAGATAGTTGTCTGGCAGTAGGGGCATTTGACATCCAGGCCACGCTGTACAGCCTTTATCCTGACAAGTTCTGAGAGAACCTTTAGGCATTGTGGTCTTTCATCTTGATCCAGTGCTTCTTTAATTTTACCGAATGTACGAGGATTCCTCTTGAACTGTGGTATTACACCTGTGCTAGTAACTAGACCCTGCAGGTATTCTTCAAAGCTTTGTGGTAGGCTAATGCCCTGTTGCTTCAACTGTCTTCTCACCTCTTGAGCTAGCTTTGGAGTTGATTTATCTGCCAATGTGTCTAGTATCTTGTACGCTATATGAGAACGCAATATCTCTGCTTGTTCAAGCCCTCCTGCAATTCTCATCAGGCCATGTGCGTAAAACGATTTGTCCGAAGGAGAAACTTCGTATCCCTGGGCACGAAAGTATGCTTGATAGATATCCCATGTCTTTGGTGTCTTAATCGATACCCGCTGTAAACCTTGCAGGAAAATTGTGTGCTGATAGCTTAGCTCGATAGTATTTAAGAGCTTATTAAAACATGAGTTGGGGATAATGAGATTTGCTACTGAGGAATGGCAAGGAAATCGATCCCAAAGTTCACTCTGCAAACCAACCTGGACATTACCGTAATTGAGAGTTCGGGGGCCTGAGCTAGGCACAAGGAAAGACTCAGAGTCCTCAGTAAGTGTTAGAGAGAAGGTAGGTCTGTTCCCGCCATATTCATGATATACCGAAAGGCCAGACAGTATATTTTCTGCATAGCTGACTGGCCTGGATGTTCCGATATCTGCATCCCAGTTTTCACCGTCGTTGAAAACCACTCTATGGCTTCTTATTGTGAGTTCAAGGTCACCCTGGAGTTCTTGGAACTCGCTATGCGACTGTAGAAACTCATGTACCTCTGGGTCCTGATTATGATGAAAGATGACATCGATATTTGACTTTATGTAAGGATGAATTCTGCGTTCCCTGACAATGCGAAGGAGAGGTTCAAAGTATGTCTCTTGCAATAATTGATTTTTACTGAGTATGAAGACACGACGATCAAAGAGCCATTGATGCCCGAAAGAATAGGCTCTCAAGTTCCAGAACCAACAGAGATCCACAACGGTCTGAGCAATCACGACATCGAAGTGTGGACTCGATAATGGCTCCTCTGTGCCAATATTTTGCATCTCTTTGAGAGTAAGATTAATAACTGATGCATAGGGGTCGGTAGATAGTTGTGGGTGTAGGTTTGCTCCTAGCATATCTACCGGCCACTTCCGTAACTCATATACCTCCTGATAATCTCGCTCTTGTTCAGGCCATATCTTACCGAAGGCAGCACATCTAATAGCCTCCTCGAATTTAGAAACCTCTGAGTGAAAGAAGAAGGCTGCCAGTGATAAAACAGGTTTTGAAGGATTTGTCAGAGAAGGGGTGAAATTAAGAGGATGTATTTGGAGAGGATGTAAACTCCTATCGGTGGAAAGGAATGTTTCCCACTTTATAACAGGCTTACCGAGGTACTTAGAAGCTAACCAAGGCATTAGTGAATTGTAGAAGCTACTTTCCTCATCCGCGATAGAGACAGCGTCAATAAAGATATCTGGATTTCTCCGTTTAATGATTTGTACAAACGATGAGTCTTTGTTCGTTAAGAGGTTTTCGGTTTCCTTCGACTCTCCGGTGGGAATAGGGATAATGAGATTGTTAATTCCACCCCATTGTGTACAGCAGAAACAAGCTACTTCAGTGAATCGAGTCAAATCACTCTCAGCAATGAAGTATACATGCCGTATTGGCCGTACATTAATGGTCATCTCTGTTTTCATTAAGCTCATCCTCTTCCTTCCACAACCCCAATCTCCTCCTCCGTCAACCCATACAACCGGTACACCACCTGATCAATCAACGCATCCGTCTTCCTGAGCCTCTCATTGATCGGCAGCACCCGCTGCAAGCTCTCCTCGTACATCTTCTTAATCCTGTCAATCAGACTCGCATCGCTCAAACTCACACCCACTCGGCTCTTGTTCTTGCGCAGGATGTCGAGCAGCTCATCAGTAGCAAGCGCTGACTCCCCCTTCTGATAATTGCCCGCATAATCAGTCAGCTTGCTCTTGCCCACTAACGCATCTATTCCTTTTCTGCCCTCTTTATCCGGCAATACCCTGACCGTAGCCACCAACCAATCCAAAAACTCCTTTTGCGCCGCCCGCTTCTCCTTGTTCAGCCGTATCATCTCCTCGGCCAGGAAGGCAAGCAGGTCATGCACGACGTCTGACTGCTCTGGCTCTTTCGACAAGTGATGCTCTACGAAGCCGGTTACGCATGCCTGATCGTTCTTGCTGAGGCAGTATTCGTAAAGTTTCCTGGCTTTCTCGAGGTAGTAGGTGCGTTCTTCTGGCGGTGTGGTAAAGGCTATGCGGCGGATAGGGGTATGTACTAATGATTGGGTTCGATATTCGAGAAAACCTCCTCGAAGAGAGGAAAGGGTAAAAATGAAGAATAAAAACGCTACATTTGAATTAAGAATAGCCAAAAGATATAAGTCATCTGTGGGAATGAAAAAGGTTTTATTATTTGTGTATTGTCCATCGGTGTCGTATGCGAACTTATTATCTATTGATATCTCAGGGTACACAATTTTTGGCTTTTCGAACTCTGCATAGTAATCGCAATGTCGAAGTTCCCACCAATGATTTCCTTTATCCGAGCGGTTCTCAAGTTGCATCTGATACTGCTGCAAATACCTATAGATTGCCGGATATTGATTTATAGGGATACCTACATAGGTCCATATCAGATACTTGTCTTGTGTGTCCAACGAATATCTACGTATATCTTCCCCGGCAAGAAACGGTTTGATGACTTCTGCGCTCTCAGGTGCCTCTGCTATCAGCCTATCTCGTATATCGCTGCCTATAACAAAGGCTTCATTAAAACCTGTCTTTACGCCCCAATGTATTTTACCATCAAGGTATTTTCCTAAAGGGATACTATTTACCTTCAATTTATCTAGGATTACCTGCTCCTTACCAGTAGCTAGCGACCAGCTAGTACCACTAAAGGCGCTTTCCGGCAGTTTGCTCATTTCTCCCTGGATTGTATCGGGGAGGCTTTCAAAGCTCAAACTCTTAAGTATCGCATATTGTATTGGTGCATCATTGCGCTGATTGTTGGTCGAAAGTATGATCAGAGGATACGTCGTTGCATCACCAAACACAGGCAGATCACCGAAGTCTATCAACTTCTCAAGCCTCACCTTGCTCGTCAGGAAGGAGCGCAAAGCCGCGCCGTAGTTAGCTCTTATGAATTTGTTGGCGGTAATCATACCGAAGCGCCCTTCTTGACGGAGCAGGATGTGGCCGCGCTCGATGAAATAGGTATAAAGGTCGGCGATGCTGTTGAAGACGGCGTACATTTCTTTGAAGGCGGCTTTGTCATCGCCCAGCCCTTCCTGGCGCACATACGGGGGATTCCCCACCACCGCATCAAATCCCCCGTTCTCTTTGCGCTTTGTCTCATCAAAAAACACTTCGGGGAACTCCAGTTCCCAGTGGAAGAAGCGTTTTGATTCGGCGAGAGCGAGCGCGGTTTCGATGGATCGTTTGTCTTCTTTGCCTGTCTTGCTGTAATTGTCGTCGACGATGGCTCCGGCACATTCCCGGGTAATGTGCTTTGCTCCCTTGATACCGAAATATTCACTTACCCATATGTCCAGCAGGCGTTTGAATGGAGCGAGGGCATCGTAGGCTCCCTTGTAGGCCTGTCGCGATGCGGCGACTTCCTGGGCAGTGACGTCGGAGAGTTCGCCGACTTTGCGCATGAGCTCAGTTGCGTTCAGCAGATAGGTAAATTGACTCCCCCAGAGGCTAAAGGTAAGAGCCTCCTGCACCTCCTGTACGTTGCCACCTATCAGCGAATTGCCGCACTTCATGTGGTGGTCGAGGAACGAGAGCGGCGCACCGAGCGTGAAGCAGTCGAGCCAGAGGCTGACCTTGGCGAGTTCGACGGCCATCGGGTTGAGGTCGACGCCGTAGATACAGCTTTTGAGGACGCGGCGCTTGAGCAGGTTGAGGTCGGTAAGTTTGCTCATGTCGATGGTGACGTTCTGGCGCTCCATCTCTGCCTGGATCTCGCGGCGCGTCTGGGCCAGTTCGTAGACGACGGGGTTCCAGCGGAAGGCGGTCAGGAAGTCGGCCACGCGGTCGGTGATGTAGTCTACAGCTTCGACCAGGAAGTGGCCACTGCCCATCGCAGGGTCGAGCACTTTGAGGTCGAAAAAGGCGTCGTTGAGCGTCTTGCGGTATTTCTTGTAGGTTTCGTGTTCGGCGCTGATATCTTCGCGTCTCAAAGCTTTTACTTTGTCGCGCTCGGTGCGCAGCATTTTTTCGGCTTCGCGGAAGATGGGGCGCAGGGCTTCGAGTTTTTCGTTGAGCACGGGGCCGACGGTGTGCTCGACGATATATTTGACGATGTAGTCGGGGGTATAGTAGCTGCCGGTGGCTTTGCGCTCGCGGCGGTCGTTCTCCAGGTAGACCGCGCCCTTTGGTAGGGTTTTGTCGCGGGCATCCTTGCCGCGTCCCTCTTTGAGGATAGTCAGCTTCTTCTGCTGCGCCTCGGCGTAGGAGACGATCTCTTCGGTCTTTTTGCCTTT
>WNEZ01004214.1_pt1 | contig 15424 bp, 12 predicted proteins | sample 5400521 | NCBI WGS metagenome assembly WNEZ01 (sample SAMN13153339, study PRJNA577476) | soil metagenome | isolation source: 120 cm saprolite under Douglas fir tree site 2 hole 1 replicate 1 | place: USA:California | collected 2015-04-18
TGGCTCATCTGCATGCGCAATCCCTTGGCAAACCCACCCGTCCTGTGCGCGCGAAATCACCATTCGCTCGCTTGCAGCACCAGGAGGTAACTTGATGTCCAGACATCTTTACATAATTTCCCAACAGAGTCATTTATCGCGCACACCGCCGATTTATCGGCCTGGGGAGCGCATCGACGGGCCATTGGCCGATAATGAGTTTTAAGCAAATACCCCGGATACCCGTAGGGGCCTCAGCGAAGCGGAGCGGAGCGCGTATCACTACTTCGTGCACATCGCCGATTTATCGGCCTGGGGAGCGCATCGACGGGCCATTGGCCGATAAATCGGCGATGCGCCAATAAATTGTGCGCCTCCGGTATAGCCGGTTTTGGTCGTTAAAATTCATTATCGGCACTCGGTGGATGTGATGATGTCCGCATGAAAAAGTTACTCTGCATAATCGGGGAGTACTCGATCTTATTCCGACCGGCAACGGACTGCGTCCTGGCTTCGCCCAGCCGGTCGGAAAGGGAGTACTCGATCTTATTCCGACCGGCAACGGACTGCGTCCTGGCTTCGCCCAGCCGGTCGGAAAGGGAGTACCTGCGCTCAATCGCAACCGCCCTATCGCTCAGCATCTCCGATGAGATACAATGAGAGAAAGTGTCTCTCTTACACACAAAGGAGTGTTTTCTGTGGCAAAAATGATTGAAAGTGTGGCGTCGCGCGCAAAGACGCCATTTAAAAATGAAGCATTGACCGACTTCACCAGGCCTGAAAACCGCCAGGCTCAGGGGGAAGCGCTGGAGCAAGTAAAGAGCGAATTGGGGCAAACCTATCCTTTAATAATCGGCGGCGAGAAGATTTTCAACAAGGAGACTTTCGCCTCGGTCAACCCCTCTCAACCCGACCAGGTAATCGGCTATTTTGCGCGTGCCAGCGTTGAGCAGGCAGACGAGGCGGTGAAGGCCGCAGCGGCGGCCTTTGAAACCTGGAAGCGCGTACCGGCTGAAGAACGAGCCGGCTACCTTTTTGCAGCAGCCGACCTACTGAAACAACGCCGCTTTTACGTCAATGCCTGGATGATTTATGAAGTTGGCAAGAGCTGGCCCGAGGCCGATGCCGATACAGCAGAAGCTATCGACTTCCTGGAGTTCTACGCACGCGAGATGGTGCGCCTGGCTGAAGATCACCCACTCGTGCGCATCGAGGGCGAGGACAACCAGCTCGTCTATATCCCCCTGGGCGTGGGCGCGGTAATACCCCCCTGGAACTTCCCGGTGGCTATTATGGTCGGCATGACCAGCGCCTCATTCGTAACCGGCAATACGGTTGTGCTCAAGCCGTCCAGTACTTCTCCCATGATCGCGTGGCAGTTCATGCGCATCCTGGAAGATGTTGGCCTGCCTGCTGGCGTGGTCAATTTCCTTACCGGTTCAGGCTCAATCATTGGCGATGCCCTGATCGAGCATCCAATGGTGCGTTTCATTGCCTTCACCGGCTCTCGCGACGTTGGCCTGCGCATCAACCAGCTGGCTGCAAAGCCATACAAAGGACAGCTCTGGCTGAAGCGTGCTGTCTTAGAGATGGGCGGCAAAGACGCTGTGGTCGTAGATGAAACTGCTGATCTTGACGCCGCCGCCGAGGGTATTGTCGCTTCCGCCTTTGGTTTCCAGGGGCAGAAGTGTTCCGCAGGCTCGCGTGCCATCATTGTCGGGCAGGTCTACGACCAGGTATTGCAGAAAGTGATCGACAAGACGAAGCAGTTGAGCGTGGGCGACGTCACTAAACCGGAGACCTATATGGGCCCGGTCGTCGATGAGAACGCCATGCAGAAGATCACCGGGTATATCGAGATAGGCAAGCATGAAGGCCGTCTCGTAGCCGGTGGCGGACATCACGGCCCAGGTTACTTTATCGAGCCAACCGTGTTCGCAGATGTAGACCCGCATGCACGCATCGCCCAGGAAGAAATCTTTGGACCCGTGCTGGCAGTGATTAAGGCGAAAGACTTCGACGACGCCCTGCATATCGCCAACGATACAGAGTACGGTCTGACCGGTTCGTTGTATTCGCGGGATCAGCAGCGCATCGAACGGGCGAAGGAAGAGTACCACGTCGGCAACCTCTACTTCAATCGTAAAAGCACCGGTGCGCTCGTCGGCGTCCACCCATTCGGCGGCTTCAACATGTCCGGCACCGATTCCAAAGCAGGAGGCGGGGACTACCTGTTACTATTCACACAGGCAAAGGCCATCTCTGCCAAAAAAGCATAAGACATAAAGGGAGTTTTGCTTGTCAAACGTTACTCAACTTAGTTCAGGGGCATGGCAAATCTCGCACCCTTTCCGCGGCGAAAACGAGGTCATCGGCTCCTACCTGCTGGCGGGAGGTAATGAGCTTGCTGTCATCGATCCCGGTCCGGGCAGCGCGGTGGAATCGTTGCTGGCCTCGATCCGGGAAGCAGGCTTCGATCCAGAAGATGTGACGCATCTTATCGCCACCCATGTCCACCTGGATCACGCGGGAGGAACCGGTACCCTCGTCAAGCAAATGCCGGGGGCACAGGTATATGTACATAGAAAGGGTGCACCGCACCTGGTTGATACTGCGAAAGTGGTTGCCAGCGCATCGCGTATCTTCGGAGATCGCATGCAACTGCTCTGGGGAGAAATCGAATCCACTCCCCAGGAGCGCCTGCATATACTCGATGGGGGAGAAATTCTCTATGTTGCAGGTCGCCGCCTGGAAGTGCATTATGCGCCTGGACACGCCGTACATCACGTCATCTTTTTCGACGTACACTCCGGCGAACTGTTCGCGGGAGACGTGGCCGGGGTACGTTTACCAGGGATCGATTACATACGCCCACCCACACCTCCGCCCGATCTGGACATCGAAGCCTGGTCAGACAGCATCGACCTTGTAAAGCGTTTGCGGCCCGATGTGCTCTACATCGGGCACTTCGGAGCGGTGAAGCATGATTTACCGGAACACCTGGAACGACTTCGCACAAAGCTCTACTCCTGGGGTGATTTCGTGCTTGGGGCTATGCGCGACGGGAAAAGCGAGCCTGAGATCACCACAATGCTAATCGAGCATACGGAACCTGAACTGCTACAGGCTGCCGGGGGGGACCGGCGCGCGCTGGATCGCTACGAGATCGCGACGAATTACCAGATGACTGTGCAGGGCTATATGCGCTACTGGAGGAAAAAGCACCCCGAGCGGCTATAGCATCCCTTCTATCCCGGCTAGCCCTACGTCAGGCGGAGCGTCATGAGTTCCTGGTCAAAATAGCGATCGTGCAACTTCAGCGCCTGCCGTTCCAGCCCATACGTCTCGAAGCCCAGCGAGATGAAGAGATGGCGGGCTTCTTTGTTGGTAAGCACAACGCTCAGGTTGATCTGTTCGAGGCCAGGCAAGGTCCTGGCATAGGCAATTGCAGCCTGCAACAACGCCTTACCTATACCTTTCCCGCGCAACTCCTGTGGCACATACATGCCCCAGATGACACCCTTGTGACGTCTTTTAGCTTCTTCTTCTCGCCGGAAGCCGGCAATGCCAACCAGCGTGTTCCCATCGAATGCACCGAAGGTCACATCGTCAGGCGCGGCATCTCTTTTGCGCAGCCCCTGCGCGATGCCGGCGATGCCACGTTCAAGAATCTCCTCGTATGATGCGCCAAACGACTCCGGATTGTCGCGCAATGCCCGCAGTCGAATATTCCAAAATGCCTCGGCATCAGACTCTGTCAATTTGCGTACTTCCATGCGTTCCCTCCTCTGCATCCTTTTTCTATTGATCTATGCCGTAACTCTCTCGCAACATCCTACCGCTTCAGAGGGCAGTCGTCAAGGACAATGACAATCGAAAGGGCGGTCTTGATTACCGCTTGAAAACCGATTACTAGCCGGCAGCGCGGTGGACAAGGTTCCAGAACTCCTGGTCGCCTTGATAATACTGACCTGTCGAGGTGTTCTCGATGAGCTTGCAGCTTCCTTCGTAGACCTCGGCCTGGAGAAGAGGTAAGCTCCACTGCGAGAAGCGAAAGTCGTAGAAGGTCCCTTTCCCGGCCACTTTATCGGCTTCCGAAGGGCAGCCCTGCAGCGGCTGCGCTGGTTGCAGCGTGGTGAACTTCGTATAGAATTGCTCCAGGAAGGTCATATCCTTCATGATTTGCGCGCTGGTGACATCCCTCTTCTGGATGGTGAGTGTGGCCGCATCAGGACGCGCCGGCGCGAAGGTGGCTCCGGCCAGGGTTTCCTCAAGCAGGCGCTTGAACTGGTCGCTCAAGGTATATAAGCCGGTGCGAGTATGAACATTGCCATTCAGCGAGATGAGATTGTGCTGCGTGTCGATGACGGAGGGAATCTCCTGGTCCGCCGCGTGGAAGACGAGCTGATATTCGGGGACCCCTTCCAGATTCCCTTTGTTCAGGGAGGTGAGTGGCAGCGCCAGGATCGCATTGTACAGGCGCTGAGCAGTCGTGGCAGAGCTAATCCGCGCGGTGAGAGGCGGTTGACCCGTTTGAGGCATGCGCATGACGGCCAGCCACTGCACGCTGGCGGGAGTCGATGCGTGATAGATCGCCTGGTCGAGCTGCGCCCAGAAGTCAGCAGTTGCCTGCCGGTCTCGTGTCTCTCCCTTGAGAGAGACCGGTTCGCATCCGTCCCGCATAGCAATGACCGTCACCAGCGTCTTGCCGCCCTGACTAAATGTCAGCGTATAGTGTGGCCCCAGATTCGCCGGGCAGGGCTGGTTGTCTGGCATCTGTGGCAGCGCATACATCGTTGCATACAACTGCTGCACCAGGCCAGCGAGCATCAAGGTCACGACCTGCTTCGTACCAGTTACCTCATCGATCTGGATGCTCACCCTGTCGGGCTTGCCACTCGATGCGTTCCCTGGGCCGGAAGCCGTGCCGCACCCACTCAACCAGGCCAGCAGCAGCAGCCCGGGTAGGAGCGCCACGCTTTTTTTCATCCACATTGCTGCCTCCCTGTGGGTCACATACTAGAGAGCAATATACCTTTACAAGAGAGACGTGCGGAAGGCAATGTTTGTTCCACTGGCTCCAGGGTCTGTGAATGTTCCCGAAAAGCATGCTAATGGACCTCGCGGGTGCCAGGTCCAACTTTGCAACTGCTCAATCACTCCCCGTATGGTACCCAGACGTTCTTTACCTGCGTAGCTTCCCTTAAAAACTCCTCGCCCTCACCCTGCACTGTATCCATCCAGTCGCGAGGATGCCCGTAACTCACCCACGTGCGTTTCATATTACCAGCCGAGGCCAGCTCGACACGCTTACAGCCCTCAGCCGGGCCAAAGTACCACATGGCATCTACGTCGTCATGCTCGGCCAAAACCTGGCTTAATAGATCACGATCACCCGTGACGATATTCACCACACCAGCAGGCAGGTCCGAAGTCTCCAGCACCTGGTAGCAATCGGTAGCGCTCAATGGCGCTACTTGCGAGGGAATAACGACAATGGTGTTGCCCATGGCAATGGCAGGCGCTACCAACGAGACAAAGCCGAGCAAAGGATACTCTTCGGGACAGGCCATGCCGATTACACCGATGGCTTCAGGCATCGCCAGAGCCACGCCACGCAGCGGCGGTCGATGCACAGCGCCTTCGTATTTATCGGCCCAGGCAGCATAACTGAACAGCCGCGAGATGGCCGCCTGCACTTCAGCAGCGGCATCCGCATAAGAGCGGCCAGTCTGCTGCACAATCCTGCGAGCAAACTCGTCCTCGCGCACCGACAGGTTCTCCGCAATATAGTAGAGAATCTGCGCGCGATTATGCGTTGTGCCAGCAGCCCAACCACCTGCAGCGTGTGCTGCCTCAACCGCGTTACGAATATCCTTGCGATTGCCCTCGCCCACCTGTCCAATCACCTGCCCCTGGGGATCATAGACATCCCGGCTGTAACCACTATCCGGCCTCGTCTGCTTGCCGCCGATAAACATCTTTGGCGTTCGATCAATAGCTGGAAGCATCGGAGTATATCCATCGAGCAGTTGCTCTCCGCCTTCGAACTCCCTATCCTCATCCGCCGAGACCGCTGGCTTAGAGCCATTAGTTGATGCGGATTCTCCGGCTATATGAAATTCCTTGGCTGGAGCTTCGAGCGTCTCCCACTTCGGACGGACGTACTCGTACAGCCCTTCCTTGCCGCCCTCGCGGCCAAAACCGCTCTCGCGATAACCACCAAAGCCACTCGTAGCATCGAACAGGTTGGTGCAATTGATCCACACGGTCCCGGCCTTCAGTTTGGGAGCCACGTCCAGGGCAAGATTGATGTTCTCACTCCATACGCTGGCTGCCAGACCATAGCGTGTATTATTCGCAAGTTCCACGGCCTCAGCAGGAGTACGGAAGGTCATCGAGACCAGCACCGGGCCGAAGATTTCGACCTGGGCAATGGTTGTAGCCGGGGAAACGTTTGTGAAGAGCGTGGGCGGGAAGAAGTAGCCCTCGGTTGGACAGGCCCATGACGGCTGCCACATCACCGCGCCCTCCTCGACACCCGTGTTGACCAGGCGCTGGATCTCTTTGAGTTGCCCCGGAGAGACGATAGCGCCGATATCCACCGCCTTGTCGAGTGGATCACCGATTCGCAGGTGCTCCATACGCTCGCGCAGCTTTTCGATCAGGCGATCGGCGATGTTCTCCTGTACAAGCAGGCGCGACCCCGCGCAGCATACCTGGCCCTGGTTGAACCAGATGGCATCCACCACGCCTTCAACCACGCTATCCAGGTCGGCGTCATCAAACACGATGAACGGCGATTTGCCCCCCAGCTCGAGCGAGAGCTTTTTGCCAGAACCGGCCGTGGCACGCCGGATGCTGCGTCCCACGTCGGTGGAACCCGTAAAGGCAATCTTGTTTATGCCCGGATGCTGCACCAGCGCCTCACCGACCTGTGATGCCTCGCCTGTCAGGATGTTGACCACACCCGGAGGTAGCCCGATCTCCTGCACAATCTCGGCGAATTTGAGTGCAGTCAGCGAGGTGTAGCGGGCAGGTTTCAGCACGACAGTATTGCCCATAGCCAGCGCAGGAGCAATCTTCCATGCCAGCATCAGCAGGGGGAAGTTCCAGGGGATGATCTGCCCGACGACACCCACGGACTGGTAGCCAGGAAGTTCCGACTCCATCAGTTGCGCCCAGCCGGCATGATAATAGAAGTGGCGGGCTACGAGTGGTATATCGATATCGCGCGTTTCGCGAATAGGCTTGCCGTTATCCAGCGATTCCAGCACAGCCAGCAGGCGCGCGTGTTTCTGGATATGCCGCGCAATAGCGTATATATAGCGAGCGCGTACATGCCCCGGAGCCTTGCTCCACGTTTCAAAGGCCGCGCGCGCCGCTGCTACAGCAGCATCGACATCGGCGCTAGTAGCGGCGGCGACCTGTGCCAGCCGCTTGCCGGTCGCGGGATTGATGCTGTCAATATACTGGCCACTTGCAGGCTTGACCCACTGGTTATTGATGAAAAGATTAAAGGGTGTACGTTCCTGGATCCATGCCAGCCCGGGGGCAGCGGCCTCTGGAGCAGGTCCATATTCCATCGTCTCGAAGATTTCCTTTACGCTCATCTTGCACCTTCCTGCTTAAACCATGGGGTTATGATATGCCGCTGCATAGTGACCGGTGACGAAGTACGAAAGCTGCCGTTCAATGTCTGAAAGCAAACTGCTGGCACCTATGCGGAAAAGCGTATTACTGAGCCACTCGTTTCCGAGTTCTTCTTTCATCAAAATCAGCCAATCCAGTGCTTGCTTGGCGCTGCGAACGCCGCCCGCCGGTTTGAATCCAACTTTGTAGCCGGTTTGTTCATAGTACTCGCGAATAGCCCGCACCATGACCACCCCTACAGGTAACGTAGCGTTGATCGGCTCTTTGCCCGTCGAGGTCTTGATGAAATCGGCGCCCGCCATCATGCAGACCAGGCTCGCCATAGCGACGTTGCGCAATGTGGCAAGCTCATATGTAGCAAGGATAGTCTTCATATGAGCATCGCCACAGGCCGCCCGGAAAGCCTGCACCTCGTCATAGAGAGCCTGCCAGTTGCCCGTCAGCACATGCGCGCGCGAGATCACAATGTCGATTTCCCTGGCGCCGGCTTTCACTGAAGCGACTATCTCCTCGAGTTTCTGATCGAAAGAAATTTGACCGGCAGGGAAGCCCGTTGAGACAGCAGCAACAGGGATATCCGAACCGCGCAGGGCTTCGACGGCTACACGCACCAGGTTATGATAGACGCAGACAGCGCCAACCTCGATATTACCTACGCCCATTGCGTCCAGCAACTCCTGGCGCACAGGGTGGCGGGCCTTGGCGCACAGGCGCAGGACATTCCCGGGAGTATCGTCTCCCTGTAACGTGGTAAGATCGATACAGGTAATCGCTCGCAGTAGCCACGCTGCCTGCCACTCCTTCTTGACGGTGCGGCGTGTGGGTATCGTAGCGGCTCGTCGTTCAACCGCGCTGCGATTGACGCGCACCTGGCGCACCCAATCCATGTCGAGGGGCATCCCCGGGTTACGGATATGGGCGGGTGCAAGATCAGGGGCGATTTGGGTCCCTACCTTCTCTTGTTCTGTTCGTCGTTTCGTTGTGGTCATACGTCTTTTCCTCTGGTTAAACCTGGAAACAGCGCTAAGCTCCGCCAGTTGTTATGTCTACATACGTATCTTCAACTATGGCAAAGGCATTGTCAAGCTTGCGAAGGACACTGTAGACATTTGGAGAGAAGGCCTGTCACCCTGAGCGCAGCGAAGGGTCTGGCTCGCCGGACGAAAAGATCCTTCGCTGCGCTCAGGATGACAACCAGGATACCGCTCAAGCCCGCTCACGGGAAGCCTTCTCTCCAAATGTCTAAGGACGCTGTTGTAATTGTGTGGGACGAAAGCAATTACGGCAGCTTCGAGGGCTGCTGCCATACCTTAAGAGGTGTAAAGGACGTTTTTCCCGGTGGCTCATACGGCGCTGTTCCAGGTCATCCATAAGCGCAAAATAGGCCGGTTTAGGGCGATAATCCTGGTCGAAAATCAGTGGGGCATCTGGATGCCCTGTAGCACTTGGAATCCAGGAATGAAGATCAGTAAAGCCCCACATCACGAACGCAGTGCAACCAGCAACTTCCAGGCACACGCTCAACATATCGCGATAGATCTGTGCTTGTATAGAAAGTCTAGTCTGTACCGGTCGCCGGTCACCCTGGATTCTCACATCCATTTCAGTAATTTGCACTTCCAGGCCAAGTGCATTTAATCGCTGCATGTTCGCCAGCACATCCTGGGGATCTGGGTATGAGTCGATGCCGACATGCATTTGTAGACCAACGCCGCTGATCGGCACACCTCTTTGGAGGAGGCCTCTCACCAGGTTATAAATCGCGTCCGACTTTCGACTTGATCCTTCTCCGCCGAAATCATTGTAGAACAGGCGGGCCTGCGGGTTCGCCTCGTGAGCCCAGCGAAAAGCCCAATCAATATAATCTGGACCAATGCCACGCAGCCAGATGGAATCTTGTAGAGTACCATCATTGTTGACCGCCTCATTGACCACGTCCCAGATAGTAATCTGCCCATGGTAATGCGAAACCTCGGTAAATATATGATCACGAAGAATCTGCATCAATTCGCTACGCGAAAATTTCCCCGCCGTGAGCCATGAAGGTAAAGCACGATACCATACCAGGGTATGACCACGCACTTGCATGTTATGCGCCTTCGCAAAAGCGACAATGGTATCTCCTCTATCAAAGTTGTATTGGTTGAGCTCTGGTTCCGTAGCATCAAATTTCAGGGAGACCTCAGGAGTTACTATGTTGAATTCGCGTGCAAGCACTTCTCCATATTGCTCTTCACTTTGCAGCGCGTCCACATTCACTACCGTTCCAATATACATGCCGCGGGCCTGGGCGAGTGAGCGCAGTGATTGCAAAGGGGTTGACGTTGCCTGCTCTGGCACCGCTTGCGTGGATGCGTTTCCGCAGGAGATGGTTAGCAATGCGAGGAGCAAGAGCATAACTAGATGAAGTTTACGTCGTGTTAAACGCGTCGAAGCCATGCTGAAGTTACTCCTCACCCCTTTTCTTATTAAGAGTAAGGTATCAAATGTAGTGCTTACCTGTCAAATTAAGGGGGGCCTGGTACCCATAAAGGTACCAGGCTCTCCTTTCAGGTGCCAGGATCATTCACAGGCCCTGCCCGCCTGACCCATATATATTACCTGCCACCTTTTCTCCCGTCGTTCAACAGACTGGATTACAATACGACGGTAATGGTCAGGATTGCCCCTGGGCCGATTGGCCCTATACTACTGAGGGCTAGCTGCTCCTGCGGGAACTGCGGGGTGATTGCCTTAGACGCTCCAGGCAGGAGCGTAAAAAACACACTAGGCTTGGTACTGAAGACGACCTGGCGCACCTTTGTGCTGTTGACGATGGTCACAGAAGCCCCGACTTTGATCGTGATTTGGGTCGGGCTAAAAACAGCGAGGCCCTTGAGATTATCACTAATATGGACTGCGATCGGTGTGCTACTGCTCGCTGCTTGAGCACGGCTGATCGTTTGAGCGCTGGCTGACCCAAAGGCGAGCACGGATTAGACAGGGCGGAAAAGGGATGATAGAATAAGTTTGTCTCTACGATAGATTGCTGGAGGAACGAACCGCATTTGAGTATCGTTGCTCCTTTTAATTTTCTCCTATGCAAATACTTTTACTCAATGCTCGGTAATCGGAGGATAACATGGCAAACGAGAATCCCGGTGAGATGACACTTTCTCAGCCCCGTGGCGTACACCTGGTCGGCAGCATCCCCCTTGCAAGCGCGGAGGAGGTCTTCCGCACAGGCAGTTCGATCCTGGGTGAGCGCCTGCGGCGTATTCCCGATGGTGAGACAGGCGTTCGAGCTGGCTGGATAGGCTGGCAATACGCGTTTTTCGCAAACAATCCCAGTTTCGAAATCGTGCCCCCAGAAGCCAATGCCTACGTCCCGCGCCAGCGTTTCAAGCTCCGCCCTCAAGTCACTCCTGGCGATATTCTATTTGATCAGCTTGGCTACGCTGATGCTGCCATAGCATCTTACGTGGTATTCTCGCAACTCAAGCAGGCAGGGATCATTCCGGCACAGTATCGCTTCCAGGTCAGCCTTCCAACCCCGCTTGCGCCAGTCAGCGCATTTGTCGTGTTGGCGGACCAGGCAGCCGTCGAGCCAGCTTACGAAAGAGGCATGCTCAACGAACTTGATAGGATCACATCGGCCATACCACGTGACGAGCTGGCTATCCAATGGGACGTAGCGATTGAATTTGCCATCCTGGAGGGAGTAATGCCCAGCTTCCTTGCAGACGCTAAAACGGAAATTCCTGAACAGCTTATCCGGCTGGGTAATCGCGTCCCTGCCGGTGTAGAGTTGGGCTATCACCTCTGCTATGGTGACGCAGGGCACAAGCACTTTAAAGATCCGGAGGATACCTCTAAACTGGTTGAAGTTGCCAATGCTATCTCCGCAGGCGTCACGCGAACAATCAACTGGATTCACATGCCCGTACCCCGCAATCGGAGCGACGATGCCTACTTCGCGCCCCTGCGGAACTTAAAACTCCACCCTGAGACAGAACTCTACCTGGGATTGGTGCATTTCAGCGATAGCGTTGAGGGAACACGACAGCGCATAACAACTGCTGTACGCTACGCTCCAGTGTTTGGCGTCGCCACCGAATGCGGTCTTGGCCGCCGGCCGCCAGAAACGATTCCAGACCTGCTGCGTATTCACAGCGAAGTAGCCGCCCCGGTCCAGGCATAAACTAGCGATTGTTATAAAGGCCCACTCCCCCGGAGGGAAACCGGTCCATTACTTTCGTGAAACAGAGCCACTGCCTTTTAGGTAAAACCGTAAAGGCAGTTCTTTTGCTTTGCGAATGCCAATACGGGTCGTCTCGACAATTTCAGCAGTTTCACCGAGAGAAGCAGAGCGAAGACTCTCAGGAGACCAGATTTGTAAGGGGCTATCAAACAGCGGGACACCATTCAACAACCGTGTAATGGCAAGCGCTTCTGTCAGCTTTGCCGGACCATTACATAAGAGAGACAGCTTTTCCATATGACGCCTTTTTTGCATTACAGAAATGCCTTGGAGCGGTTCTAGTGCTCGTATCAAGACCGCCTCACCCTTTCCTTCTTGTCCAGTGACCGCGTTGACACAGTAATGCATGCCATAAATGAAATACACATACGCATGCCCTACCGGGCCAAAAAGCACGCTATTTCTTTTCGTTTTGCCAACGAATGCATGAGCGGCGGGATCATTCCAGAGGTAGGCTTCCGTTTCGACGATTCGCCCAAGCGTCGTTTCCTCTTCTTCAAGATGCACAAGCAAACACCCCAGCAGTTGTTTTGCGACGGTAATCGTCTCTTGCGCATACCACGTTTGAGTAAGAATCATGATACATGTATTCCCATCATTTTACTACTTCCTTTATTCACCGTTATATCACAGTAGAGCCCACCTCAGCCGATATGCGATACTTAAAATCCTACATCAAAGAAATTACCCTCGGAACAACACAGCACAAATAACGCGCTCTCTTGCCAGGCTGTGTACATTCTTCCTATAACTGTTGAGTAACTTTTGAGGCCGTGCTATCATCGCCATTGTAATTGTTGGGTGGAACATTCTCATAAACACATGCTAGACCATTTAAATTACGTAAGGAGGACCTCTATGACGCTTAGTCAACATCAGCAAGAGACGAATCTAGAGCAACTCGTGTCCCAAGAGAAACCTGCCCTCAGTAAGACACTTCCCCGCTTGCCTCGCCACTACTTCAAAGCGTTAGTGAAGCCATCGGTAGCAACATATACAAGCGCAAAGGGTAACGAAAGCTGGGGTCTCGTCTGGATACAACTGCTTGCCTGGGCTATCCTCGATGCCCTGTTAGGCGTACTGGTCAATCTCATTACCCCACCTGCAACAGGCTCTTCATTTCTTCGATTCTTTGCGTTTGCTTCCTCTTATAGCCTGGTCGTTGTTGTACCTCTACTTTTCTTTCTCCTCATGGGTATCGTCTATCTGCTTACAAGATACTTTGGTGGGCAGGGAACCTTCCTGGAACAGTGCAATACCTCGCTCTACATTCAGGCGCCACTCGGCGTACTCAGTAAACTTCTGGCTTTTATTCCTGTTGTAGGAAGAATACTCAACACCATTTTGAGTATTTACGGGATTGTACTACAGGTCTATGTCATCATAGCAGTGCATCGTCTCAGTAGGGGCAAGGCGATAGCAACCATACTCATACCATTGGTGATAATAGGTGTACTTGCCGGGGCGGTATTCCTCCTGATGCGGAAGTAAGGGAGTTGAACCGAAAAGTGGCATCGATATGCTGGTGAATCTGGAGAACAGATTTAGAAGATAGCTTCTTTCTCCGCCTCACCCTCTAGCCCTCCCGTCGTTTCAGTACAATCACCGGAATCTGACGGGTCACCTTCGCCTGATGATCGGCAAAAAATGGGTACAGTTCAACTACCCTGGTCCACAGCCTTTGCCGCTCCGGACCCTCCGTGACGATGGCGATAGCCTCGAAGATCTCATTTCCTACCTCGACGGTGACTTCTGGGTAAGCCACCAGGTTGCGATACCAGTCAGGGTGGACCGGTGCGCCCGCGTTGGAGGCGATCACGAGCAGGCGGTCGCCATCGGGTATGTACATCATCGGCGTTGTACGGAGTTGGCCGCTCTTAGCGCCTGTAGTCGTGAGCAAAAGCAAGGGCCTGCCCTCCATTGGCCCACCACTTTTACCTCGATTCGCACGGAATTCCTCAATCAACTGGCGGTCATAGGTGTTCTGGTCAGTCATGATCACTCCTGTTACCTGACAAACTACAATTTAGCTCAGCGGTATCACCGGCAGCACCACCGCCGATGGATGCTCCGCGTCGTGGTATATGTGCTGCTCCGCCACCGCCATCTCAGTCGTCTTTCCAAGCGGTGCGCCTGTATTGAGGTTTCGGTCGTATTTCGGGAACGCGCTCGAAGCGATCTCCAACCCGATGCGATGCCCGGCCTTGAAGGTTTGCGAGATGTTCCAGCAATCAATCGAGTAATGATAGACTCGCCCAGGTTCGATCAACGACGGGCGATCCATGCCATCGCGGAAGCGTGCTCGAACCATGCTATCGCAGAGGCGCTGCACAAAACCCGTGGGCCAGACATCCACCAGCTTCGCCATGAAATCGGTATCCGGCGCCGAGGATGATGCATACAAATCCACCCGAATTGGTCCGGTGACCTCGACTTCTTCCGTGATAGGTTCGGTTACATAGACCAGCACATCATCACGCCGTTCGATGGCTGAGTAGTCATCTGGCCCTCCGATCTGCGACGATGTCGGGTCTGTAATGAAAGGCACGGGCCGTGCAGGATCATAGCGGTAATTATCAGCCAGCTCATCTCCTGGTACCCTCGTTGAGAGCCTCCCATCACCAAAGCGGCTATTGGCGCGACCGCCGCTATGCAGGTAAAACGGTGTCCACTGCGTGCGAACCAGGGGCCATTCACGTTCATCACGCCATTCGTTCTTGCCCATCACAAAGATGCGTACCGGAAATTCTGTGGTAGTCACCTCGTGCGTGTAACCTTTCAGCCAGCGATTGAACCAGCGCAGCTCTTCGGCACGCAGGTCTATCAACGCCAGCGGGCCAAAGTCGACCTCGCCCAGCTTTGATTCTGTATTCACCACGTGCCCCCACGATCCCATCAGTAAACGCTGACTGGCCCGCGCCTGAGGCGTAGCCCCGCGCGTTTTCATGCCGGTGTAATTAAGCGGCGTTCCAATCTGCTCGTCATCGTACCAGCCCGAGATATGCAAAACAGGTACATCGACCTGGTCGAACTTATCCTGGTAACGCAGCGGCGCCCAGAACTCGTCGAGCTGTGGGTGTTCGATGTAAGTGCGCCAATGCGTGTTCCGGCGTCCCGCACGCTCATCCATCGTCACGAGCGGCAGGTGCTCATACACACGCTCCCAATCCACCGCCTCCATCAACTGGTTCACACGCCCACTGACATAATGCTGCCAGCACAGAGCCATCGGTGAAGGCAAACCCGTCGGCGTTTCCACAAACGGATCAGATGGTGTCACCCGTACCACCATCGCCCTCAAGTGCGGCGGCTTCTGGAGCGCGGCTAACCACTGGATAATTCCAGGATACGAGCTTCCTATAGTGCCAACGTTTCCATCCGACCACGGTTGAGCAGCGCACCACTCGATAGCATCATAGCCGTCTACCCCCTCGTTGAAATAGGGCACAAATACACCATCGGAGTCACCGCGCCCCCGCACATCCATCGCCACAAAAACATAACCGCGCCCGGCGAAGTACTTCGCCGGCACCAGCATGCCCTCGCTCAGCT
>WNEZ01006800.1_pt1 | contig 15424 bp, 17 predicted proteins | sample 5400521 | NCBI WGS metagenome assembly WNEZ01 (sample SAMN13153339, study PRJNA577476) | soil metagenome | isolation source: 120 cm saprolite under Douglas fir tree site 2 hole 1 replicate 1 | place: USA:California | collected 2015-04-18
CAGCTCCTTTGGTAGCTTCTTCGCCTGCTTGATGAGCGCGCAGACCACCGTCTGGGTGTCCTTGCCTGCCACCGTGGCCAACATCACGTAACGCGTATGACGCTCGACCAAGGTCGCGATGTAGCTGTTGTTCGGCCCGGACAACAGATCGCCTTCCCAATGGCCAGGCACCGCCCGATCTTCAACCGCCGCCGGTCGCTGACGGATTGAGACGATATCCTTGATATGCCCCCTTCTATCGCCGTTCGGATCAACCGGCTGGGAGCGACGCATCGAGCGCTTCGATCGAAGATGACTAAGCAGCTCTTTCTTGAGCACGCCACGTGTTTGTACAAATAGACTGCGGTAGATCGTCTCGTGTGACACCTGATTACACTCGTCTTCAGGATGCGTTCTCTTCAGCCAGCCGGCTATCTGCTCGGGCGACCAATCCAATCTGAGCTTCCCCGCCACAGCTCTCCGTAGCCGTGGACTGTTCGCCAATTTACAACATTTTGGACGACGAGCTCGCGCCCAGGCATTCTCGTCCGCAAGCGCCGCTCGGTAGCGATTACAGCCGCCATTGCGGCTCATTTCCCGGCTCACCGTCGAGGGTGAGCGGCCAAGCAACCTGGCGATCGATCGTGCCGATTGGTGTGCCGTAACGCCTCTGGAAATCACCTCGCGCTCCGACAGCGTCAATGCCAGCCTGGAGCGGCGCCGCAGCGCAGGACGAATCCCACCATGCGGAGCCACCAAAAAGTAGATCGACGATGACTGCTTACCAAAAGCTCGTCCGATCGCCTTCAGCGACGATCGGGTCGCCCAGGTGGCTGTCGAGCCTGCCGCGCCGAGCCAAAGCGGCTTGGTCGGAAGTCGTTTCCCGGTGCTGCGTCGCTCGGCAAACGTATTAGATCTGCGGCCAAGAGGCGGAACGCAGGCACGCTACCTGCGACCCGCATCTTGATCTTCGCTGACACCGCAAAAGTATCGAGGGTGTTCAACCTGGCTAGACTTGTGCCCAGCCGCCGTCAGCCTGGATGTCAGCCCCGCTAACGTAGTTGGACGCGTCTGAGGCTAGAAAGGCAACGACCTCCGCCATTTCCTCTGCGTTGCCAAAACGCCCCATCGGGACCGCGCCGGTGACCGCCGCCCGGAACGCTTCCCCGCCCCCCTGATTCTCGATCGAGTCTCTCATGCCAGGCGTATCGATGGGCCCTGGGCTGAAGACGTTCACGCGGATGCCGCGTCCCCTGAGCTCCTGGGTCCAAGTCCGAGCGAGGTTCCGGATCGCCGCCTTGGTCGCGGCATAGACGGTGCTGCCTGGGACGCCTTTACCGGCGACGGTGGACGACGCCAGAATGATCGACGCACCCTCGTTGAGCAGCGGCAACGCCTTCTGAACGGTGTAGATCGTGCCCTTGAAGTTCACGGAAAGCTGTAGCTCAAGGGCCTCCTCCGTAATGGACCCAAGCGTCTCCTTCACCAGGAGACCCGCGTTCGCGACCACGATGTCCAGCTTGCCCTTCGTGGAACGGACCTTTTCATAGAGGCGATCAAGGTCCGCCGGCTTGGACACGTCCGCCTGCACCACCACAACGTCACCGCCGATCTCGACGACCGCTTTATCCAATTCGGCTTGACGACGGCCCGTGATGAACACCGTCACGCCATCGGCTGCGAGTCGCTTCGCAGTTGCCAATCCGATGCCTGCGCTACCGCCTGTGACGACAGCCACTTTGCCTTGCAGAGACGTACCCATGGAGCACTCCAGTTTTGTCATGATCGTCACACAATCACGCTTGGCTGGACGACGCAAGAAAATTATGTGATGATCGTCAAAATTGACTGGATGGCTTTGAAATGGCGCGACCCCGCGATTTCGATGAAGGAGAGGTGCTAGACCGCGCGATGGACGTTTTCTGGCGCCATGGCTACGAAGGCGCCTCCTTTGCCGAACTGACGAAGGCTATGGGCGTCAATTCACCCAGCATCTATGTCGCGTTTGGCAGTAAGCGCGGCCTTTTTGATGCTGTTCTCAAGCGGTATCGCAGCAGACGCGCGGCGCGCCGGGACTACGTGCTAGGCGGCGCCACTGCTCGCGAGGTGGCCGAGCGAACGCTCTTCGATACCATCGACTGGCTCATCGATCCGAACGAGCCTCTCGGTTGTCTGCTGATACAGGCTGGACTTTCTACCGGAGTGAACAACGGAGATGTTCCCCGCGCGCTCATCGACCAGCGTAGCGGCATCAGGGAAGCGCTCACCGAGCGGTTCACGCGCGCGCAAACGGAGGGGGATCTGGCTCCCTCCGCTGATCCAGCCGCCCTCGCCAGATACCTGCACATGGTGGTTTTAGGCCTTTCCATCCAGGCGCAGGATGGAATGTCCGAGAAGGAACTCAAGGAATCAGCCGAGCGCGTCCTGATGGGCTGGCCTGCCAATCAAAGCGGGGCGGCTCCGCCGTCTGATCAGAGCGTCGTTACACTGTCATAGGAGAGACAAATGCCATTTGTGACCACGAAAGATGGGCCCGAAATCTTCTACAAGGATTGGGGGCACGGGCAGCCATCGCTTTCCATCAAGGGTGGCCACTTAGCGCGGACGATTGGGACGCCCAAATGCTCTTCTTTCTGCAGCAAGGCTACCGCGTGATCGCGCATGACCGCCGGGGACATGGGCGTTCGACCCAAGACCGATCATGGCCATGACATGGATACCTACGCCGCGGATGCGGCTGCTGTCGCGGACGCCCTCGACCTTAGATTAGCAGTGCGATGAGAAATCGGCACTCTCATCGACAGAACCTGCTGCTGTCGCAGGCCACCCATCAATTTTGCGAACCCGGAGTTCGAGTCACAGGAGGGACTCGAACCCCCGAGCCGAACATTCCGGTTCTGGTTCTCCAGCAAGCCGTAGCCCGCGGGCGACCGGCAGAACTGGTCTCTTGCGCCATCCAACAATTTCATGGCTCTCGCGTGAAGATACGACTTCGGCTCAAAGTTGGTGCTGGCCAATCTCTGAGCCTGTCCGTTTTGCTCGCCGCAATATCCTGTTCTACGACAAGCATGCAATCGACCTGTACCAATCGATCTGAGCTCTGTATCTCATCGCGTGAAGGTGCAGAAACAAAGGAGATCTGAGCTCGCTCCCGCCCGAAGTGTTCGGAACGAATCAAGCCAACTTCCAACTGAAACGTCCGTTCTACAGCTGCGGCACCGATGTTCAGATTCCCATCTGCCCTAAGGGGTCGTCCCCGAGGCGTCAAAATCGCTATCTAGAAATTATTGTTAAACTTCAATGACATTGGCGGAGAGGGAGTCAGTCAACTCCCATTGAAAGATAAAGCATTTTCGAGCTCGCGAGGCAAAAAACCACTGTTTGAGCTACGGCCAGAAAATAGGTTTCCAGCACCTGCGGTACGGCGATCGTAGTTCTCTCATGACCCATCATCGTAGTTCTCTCATGACCCATCTACGTGATGCCGCCTGTCCCAATATTCGAGTTGAGCGTAGTCTGTGATGAGTTCCGCACCGCGATAATATTCACGTTGTTCTTCGCGCTGATGGACGCGCTTAAACACCGCGATGGTGGGGTCATGGTTACGGGCGGCCGCTCGAATTCTCTCTTCGTCCTCCTCAGAGATACGCGGTCCGAGGAACACATGGGCGATGGCGCTTCGTGGTAAAGGGATCAGCCGGTCAGCCGCCGCCGATGCGGTGTGGGCCAACATCACCAGCCGCCACTCGTTCTCGTCGCGCCAGTCCATGTGCTTGGCGCACAGCAACATGCTAAGAACTTCAAAGTCCAAACCGGGAGCACGGGTCCGGTCGTCAATCCCGATAAGGCGTGAAGGACACACGGGCAGTCGGTGCTCCGTATAGATCGCCGAACGCAGATCGGACGCCATCGGCCACTTCTGTGCCTCGGTATAGAGTTCGACTACCGCCCCGGTGTGGTTCGCACCATAGGTGCCCCACATGCGTTGATTGTTCACCAGCGACGAAAAGCACGTCACTCCGGAGTGAGCGATGATCTCGTCAAATCTTCGCGTGTTGTCAGACAACCAAACGTCGTACTCATCAGCGACCCGCTTAGGATCGAGCCGCTTAGCGGTTTCCACGGCTCGCTTGAAATCCGTCTCAACCCCATGCGCCAGCATCCGCTTGGCGAATATCCGGTATTTTGTGTCCTCGTCCTCCTGCCAGAAGCCCCTGATATTAAAATCGTAGAGATCGTTCAGCACTGAGCTCGGCGCCATGTATAACAGCAAGCTCTCGATAAGCTGTGCCGCGCGTGGCGCCGACATGTACTTATAGACAAGGTCGGGCAACTTTTCTGCGATCAACATGGCTCACTCTGAGGATGGCCAAACGGCCGTCCCTTGCCGGGACAGATGCTAGTTAAACTCAAGAGATGACTTCCGCGAAGGCCCATTAAAAATGAAATGGCCGTCCTCAAAGGGCGGCTTGCTGATGCCTCTCCGGTAAGGGGCTGTTTGGTTGCGGGGACAGGATTTGAACCTATGACCTTGAGGCTATGAGCCTGACGAGCGTGGGCTTAGAGTCGTAACCGGTCTGTCCGCCAACGAACTTTACACATACCGCCTGCCGGCAGCGCACGGCGTTCGCTTGAGCCGACCTTGAAAGGCTAAATTACTATTTAATTGAAAACCTTGAGACCATGAAAGATTTGTAGGTGTCCGTTGGGTAAACCGCAGTTCAGACATAGTCGTCTTGTGCTTACGGTTGCAAGGCACTCAGCCCATGATCAACGAGGTCACCGATATGTTGGATAAAGCACCGCTCGCGACTCCTGCGAGCATTTCGGAAAAAGCGGTTCATGAAATTTCGCGAGCGTTGATGCTGCTGCTCTCTGACGTGTTCGCGTTATATCTCAAAACAAAGAACTTCCACTGGCACATGTCTGGCCCGCATTTCCGCGACTATCATCTGATGCTCGATGATCAAGGCGACCAGCTTTTCTCCATGACGGATGCCATTGCTGAGCGAGCGCGGAAACTGGGAGGCACAACCGTCCGCTCCATCGGGCAGATTTCGCGTTTTCAGCGCATCGTGGACAACGATGCTGAATACGTTAAGCCACTCGACATGATAGCTGAACTCCGGGACGACAATGCAATCCTGACGCAGAACATGCGCGAGGTGCACTCGCTATGCGACGAGGCAGGGGATGTGGCCACCGCAAGCCTGCTGGAGAACTGGATTGACGAATCTGAGAAGCGAATTTGGTTCCTCTTCGAGTGCGGCCGGCAGGCCTTAGGCTAAGGCGCGAGACGAGCCCAGGAAGACCATTCTCTTAGATATCCCTCGATTGAAGCTTATCGATGGATGTAAGGGTCCGCTTAAGATCAAATGCGACCTGTTGGTCCGAACTCAAGTCCGAACAAAAGGAGGCGCCAATGAATGTCAGGAGCGACCGGTCAGTTATTAAGCGTCTGATTAAGGACCAACGGAAAACCCGTTCCGCAAAACCGAGAGTGCAAGGCACGGAATGCGAACTTGCCGATGAACGACTCGACGAAGCCCTCAGACATACCTTCCCTGCCAGTGACGCGCTATCAATTATTCAAAATGTTCGCGATAGCTAGTTGCACAGGGTTCGACGCAGGGACTTTCATGGCCGCCCATCTTGTAAGTTTCGATTGACGCGGCACATCCCCCCTTTCGATTAGGAAAAGGCTGGCCTTCTTTCCGAATCCGGCACGTGGCGACGCCCTTGCTCGCCGTTTGGCTCGACAGCCTTCACGGAAAATCCCGAGCACAGATTAGGACACATCATGAAGATCGGAATAATTGGGGCGGGTGCGGTTGGCGCCGCATGCGCGATGGCGACCATCATGAGAGGTTGTGCCAGCGAGCTGGTTATCGTCAACCGAGGCCGCGATCGAGCAAAAGGGATGGCTACTGACATGGGCTACGGGGCCCCTTTGTCATCCACCACCAAAGTAACGGATGGAGACTATTCGGATCTGGCAGGCGCCGCGCCCGTCATGGTCACGGTCGCCGTCAATGAGAAATCCGGCGGCGTCACGGATCGCAATGACCCGCTGGGGCGCTTACGCCTCCTGGACAAGAATGCCGAGGTTTATCGACAGGTTATTCCGTAGATAAACGAGGCGGCGCGGGATGTCGTGCTGCTTGTCGTAACCGACCCTCCGGATCCGCTTGCCTATCTGACCCGCGAACTCGCCGGGCATGATCGCGTTCTCAGCACAGGCACACTGCTCGACAGCCTTCGCTTTCGGGTGCATTTGGGGCGAAAACTCAAGGTCGCTCCCACGGACAGCGAAGCGCAGGTTCTCGGTGAACACGGAACCTCCCAGATCTTTCACTGGTCCGGCGCCCGCGTGGGCGGCGTCCCGATCTCGGATGCGCTTGGGCAATTCGGCCTTCAGCACGACGACGACTTCCGCGCGACGATCGAGAATGAAGTACGTTATGCAAATATGGGTATTGGAGCCAGCCAATACGGAATTGGAATGGTTTGCGCGCGGATCGCCGAAATCGTGCTGCGTGACGAACGCGCCGTAGTTCCGATTGGGGTCTATAATTTCAAAACTTGGAGTGACGCTCTCGCTGCCTAGCGTCGTCGGTCGGGAGGGCCGCCTCCAGGTCCTTCACCCTCCCCTATCGAATGACGAGCGTATTGGCCTGGAAAAATGTATCGAAACATTGCGCAAGGCCCAGGAACGAATTCGCTGACTATTCCGCCAGAGCCGATGCGACCAGCCCATGTGGATCCAGCACTGGCGCGCATTCCGGCCACGCGATCGCCGCTATCCTCGTCTGCAGCCCCATCAACATCAGCGCTATCAACGAAGGATGTCTCGCAGAAATGGCCGCATGTCAGTAGCGCTGCCCGCAGCAGCCCATCGAGTTGCGCAGATGATCGGTGCAACTGACTTTGTCGAACTCGATCATCGTAGGAGAGAATACTCATGCTTCGCGGCAAGAACGGCCACCTACGGCTCGCGGATCGTCCCGCCGATTACGAGAGACTTGGCATTGCCCCCGTTGAAATCGCTGAGTTTGAGGACGGTCAACGCATCGGCACGGAAAGGGGTTGCTATGAATGGTGGTACTTCGATGCCCATCTCGACAATGGTGCGACCGTTGTCGTGGTTTTCTACACCAAACCCAATGTCAGCCCAAACGGTCCTCTCGCGCCAAGGGTCACCATCAATCTCACCCTGCCTGACGGCCGCACCTTCGTGAAGTTTCTCGACACCAGGCCGGAGTTGTTCAGCGCATCGAAGGCCGGTTGCGATGTTCGGATCGGGACCAACCGGTTCGTCGGCGATCTCAAGCGCTATCATGTCACGGCAACCATCGAGGACATATCAGTCGACATCGAGTTGACGGGAGACGTCCCCGCCTGGCGTCCGAAGTCCGGTCATCTCTGTTTTGGTGCCGAAGGGCGGGAAAAACTCTTTGCCTGGCTTCCCGCGGTGCCTCACGGACTGGCCAACGTCCGCTACACGATCCGCCATGAGGAATACCGCGCCTCCGGCAGCGGGTATCACGATCACAATTGGGGCGACGTCCCCATGCAGACGCTCATGCACAACTGGTACTGGGCGCGCGCCAGCGTGGGTCCCTACACGGTGATCGCATCCTACATCACAGCCACCGAAGCCTATGGCTACGAAACGCAGATCGTCTACATGCTGGCCAGGGACGGCAGGATCATCGCAGACAACGATGCCAAAGCATCCTATGAGACGGATCGGATCGCGATCGACGGCAAGACCGGAAAGCCAGTGGCGGATGTCACACGCTACACCTATCATGATGGCGATACGCGCTATATCGTGTCATTCGAGCGCGAGAAGACCATTCTGCAAGCCATCTTCACCGACCGTGCGCCGCTGCTCAAGCGGATTATCGCCCGGTTGATCGGTTTTGATGGCGCCTATCACCGCTTCATCGGCAAGGTCACGATCGAGAAGTTCGAGAGGGCGTGCGTCTGGAGCGTCTCGACGATCGCGCGATCTGGGAATTGATGTATTTCGGCAAGGCGCGCAATGCCGGGGCTGATCCTCTAGGATTTTTCTGCCGTCCAGTATCCGGAGCATCGCGCGGCACCCGCGTGGCCGCTCCAGGTACCGCGTCCGGAGGTCTTCGCAAGCTTGCCGGAGCCGGCGGCATACTTGTCCTGGACGGCGACGGAAGCGTGTACCAACCCGCTTCGCGTCACCTTACCTCTGAATTTCACGAGATCTGGGTGACTTACGAGACCATTGGAGATGTTGACGCTGAAATTGTAAGTTGGTTCGCAAGCACCTTGCCGCGTCACAAAGGTCAGGCTCCACGCTCCATCGTAGTTCGGTGTTGCTGCCGCGGCGGGCGTTGCCAACAAAACCGCTGCAGTTGTGTAAACAAGGGAAAAGTGTTTCAAGCTAAGTCCTCTCATAGCTGCGGCTAACGTCCTTCCGAAAGCGCTACCGCATAAAGGAAGTAACTGATACCAGCGGTAGAAAATTCCAGCCCTCCCAAAGTCAATCCCGAATCTTTCACGCAGGAGTGATGGACACAACCTTAGCGTGAGAATGGGATAGCCAGGCCCGTTGCATCATGTATTTGAGAAGACGGAACTGCTCGGCAGCAAAGCGATCGGCCGATCACCACGCTTCGCAGTTCGATTGATGAGATCAAGCTCCAGCGATCCTACGTGCAGCATCATCTCACGCGGCTCGGCTGGCGACTGAACCGAGGCCTCGATGCTCGAGTCTCTTCAGCTATCGCGAGTGGTCGTATTGATTGATCGTCGCTTCGCAGGGATGCCCCGTACATCCGGTCAGCAATCCTCTCAAGTGCACTCAACAGCAGCGAATGAATGACGCGTTCCAGGTCGCCAAGATCGGCCGGAAGCGCAGCTGCAGCCTGTGCTTCAGTCCCACAATTCGTGGGTTCGGCGTGATCGAAACAGTGATCAGACGCTTTACAGGTTTAGTGCGCGAAGTTATGCGTTGTACGGAGACCGATCTCGACATCGCAGCTGTTTTATCAGCGGAAATGGATTCTCGAGGAATGGTTCTAGAGTTCGCCATGCTAGATTTTCCTGAATTCGCTGGTTGCGATAACGCACTGTTTCAAGGTCACTTGATTGCTCCGGCTGCGCCCTTTTCCCTTTTAGATTTGAGCGCGGAGCGACTCGAGCTCTGCGCGACACGTCTCGCTAAATTCGCGGAGAAGGTCGATCGATCCGTTATTCGCCATCTCTCGAAGCTCAAGGAAGGTCTTGTTCGGCACCAGATACGTATCGACGATCCTTCGTGCGATTAGCTGAGCACTTTCGACGACCTTCGGCGAGGACAGGATGCGCATCCTGCCGACCATTCCGTAAAGCTCGACCAGTGCCGGTATATCCGGCTCGTCGTGCTGGAGCGCGTAGATATTGCCTTTCGAAGCCGCCTCGATGAATTCTTTGTAGAGTTCCTGTCGGCGAAGCTTGTCCTGTACGAGCCATTGCGCCTTCGCCTGCGCGTGCTGGCTCAACCACGACGCGAGGACAGATGTGAGTCCGCCGATGGTTGCTCCTGCGAGTGCCGCGAGGGCGGAGATTACGGATGCGTTCATTAGTGCGATCACAGTGGGAGATCAGCCCGTAAGATTGACCCGGGCGAGCCAGCCGAACAGGCTTCAGCCAATTCTAACTTCAGGTATTCAGTAGCAATGACGAGCGCTCTTAAAACACGACGGATGTCTCCACCGCAGGTCGCGGCCACCAAATCTACGGCTTGGCCATAGTGATCAGTGTTAGGCTGCCGTGCTGTGTTGTTCATGACGAAATCCTACGAAGCGATCGCAACTCCTTGAACTCTTTCAACGCCACTTATTGGGCGGCGGCTACCTTTGCCGCCTTGCCTTTGCGCGCGGCGCGCCATTCCTCGAAACGGCGAACGACGACGAAAAACGACGGCACGAACAGCACCGCAAGGCAGGTCGAGGCGAGCATGCCGCTGAACACCGCGATGCCGATCGACTTGCGCGAATTGGCGCCGGCGCCGGTTGCGAGCACCAGCGGCAGCACGCCCAGGATAAACGCGAACGAAGTCATGAGGATTCTACGATCAAGATCGCGTTCTTGGCCGAGAGCGCAATCAGCAGCACGAGACCGATCTGAGTGTAGAGGTTGTTGCCGATACCGAGCCCCTTGAGCACCACAACCGGCCCCACCAGGGAGAGCGGCACCGCAAGCAGCACCGCGACCGGCATGAACCAGCTTTCGTATTGGCCCGCGAGCACCAGATACACCAGCAGCATCGCGAGCGCGAAAATGTAATAGATCTGGTTGCCGACCAGCTGTTCCTGGTACGACATCGCGCTCCATTCGTAGCCCGTGCCGGGGGGCGACGCTTTGCCGGCGATCTGCTCCATCAGCGCCATCGCTTCACCGGAACTGAAACCGGCGCCGGGCAATCCCAGCACGGTCGATGACGGGTAAAGATTGTAGAGGCTCAGCAGCGATGGCCCCACTATCGGGGTAATACGAACCATCGTCCCGAGCGGGATCATGGCGCCCTGCTTGTTGCGGACCGGAAGCAACTCGACGTCCTCGGGGCGCAGGCGGAACTGCGAATCCGCCTGCACGTAGACTTGGAAGACGCGTCCGAACTTGTTGAACTGGTCGACAAAGCTCGATCCCAGATAAGCCCCGAGCGTGGCGAACACATCGTCGATCGACACCTGCAGCGTCTCGGCCTTGGCACGGTCCACATCCACCTTCAGCTTCGGCACGGTGGAACGAAACGAGCTCGTCACGCGCTGCAAACCGCTCTGCGTCTGTGCGTCCTTCACCACCGCATCGGTCGTTGTCTGCAATTTGGTGAGATCGAAGCTGCCGTCAAGCAGCTCCAGCTGCATGGCAAAGCCACCGGCATTGCCGATGCCCTGGATCGGCGGCGGTGGAAGTACGACGATGCGCGCCTCTGTTACGGCGGCGAAGTCTCGATTGAATTGCTGGAACAGCGAAAACAGGTCCTCACCCTTGCCACGCTCGCTCCAATCCTTGAGCACGACATAGGCGACGCCCGCATTGGCCAGCGTCGAATTGTTGTCGAGCGCGGAAACACCGGAAATCGCAATCACGTTTGCGACCGCGGGATTCTTGCCAGCGATTTCGCTGATTTGATCGAGCACGCGCTTGGTGCGCACGAGCGAAGCGCCGTCCGGCAATTGCGCCGTCACGAGCACGTAGCCCTGGTCTTCAATCGGGAGAAACCCGGTCGCAACGCGAGAAAGGCCGTAGCCCGCGCCCCCGATCACGATCAGCGCGATCGCGCACATGAGCCCGCTGCGCGCGACCATGGCGCCGATCAGCCGCGCATAGGCCCGCTCGAACGGGTCGTAGACGGCGTTGAACGCACGGAAGAACAGGTTGCGCTCACTCGGCGGAACGGGGCGCCGCAACCACAGCGCGCATTGCGTGGGCTTCAACGTGGCGGCGTTGATGGCGCTGAGCAATGCGGTGGCGGCAATCACCAGCGCGAACTGCGCGAACATCTTGCCGCTCAAGCCCGGGATGAAGGCCGCAGGCAGGAACACCGCCATTAACACGAGCGTGATGCCGATGATCGGACCGATCAGCTCGTCCATGGCCCGGATTGCCGCCTCTTTTGCCGCCACGCCCCGCTCGATGTGGTGTGCTGCGCCCTCCACCACCACGATGGCGTCATCCACGACGATGCCGATCGCAAGCACGATGGCGAACAGAGTCGACATGTTGACCGTGAAGCCGAGCGCGGCCATGGCGGCGAAAGCGCCGATCATGGTGACCGGTACCGTGGTCATGGGCACGAGCATGGCGCGCCAGTCCTGCAGGAACACCACGATCACGATCAGCACCAGGATCGCCGCTTCGAACAGCGTCTTCCACACTTCGTTGATCGAAGCGCGAACGAACGTCGTGGTATCAAGCGGCATGGTGTAGCTCAACCCTTGCGGAAAGTTCTTGGAGAGCTGCGCCATTTTGGTCGCAACCTCGCCGGCCACGTCGAGCGCGTTCGCCTCCAGCGTCTGGTAGACGCCAATGCCTGCCGACGGCTTGCCGTTGAGCGTGAAGACCTGACTGTAGGTCTGGGCGCCGAGTTCGACACGGCCGACGTCGCGCAGGTAGACCATCTGCCCGTTCTGCTCGGTCTTTACCACGATGTTTTCGAACTGGCTGACGTCGTCCAGACGCGCCGCTATGTCCAGCGTATATTGGAACGCTTGGGTGTCCGGGCCGGGCGGCATGCCGAGCTGGCCGGCCGTGACTTGTTGGTTCTGGCCGTTGAGCGCGTTGACGACGTCTTCCGTCGTGAGCGAAAGCGCGTAGAGCTTGTTGGGGTCAAGCCATATGCGCATCGAATACTGCCCCGCGCCGAAGATGTTGACTTGGCCCACACCCGGTAACCGGGCAAGTTCCGGCTGCAAAGTGATGGTCGCGTAGTTGGCGAGGAACAGGCTGTCATACCGAGCGTCGGGGGATGTCAGCGTGACGAACTGCAGAATGGCGGTGGATTTCTGCTGAACCGTCACGCCCTGGGCTTGCACCGCCTGCGGCAATTGCGCGAGCGCGCTGGAGACCCGGTTCTGCACCAGCACCTGCGCGAAGTTGATGTCCACCCCGATCTTGAAAGTGACGATGAGCGTATAGCTGCCATCGGAGGTGCTGTAGGACTGCATATAGATCATGCCGTCGACGCCGTTGACCTGCTGCTCGATCGGCAGAGCGACGGTGTCGACCATAGCGCGAGCGTCCGCCCCGGGGTAGCGGGTCGTCACCGAAATTGTCGGCGGCACCACGTTGGGATATTGCGCCACCGGGAGCTGAAACAGCGCGACGCCGCCGATCACGATCATGAGGACGGCGAGCACATTCGCCAAAACCGGACGCTCAATGAAGAATTTCGAGATCATGGCGCGCCCCTAATTCGATCTGGCCGGCTCGGCCGCCCCGGACTTCGGCGTCTGGAGCTGCGGATCGACCTTCTGACCCGGGACAGCGCCCAGGATGCCGGACACGACGACCCGCTCGTCCGGCTTCAACCCGGTCTCGATCACGCGCATCTCGCCGGTCGTCTGGCCGAGTTGCACACGGCGCTGCTCGACGACGGCGTCGGCATTGACCGTGAGGACGTAACGGCCGGCCTGATCGCTGCCTACCGCAACCTCCGGTACCAGCAGCGCCTGCTCCGCGGGCCTGGGCACCCGTACCCGCACGAAATACCCCGGAAGCAAAGCGCGCTTGGCATTCTCGAAGATGCCGCGCACCTGGAGCGTACCGGTCGACTGGTTGACGTCGGGCGCCGCGTAGTCGAGCAGGCCCTTTTGCGGATATCCGGTCTCAGTCTGCAGGCCGGCTTCGACGGGGACCTTGTTGACGAGATCAGCGATGTTCACGCCGCGCTCCACCATTCGGTCGCGGGCGCGCTGCACGTCCCGTTCGCTGGGATTGAACCACACCCAGATCGGGTCGAGCTGGACGATGCTCGCGAGCTCGCTCGTGTGATTGCCCCCGACCAGCTCACCGATCGACACCTTGCGCGCCGTCACCACACCGTCAAAGGGAGCCACAACCGAGGTGTAGCCGAGATTGATCTCCGCGGTGTGGGTATTGGCTTGAGCCTGGAGCACACTCGCGCGCGCCGTGTCCCGGTTGGCGCGTGCCCTGTCGAGGCTGGCCTGCGTCGTGACGTCCTTGGCTTCGAGTTGCTGCTGACGGGTGAATTCGGCTTCGGCATTGATCAGCGTTGCCTTGGCGCCCTCCTCCGCCGCTTGTGCCTGCTCAAGCTGGACCTTGTATGGCTGCGGCTCGATCACAAACAAGGGCGTGCCCTTCTTCACCGCAGCGCCGTCCTGATACTTGATCTCTTGCACGTATCCTTGCACGCGCGCCGTCAGCTCGACGGTATTCACCGCCGCGGCGTTGCCGGTCGCTTCCAAATAGGGCGTGACCATCTGCTGCACGGGCAATTCGACCGTCACCTTCGGTGGCGGCGGCGCGATGAAGCGATTTTCTTTGCCGCACGCCGTCAGGAGGGTGAGGATCCCCACGCAGGCGATGCGGGACAACCGATGTCCCGCGCATGCCGGTGCGGTCGGCTCAATGCCGCGCCAGCGCGCCTCAGCGCGCACCGCATCATGCATGAAAGGCCGAGCCCCAACGGCGCCCAAGAATTCCTCGGCAACACATCTCATGTTCCATTTCTCCAGAGCCTGCGACGGTCACTACCATAGCCACAGTGCTATTCTGCGGGCGCCGAAGACGGCGGCTTGAGCTGGCAGCTATTAAGCACGGCGTAGTAGCCCTTCTCACCCTTTTGGAAGCTCACCGCGGCGCTGAACACGTAAGTTCCACGCTTCGGCTCCTTGAGTTCATGCACCCACCAATTCGTCACTTAACCAGGGCGGCTGGAGTACTTGACGCAGGTCCCATCGGACCCGTCCACGATAGGAATGCTTTGCATCTCGTACCGATACTGCTCGGGATTCGGCCAGGCGACGCCAATCGCGAACTTCGGCCGCTCGTAATCCAAAGGAACAGCCTGCGACAGATTTTCCGGGTCCCCGCAGTTCGGGAAGGTGGTGACGAATTCCGCTCTGCTGGTGCAGATCATGACCGGCGCGCCATGGTTCCAGTCGATGCCGTTGGGCAAGGCTCCCCAATGGGTCTGGCAGCACGTCTCGACGGGGACTGCCGGCCATCCCGGCGGAGTCTGAAACGCTATGCTGTGGCTGCTAATGCAGTAATTGTTGGTGCAGGTACGCAGTAGCTGCTGCGCACGCCAGAGCGAGATATTGTCGTTCTCGAGCTGGGCCTCGGCCTGCGCGACCGCCGCCTTCTGGACGTCGACAGCGGCCTGAAAGGGCGGCTGCTCGAGGCTGTAGAGCAGATCACCCTGCTTCACATCCGAACCTCCCGCGAAGACCTGCTTCTCAAGAACGGCAGCGACGCGCGCCGCAATGTTGACGCTGTTGATCGCTGGGATACGGCCATTGAACTCAAAGCTCTCGGTCATCGGCCGGCGTTCCACCGTGATCAGTCCGACCGGAGGCGGACCGGAAGGTCCGGGCTGTGCCATCGCGCAGGGCGCGACCAAAATGATGACAGGCAAGAGAATCACTCGAAGCAGCAAAGAAACGTACATGGCGTTCACCTGTTCAGGATCAGCGCTGGCCTTCGGACCCGCGCTCTCGTACTGCTATGCCCTCATCATCAATCAGCGGTGTTCGTGACACAGCACTCTTCCTTGCGACCGCCTGAGGCTAATTGCAGGGAACGCAATCGCTCAATCGCCCGTGCGTCGGAATCTGTTCGACAGTAGGAACGAGGTTATTAGACCTTGGTCGAGGGCGCGTTCGACTTTGGGTGAGAGAGCTTCAGCTTGTCGGCCATTCTGACCAACTCGGCCAATGACCTTGCCCGCATCTTTCGC
>WNEZ01008760.1_pt1 | contig 15423 bp, 15 predicted proteins | sample 5400521 | NCBI WGS metagenome assembly WNEZ01 (sample SAMN13153339, study PRJNA577476) | soil metagenome | isolation source: 120 cm saprolite under Douglas fir tree site 2 hole 1 replicate 1 | place: USA:California | collected 2015-04-18
TAGAACTTCCACCAGATCAAGTCGAGCGGATGCACATAGTGCACGCAGAGCGCGATGATTCCGCACAGCTGGATCGAGGTCTTCCACTTTCCCTCTTGGCCGGCGGCGATCACAATTCCCTCCCCCGCGGCGATCGTCCGCAGGCCGCTGACGATGAACTCGCGCGCCAGAAGCACAATCACCACCCACGCCGCGAGCCGGCCCAGACGGACCATCATCACCATCGCCGCCATCACGATCAGCTTGTCCGCGAGCGGATCCATGAACTTGCCCACGACCGTCACCAGATTCCATCGACGCGCCAGATACCCGTCGATCACATCAGTGATCGCAGCGACCGTGAACACCACCGCGGCGAGCAAGGAATAGAGCGGCGTCGCGTCATAGGTGAACCAGACGAAGATCGGGATCAGCAGAATCCGCCCAAGCGTGAGCATGTTGGGCAGATTCCAGAACTCCTGCACCAGCACGCTCGGCGGGCGCATTCCACGGTGCCTGGATCGAGCTCGCCTTCTCGGACGCGGCTCGCTCTGCTCGACAGAGAGCGCCATTTAACCCGTCGGAAGGGTCAGAAGCCCAAAACCGTCTCCCGTCAGCTCGAGTCCTACCTGGTGCACCTTTCCCTGATCATCCGGCAAGAGCGCCGACAGGCGTGGGGTCAGACGCCCTTGCCATCCCACCAGACGCTCCAACGGAATGATCGCCGGCCGCATTTCGCTTATTTCCAGAGAATGCATGTCCGCATCCAACCCGAGCAGCACCAGCCCCGATCCTCGCAGGTGCACCAGATCGAAGTCGGTGGTGAACGGCGCCGGCAGCCGCCCGTTCTCGAACGCCAAGGTGTTTTCGAGCGCGAACACGCGATCCTCGCGAAAGTAAGCGGACTCTCCATCCAACTCGAGCGGCAAGAAAATACGCCCCTCCGTCCGAAAATACAGCGCGCCCTGCCCCTGCACCCGGGCCATCCGAAAAGCGCCCTCCCCAAACCAGCGATCGGTGGTGCGATCGCGAAAGCGCTTCCGCTCGGGGCTGAATGCCAAGCTGCCGCACGAAGCGACCAATCCGTTGAGGCGGGTCAAGAGCTGGCCGTTGACCCACATCGTCACCCCGCTTGACTCGACCTGAAAGGAACCGCTCGGCGGCTCGCGCAGGATCTGAATTGTCGGCGTCAGGGTCCGAAGGATCGTCGTCGGCGCCGCAAAGGTCTCCACCGGAGCGCTCAACTGATAGCCATTCTGCACCGGGTTCGGTTCGATCGGCTGCATCTGCTCGACCGGATAATGCGGAGCGATCATCTCCGGAGCCGCCGGCATCTCCTGCGACATCTCTCCCAACTGCGAGCTCCAATCGGTCTCTTGCCCGGCGGGCGCCGCGGGCTGAGCGTCGGCGGTCGAACGCGGCCCGGCGTAAAACGATTGCGTCGCCTCATCCTGCATCATCGTTGGCTGCTCCGGACCCGGGCCGTTGGCCGCCGCCGGCGAATAACTCGCGCTCGGCATTTCGGAGATCTCGGTTCCGTAGCCGCTGGCCATTGCCCGGGTCATGCGCTCGGCCATTTGCTGAGAACCGGCCCCCAAGAAATGTTCGCGCGCCCTCGCGTAGTCGCCCGACTGTGCTAGCGCCAGCCCAAGGTAATTGTGCGCCTTGCCGTGATCCGGCGCGAGATCGATCGCGGTCTCGAACTCGCGGATCGCGCGCGCCAAGAGATTCGTTTTCAGATGCACCAATCCGAGATTGACCCGCAGGGTCGGGTCCGCCGGATTGGCCTTCACCAGCCCGCCGTAAACCTCCGCCGCTTTTTCAAACACGCCGAGCTTGAAATACGTCAGCCCGAGCAGGTTCTGGCATCTTTCGTTCTCCGGCCGCAGCGTGATCGCGCGCTCGAGGTACTCCTTGGCTTCGATCACCTTGCCCTCAGTGAGCAGCTCTCCACCGCGGTACAGGGCCTGGATGAATTCGTCACTGCCGGAGCCGCCGCTGCCGTCTATTCCGCGTTGGCTCTCCATCATTAGCGTCGATCCGCCTGAGCCAGCTTGGTGAGATCCTTGTACTGGTAGTAGAGCTGCAAGACCTTGCGAACGTAGGCCTGCGTCTCATCGAACGGCGGAACGTTGCCGCCGTACTTTTTGATTGCGTCTGGGCCGGCATTGTAAGCGGCCACCATCTTCACCATGTCACCCTGAAACTCGTTAGCCAAGTAGCGCAAGTACCGAGTGCCGCCTTCGATGTTGTCCCGCACGTTGAAAATATCCTTCACGTACATCTCTCGAGCGGTGTCGGGCATCAGTTGCATCAGGCCGGATGCACCGCGCTGAGAAACGGCATGCGCATCGAAGTTCGATTCGGCGTGCATGATCGCATGGACGAGGGCAACTGGGATTCGGTACCGGCGCGCGGCCTGCTCTACCAGCTCGTGGTACTCGGGGATCGAGGAGGTCGGAGGAGGCGCCGCGGGTTCGGTTGCCCTCGGAGAACGATGGAATGTTCCCTTGATGCGCTTCGCGCGAATCCCCGAGGGAGGCACGTTGGTGTAGACGACCGTCCCATCTTTCTCGATGTACCTGTAGATGTTTCCGCCGGCGAACGCGGAACCCGTCGACAGACAGACGGTTAGTACGCCGAGAGGGCCAGCCAGTGCGCGCATAGAGTCCAACCCTAAAGCTTAGCGCCCCTAACCCCTTGTTTCTAGTGCCCCAACTTGCTTCCCGAACATCCTACAGTTAAGGCTCCGGCAGGACATGGCCGTTCAGGCAGACTTCCTGATCATCGGTGGTGGAGTCGCTGGGCTTTCCTTTGCGCTCAAGGCCGCGGACCGCGGAACCGTGGCAATTTTGACCAAACGCGCTCGGCAAGAGGGAAGTACCCAGTATGCTCAGGGCGGAATTGCCTCGGTCCTCTCGTCCACCGACTCGTTCGAGCGGCACATCGAGGACACCCTCGCCGCCGGCGCTGGACTGTGTAAGCGCGAAGCGGTGGAGGTGGCCGTCCGCGAAGGTCCGGACCGGGTCCGAGAGCTGGTCGCGCTCGGCGCTGAATTCAGCCGGCGTCCGAGTGGCGAGTTCGATTTGACCCGGGAGGGCGGTCACTCGGAGCGGCGAATCGTCCATGCCACGGACATCACCGGTCGCGAGGTGGAGCGGGCGTTGCTCGCCGCCTGCGACGAGAAGAACAACATCACCTTCTTTCCCAATACCGCGGCGATCGACTTGATCCAGGATCGGCGCAACGACTTGATCCACGATCGGCGCGCCGACCGGAGACAGAGCCGCTGCGTCGGCGTGTACGCGCTCTTGCCCACCGGCCAGATCGAAACGTTTCTCGCTCGGACGATCATCCTGGCCTCGGGCGGCGCAGGAAAGGTTTACCTCTACACCACCAACCCGGACGTCGCGACCGGCGATGGGGTGGCGATGGCGTATCGAGCGGGAGCTGACATCGCCAACCTGGAGTTCTATCAATTTCACCCTACCTGCCTCTATCACCCCGAGGCGAAAAGCTTCTTGGTCAGCGAGGCGTTGCGGGGCGAAGGCGGCCGGTTGCGACTTCGAAGCGGCGAATCGTTCATGCAACGCTATCACTCGCTCGGCGCGCTCGCGCCCCGCGACGTGGTGGCCAAGGCGATCGACTCGGAGCTCAAGCGGACCGGCGATGAGTGCGTGTTTCTTGACATGACCCACTTGGGCCGAGCCTTCTTGATGGAGCGTTTTCCAAATATCTATGCCACCTGCAAGGCGTTCGGGATCGACATGGCAGTTCAACCGATTCCGGTCGTACCCGCGGCGCATTACCAGTGCGGGGGCGTGGTCACCGATCTCTTCGGCCGCACCAACGTTCCAGGGCTGTATGCAATCGGAGAAGTGGCGCAGACCGGCCTGCACGGTGCCAACCGCCTGGCCTCGAATTCTCTGCTCGAGGGCCTGGTCTTTGGCCATCGGGCGGTCAAAGCCGCGCTCGAGGACCTGGAAACCGTGCCTCGTGTAACCGATCAAGTCCCGGCATGGGATCCGGGCTCGGCGGTCGACTCCGACGAGAGCGTGGTGGTCACCCACAACTGGGACGAGATCCGGCGCTTGATGTGGAACTACGTCGGAATCGTCCGGACCGACAAGCGCCTGATGCGTGCCCGCCGGCGGCTGGATCTGCTGCGCGAGGAAATCCGCGACTACTACTGGCGATTCAAGGTGACACGCGATGTGATTGAGCTGCGCAATATCGCCGAAGTGGCCCATCTGATCGTCGAATGCGCCACGCGCCGCAAGGAGAGCCGCGGGCTGCACTACAGCCTCGACTATCCCGAGCGAGACGATCACAACTGGAAGAAGGACACCGTCATTTCTCGGCAGATTTAGATGGCCCTTCCGCAGAGGGAATTTCCGAATCCGCCGCCCGCTCCGATCCAGATGGCTCGGAGACGGCCGATTCCCTGGTTCTCGGGCGCGGTGATCGGCGTCTCGGCGGCGCGATTCTTGGCGACTTCCCTCGCCGGCAGCGAGCGTTGGTCGCTCTACGGACCCGCGGTTCAGGCCGGAGAGTGGTGGCGTTTGCTCGCCTATGCGGTCGAGCACGGCGGCGTGCTGCACATCGTGATGAACATGTCGGTGGTGTACACGCTCGGATTTGGGCTCGAGCGCCTCTTGGGGACCTGGCGCTTCGCGGTAATTTCGCTGGTCGGCTGTTTGGGATCTGCTGCGTTCGCCCTCTGGTTCAACTTCGACACCCCCACTGTGGGAGCTTCGGGAATGATCATCAGCTGGGCGGGAGCGATGCTGCCGATCGCCAATCGCGCCACCAGGCAGAGCTTGCTCATCTGGTTGGTGCAGATCGCAGTCATCAGCTTCCTTCCGTTCGTCAGTTGGGCGGGGCACCTGGGCGGTTTGGTGTTCGGGCTGCCTTGCGGACTGGCGCTTCGAGCCGGACCCCGGGCCTTCCCTTACCTCGCCCCGATCCTCGTGTTCGTCGCCGCGGCGGCCGCGGTCGCGGTCGCGGCGGGCCACCCGATGCGCTGAAAGGCTATTCGAGCGGAAACATCATTTCGACGCGCCCGAGCGTCGAGGCCACTCGCAGCCTGATCCGGTTGGTCCCCGGCATCACCACGGGTGAGCCGTTGGAGGCAATCCGCGGAAATCGGACCCAGTACCCGACCCAGAACTCATCCATGTAAGGATAGATGGCGCGCATGTTGAGGTCGGCCCGCCCCACTCGCCGGATCTGCGAGGGCTGCGCTTCCATCGAGTCAGTGACCAGAACCAGCCGCCAGATGCTGTTTGGCCTGTCGAAGTCCTCGAATCGAAGGTCATTGACGTGCACGCCGAGCCAAAACTCATAGTAGGCGTCGAAGGTGGATCGCTCCTGGTCGAGAGTCTTGAGAACTTGCTCCGCCGTCTGCGACTGGAACGACGCGAGCCGCTGCACCCGGGCCTCCCGGAATACCCAGCTCTGGTAGGTCGCCGCGCAGAAGACCCGGGTGTCCAGTTGATCGTACGCCTCGCCGCGATCCGAGTACTTCGAGATCGTCACCTGGTAGGCGGTTTCCGCTGCATCGCTTCGCGCCTTGGGCCCCCGCTCTCCCACCACCGGCGGATGCATCACGCACCCCGCCGCGAACAACAACGGCGCCGCTTGCCAGAGCGTCCCCAGGGCAAAGCGAGCCATCAGGGAAAGTCCTTGCGGGTATAGAGCGCGGCGAGCCGATACCCCTTGCCTTCGAGGGCGGCTCTACCACCCTCCAGCCGATCCACCAGCGCGAACGCGTGAGTCACTTTGAATCCGTGCAGCTCGGCGCGCTCGATCGCTTTGAGCGTGGAGCCGCCGCTGGTGACCACGTCCTCAAGGATCGCCACCGCCGCGTCAGGTTTGACGGTGTGGGCACCCTCAATCCACTGCTCCGTTCCGTGGCCCTTGAGCTCTTTGCGCACGATGAACGCGGCGAGCGGTTGGCCCGCCAAGTAGCTGGTCAGGCTCACCGCGGAAACCAGAGGGTCCGCTCCCAAAGTGAGGCCGCCCACCGCGCGAACCTCGGGCGCTTGCCGGCGGATTTCCGAGAAAAGCAGTCGACCGATCAAAAAGTGGCCCTCGGCCGTCAGGGCCGTTCGCTTGCAGTCGATGTAGAAGTCGGACTCTTTACCTGAGGTGAGCGTCACCTTTCGTTTCTCGTAGGAAAGCTCCTTGAGCAGCTCGAGCAGCCGGAGGCGATCCCTTTCCAGAGACTCACTGATCATCAGTTCCTTCCAGGTAGGCGACCAGATCCGCCGAGTAGCGAAGCTGAGTCAGAAGCTCCTCTTGCTGGTCCGGTTCGAGTGACGCAAACACGTCCGCCAACATGGAGAGGTCCTGATTGATTTCTCCCAGCCGCTGAGTCACCGCGGACGCCAGCTCGTCGGCGTCGACCTCCTCCACCTCGTCGATCACCTCGGGGGCGAGCTGTCCGTTGGCACTCAGCGCCTTCTCGAGCATGTCCTTCGCCGCAACGCTCAGTCGGCCGGCGCGGTCCAATCGGCTCTTCGCCTCTACCAGCTGTTCGCGCGAAAGGCCCTCGGAGTGAATCGCCACCGCCAAGGCCATCAGCACCCCATCCTCATCGGACAGATCGGCATGGATCCGCGCCATCACCTCCTTGCGCTGGAGAAATCGCAGCGCCGAGACGCGCCGGAAACCGCAGACCACCTGAAACCGATCGTTCGACGTGGTTCTCAAGTCCACCGGGAACAGCTGTCCCAATCGAGCGAGGTCCGTGGCCAGTGCGGACAAGTCTCCCTCCGGCCGAAGCTGAAACGTCGGATCCTCGTCGATCAGCTCGAGGGGAACCAGCCCGAAGGATGGCTGAACCTTCGGCGCGGGTGCGCCCACGGTGCTTTGATTTTCAACTTCCATTGCTTCGAGCTTTCGCTCACCGCGCCTTCTTCTTTACTACCACCCTCCTGCGGGAACCGGCTGCAACCAACGGCGGGACGGGCGCGCCTGAGCGGGATCCAGAAGGCGGCGGAGGAGGCGGTGGCTTGCCCTCCAGCTTGGATTTTCCGGCGATTCGAGCAGCAGGTCGCGCGGGGACCGAGACCGCTCGCACCGCCCGCGCCGGGCGAGCGCCCTTTTCGGAGCGTTCTCCCTTTACTTCGCCCATGTCAATTCGACCGCGAAGGCTCGCGCCGTCCACCAAGATGACTCTCGGGGATCGGATGTCGCCTATCATTCGCCCTTCCTTGGTCAGCTCCACGCTCTCGGCCGCGTCGACATTGCCCACCACCGCGCCGCTGATCACCGCGTTCTTGACGTCGACATTCGCCTTCACCACTCCGGAGGGCTCGACGATCAAGGTCTTGGTCAAAGACAGCTCTCCCTCCAGCCGCCCGCGCACCGTCAAGTCTTCATCGCCGCTGAGCTTGCCGTTGATCACGATCGACGGACCGATCACCGTGTTATCGCCGCTCGAACTGGAAGTGTCCTTGGGATTGGCCATGGTTTAGCGTTCCTTCACGTCCATATCGACGTTTCCTTTGAACGACGCGCCATCGGCGATCAGAATCCGCGGCGCCTTGATGTCTCCGATCACCCGGCAGTCGCTCTTCAGCTCTACCTTGTCGCTGGCATTGATGTTGCCGGTCACCTTTCCGGAGACCTCCACATTCTGGGTTTCAATGTCCGCCTCCACCACCCCCGAGCTATCGACGAAGAGGCTTTCCTTGAGGGAAATTTTGCCCTTCACCGTTCCCTGGATCACGAGGTCCTCATCGCCGGAGATCTCCCCGTCGATCACGATGCTCGAACCAATGACCGTGTTCGCCATAAGCGCTTGGTTTCCTCTCAAATGTTGTCCGGAAGCTTCACATCCATCTCGATGGTTCCATTGAAGACCGCTCCGTCCTCAATCACCACCCGCGGGGCCTTGATGTCGCCGGCCACTTTCGCCGACGAGGTGATTGAAACCATCGAAGTGGCATCGATGTTGCCGCTGGCCTCTCCGTTGATCGTCAGCTCCTCGGCGCGGATCTCCGCCTCGACGTGGCCACTGCGCTCGATCGTCAGATGATTCTTGAGCGAAATCTGCCCCTCGACGCGGCCCTCGATCACCAGATCGCCGCCTCCGGTGAGGTTTCCACGAATGGTGATCCCCTTACCGATGATTCCCGTCTGCTCGCTTTGAGCCATTTGCGCCAGTGCCCCCAAGCGTGATCAGCCGCGCATCTGCGACGGTGCAGGACGGTACGCTAGGAATGCGCGGAGATCCAGTAAGAGATTTGCTTCCAAACCTCTTCCTTTCCGATCTCATTGAGCGTCTCATGTAGCATTCCTGGGTACTCCTGGTAATTTTTCTCTCTCGCGCCGACGGTGGAAAAAAACGCCCGCGTGGTGGCGGTGGAAGCAATCGGATCCTCTCCGCCACAAATCACCAGCACCGGCAATGTCAGCGAAGGGCCCAGCGCGAGCGCCTGGGCTTGCGCTCGAGTCGACTCGCTGAACCAGCGCGGGGTGACGGTCCGATTGTAGAGAGGATCGCGGGAGACCAGGACTTGCGCCTTCGCATCCCGCGTGAGCTGGTCGAAGCGAATCTCGTTCTTGAATGGCGCCCAGGGGAGCACCTTCTCCACCAGCCTCGCGGCGAAAACCTTCGCCGCCGGCGGGGTGAGCGCCAGTCGCAAGTACGGCGAGGAGAGAATCAACCCCGCCCATTGCGGTCCGCGACGAGCGAAATGGTGAATCGCAATCAACCCCCCGTGGCTGTGGCCCAAGAGAAACCACTTACCCGGGCGATCGCTCACCCCCCAATGATTGACGAACCCCTCGAAGTCATCGAGGTAGTCCGAGAACCGATTGCAGTGGCCCCGCCTGCCTTCGGATCGGCCGTGTCCTCGACAGTCGAAGCCAAAAACGGCGATTCCGTCCGCAACCCACGCATCGATCACCGGCTGGTAACGACCGATGTGCTCGGCGTAGCCATGCACCAAAGCGACCCGTGCCTTGGGGTTTTGCGGCAGGTCCGACTGCCAGAACAGGCGCAGGCCGTCTTAAAACCTTCCTGATGTTGCGCCATCGGGCCTGAGGACCTTAGCGATCGGCGGTCTCTCGGGAAAGCATCTTCAGCTTGCGCTCCAGATTTTGCGCCTGGCCTTCGGTCTCCTGCAGCTCTGGCGCGGACTTGAGCGTCTCCAGCGCGCGCCGATACACATCGACCGCCTGGGCTTTCTTCGAAGAGCTTCGGTAGGCATCTCCAAGATGCTCGAGAATCATCGGATCCGGATCGTGCTCCACCGCGCTCTCGAGCGTTCCGATCGCTTGCGAGTATTGGCCGCGCCGGAAGTAGACCCAGCCCAGCGAATCCAAGAACGCGCCGCTTTCCGGCTGCAACTCGAGCGCCCGGCGGATCAGCTTCTCCGCCCGATCCAGATTCTTGCCCTGCTCGGCGAGCGTGTAGCCGATGAAATTCATTGCCGAGGCGTTTTCTGGATTGAGGTTGAGGACCTGCTGCATCTGGGCGATTGCCTTGGCCGATTCTCCTTGCCGCTCGTAAGCGCTGCCGAGCGCGAACCGCAGGGTTTCGTCCTTGGGCGTCTTGCGCAAAGCGTCCGAGAGCATCTCGATCGCCTGCTGGGTTCGGCCGTGGCGGCCGTAGAGCGATGAGAGCGCTTCGAGTAGCTCCGGGGCGGGGTTGCGTTGAATCGCTTCGCTCAGCAGGGACTCCGCCCGTTCGAGCCTGCCGGACCGCTCGAGCGCGATCGCGTAGGCCGGATACGCCTCGAGCAGATCCGGCTTTTCTTGCAATGCCTGCTTGAACAGCTCCTCCGCCCGGGCGTGCTGGCCCGCCAAGGACAGGCAAGTAGCCTGGTGGATGCGCGCTTCCTGAAACAAGTCCGCGCTGGCCGGCAGCTCCCCGAATAGCGCCGCCGCCTTCAAATAGTGCCGTAGCCGCTCATGCAGCAAAGCCGCATAGAAGGTGATCCGCGGCTGAGCGGCGCTCTGCTCCCGGGCCCCGTCCAAAACCTCAACCGCTTCCGCAAGGTGGCCGCTCGCCAGATAAGCGAAGGCCACCCGCACCGTGTATTCCGGCTCATCGGAGAGAAAGAGCACCCGGTCGAAATACGCGCGAGCGCGCGCGCCGGAGCCGGCCTTGAGCGCCACCGCGCCCAACGAGAGCAGCACGTCCCGGTTGTCGGGATCCATCTCCAGCGCTTTTCCGAACGACTTTTCAGCGTCGGCCAGTCGGGAGGTGGACTGATAAATCTGGGCCAGGCCGGTCCACACTTCGAAGTCGTCGCTCTCCACCAGCGCGGCCTTCTTGAGCATCCGCTCCGCGCGGACGAAATCCCGCCGATCGGCCAGGGCGAGGCCAAGCCGCTTGTACCCGATCGGCCGGTCCGGATTCGCAGAGACCTGCCGCTCAATTACCTTGATCGCCTGATCGGGCTCCTTGCGCTCGAGGTGAACCTGGGCGAGCAACAAGTACGGATCCGGCTCTTCGGGACGCAGTTTGATTGCCCGACCCAGATGCTCGGCCGATGCGGCGTACTTCTTCTCCTCCAGCAGAATCCGGCCCATCAAAACGTGCGCCGGGGCATAGCGATTCGAGTGCTGAAACAGCGCCGACAGCTCGTGAAGCGCTCGCTGCGGCTCGGAAACGGTCGCGTACTCCTCCGCCAGAGCCGTCACCAGCGCCGGCTCCCCATCGTCGGAGGCGAGCGCCAACCTCAGCTCCTGGATCGCTCGTTTATGGTCCCCTTCTTCACTCGCCACCTTCGCGGCGAGGTAATGGGCATAGGCTGCGGACGACGGGTAATCGGGCGCCTCCTCCTTCGAGGTCCGCATCGCCTCTTGCATCGCCGCGACGTCTACCCCAGGTCGCTCAGCGCCAAGCGCATTCGGGATTGCGCCCAACCCCAAAACCCAGATCCACTGCATCCCACGCAACATGTTTGTCAAAAATCCTCATGGTCGGACTGCCGCCAACAACTCTTGTAAGAGCGTCTCGGGCTTGGGGCCATCCCGTCCAACATCCGCACTGGAAGTCCGAAACGTGAGACCGGTAGCGTCCTGCAGCTCGGTCGTCAACCGGGAGCAGATGCCATGCGCGCCGGCGGCGTTGGACTCCGGAAGCACGACCGCGAACACCCCGTCTCCCAAATGGGCGATGAAGTCCGGCGTGCGGATCCGTTCGCGGATCAGCATCGCGCACTCCCGAATCCGCTCCTGAGCCGCCGCGCCGTCGGGAACCAACACCGCCATGCTCAGCGGCCGCCGGTACCGTTGGCTTCGCGACAGCTCATGCCCCAGCCGGTTGAGCAGACCGCTTCGGTCGAACATTCCGGTCTCCGGGTCGCTTCCGGTTTTCCGCAACAGCGCGGTGCTGCGCTGCAGCTCCTTCTGAGTGTTGCAAAGCTCGATCGCCCGCTCGGCCCGGCCCAACAGCTCCAGCGCCTGGAAGGGCTTGCTCATGTAATCCACCGCTCCGAGGTTGAGCGCGCGCACCTTGTCGGCCACGCCTTGATGCGCGGAGAGGAGAATCACCGGGATGTCGGCGGTATCCGATGACGACTTGAGCGCCACCGCCGCATCCAGCCCGTCCAACTTGGGCAGGAACACATCCATCACGATCAGATCGGGATGCAGGCCTCTCGCCTTGGCGACCCCTTCCGCTCCGTCCCGCGCCACATCGACCCGATAACGGGAGCGCAGGATTTCCGAAACCACCGCCGCCACCTCTGGCTCATCCTCCACCACCAGAACCCGCGGCAGCTCCCCGACCGGAGTCGGCATCGCGCCCGCACTCTTGAGCTCGGGGCCGCTGGCCAACGGCAAGGTAAACGTCACCGCGCAGCCGCCGACTAATAGGTTTTCAGCCCAGATCTCCCCTCCATGCAGCTCGACGAACTCCTTGCAGATCGTCAGTCCCACACCTGCCGCAGCTTCACCTCATCGCCGACCACCGTCAGGCTCTCCGGACTCTCCGGGCGCAAGGAGATGCCGCGTTCCGCCGCGAGGATCTCCAGCTCTTCCGCCGCCTGGGTGCACAGCTCGGCCACGTCCACCCGGGTCGGCTCGAGCGAAAAGCGCGCCTGGTCCCCCTTGCCCCGCTCGAGCAGCGATTCGACGAGATCCAGGATCTTCTTTCCCTGCCGGACGATCGCCTCGAGCGAGGCCTTCTGGTGGGGCGATGGCTCGCCATCGAGCAGCAGCCGCCCGTGTCCGAGCAGGACTTGAAGCGGCGCGCGCAGATCGTGGCTGACCACCGCGATGATTTCATCCTTGATCCGGTTGAGCTCCTTGAGTCGGCGATTCGCCTCGGTCAATTCGCGGTAGCGATCCACGTACGCCAGCTCGAGATCGTCTCGCTTGCGCTTGAGCGCGGTGTGCAGCCGCGCGTTGCGGACCGAGTTGGCCAAGGCGGCCGCCGCGGCGCGCGCGAACTCTTGCTCCTCGCGGCCGAAGCTTCCCTCCGCTCGAGAAAGCCGCAAAAAGAGCGCTCCCAGCAAATCCTCCTGGCAGATCAGCGGCTGGACCAGAATGCTCCGGACCCCCAGCGGGGTGATGTGGGAACGCACCTCCGCCATCAGCGGATCTCGCAGCGCGTCCTCGATGTAGACGGGTTGCCGGGTTTCCAGCGCTCTTCGCAGCTCGGGATAGCGAGCCAAATCCAGCTGCAGCGCCGAAACAGTCGGGTTCTCGGCCGAGGCCACGACCTGCGCCTGCCGGGTGTTTGCTCCTTCCACCAGCACCACCGAGCAGCGGTCATTGACGATCACCCGGGAGAGCTTTTCGAGCGCAATCTTGAGGATTTGATCCAGCTCCAGCGAGCTGGTCGCCGCCTGGGTAATCTCCAGCAGCGCCTCCATTCGCAGCTGGACGATGACGTCCCGTTCCGCAAGTCGCTTGGCTCGGAGGGCGGCCTCGAGCCGAACGGTAAGCTCGTCCTCGCTATAGATGCGATCGTCGAAATCGAAGTCCATCCGCCGCAAGGCTTCGGAGTTGCCGCCGGTCAAATCGGCAAGGACCGGCAACTGCCGAAGCCCGGCGCTCTGCCGGATGGCCTTCAAGGCTTCTCGCTCGGGCGTTCCGGCGCCCACCACCAGGATCGCCTCGGGCTGAAGCTGCGGGGCCAGGGACAACACCGCGTCAGCGGTGGCGGCCGCCGCGCAGTAGAAACCTCGGCTGGAAAGCTTTTCGAGCCACTGCGAAGGCGAAGCCGCCTCGCCCACAACCAGAACCCTTCCTCTCAGAGGGGAGGTTGGCCTCACGTGCTGCATGCCCCCGTGCCCGGCGTCCGTTGGATGTAGGTGCACAGGCCACAGAGAGTGTACGACATTCCATCGAATTATGCCTGGAGGCTGAAGGCCAGACCAGCACGGGGTCGGAACTCACCCATTGGAGGCGAAGGTAGGACAAAAACCTCGTGATTCCCAATGGTTGCCTCTATAGCCCAGCCGCTATACTCGCGGCAGACCCGTCCAAAATGCGACCCTCCCTCCCCGTCCTCTGTTCGGTTTCGGCGCTTTGTTTTCTCTCGCAAGCCAGGGGACAGACCCCGAGCTCGCAGCAAGCCGTTCGCGCCATTGCGATCGAGGACGGCACTGAAAGTCCGGCCACGTGGAACCTGGACATCGCGGATCGCAGGACTACCCGTCTGACCAGCGGAGTGCAGGGGGCTACCGGGCTGCTGCACACCTCGAGCGCGGACCTCGGCCGCGCCGGCATCCTTCGCTTTTCCGGAGTGGGCGAGTACGTGCACGCGACGAACTTTCCGGTTCCCACCGCGGTGGAAACTCGCAGTGCCGGGACATTCGCCGCCTCGTTCGTCCCCTTCAGCTTTTTCGAGCTTTACGCGGCTTACAGCGCAAGCTCCAACATCAATAGCAACTCCATCCCTGTCCGGATTCAGTCGATTGGGGATGGCGCCGCGGGGCTCAAATTCTCCGCTCACTTGGCGCGAGGCCTCTACTCCGGCGTAGAGGGCCGGGCGATGTTGTTCTCCCGATCCGGCGGGGAGGCTGCCCGAACCTCCGGATGGGGCGCCTCTCCCCGATTTCTGTTGACCTATGACGCCCGGGAGCAAGCCCCGCAGGTCCCACTCCGATTCCACCTGAACGCGGGATTTCTGTGGGACACGACCCGGGCGCTGCAACCCACTCGCGCCTTCGGGGCGGCCGAGCAGTTCGCGTACAACGCCAACAATTTCAACCGGGTCTTTGGCAGCGCAGGAATGGAGATCCCGCTTCCAATTCTGACGCCGTTCGGAGAGTACGGCATCACCTATCCGTTGGGCGTTCCGGGCAACCGGCTGGTGGATCCGAGCGGGAACTCGATTCCCTTGACCGCGGCGCTGCCGCAGATCGTGACGTTGGGACTGAAGGTGACGGCGATTCAGGACCTGACGCTGATCGCGGCGATCGACTTGCGCGTCCATTCCTCGGTCGCGATCGGGATTCCGACCCCCGCTCCGTTCGACGTTTTCTTCGGCGCATCGCTCAACGTGGACCCATGGCGAGCGCGCACCCAAATCGTTCCGATCGTCAAAGAGGTCCCCGCGGCGCAGGCGGGCCGAATCGCTGGAACGGTCAGCGACGCCGCGACCCATGCACCGATCGCGGGCGCGCTGATTCTGTTTGGTCCCACCGATCTCCCACCGGTCGCGTCCAACGCCGGTTCGGGTAAGTTTTTGAGCTACGAGCTTCCGCGCGGGGCGATCAAATTGAAGGTGATGAAGACGGGGTACGAAGATCTCGAGCAGCAGGTCCAAATTGAGTCCGGCCGCACCCTGGTGCTTCCGCTGGAAATGAAGCTCGCCGTGAGGAGAACCCATCTTTGGGTATCAGTGGCGTCGGACAATCGCGGCGTCGCGGCAAGAGTCAGCATCCGTGGGCCTGCGATTCGAGAGGTTGCGACCGTGGAGGGCGCGAGCGAAGCACTGGACGTGGAGGTGAAGCCCGGAGCGTACGCGCTCGCCGTCTCGGCCCCCGGTTACCTCGGGCAAACTCGCTCGATCGAGATCGGCGAGGGCGCGGAGCTTGCGGTCAAGTTCGACTTGGTTCCCGAGCCCAAGGAGCGGCTGGTCACGATCGTAAACAAGAAGATCGAGACTGTGCGGCGGATTCACTTCACTCCGGCCAAGGCAACGCTGCTGCCGGACAGCTACGCGCTCCTGGAGCAGGTGGCGGACCTGATCCTGAAGTCGGACATCAAGCGGATCCGGATTGTCGGGCACACGGACAATTCGGGCACGAAGAAGAGGAATCTCAAGCTGTCGGTCGCCCGGGCCGCGTCAGTGGCCGCGTTCCTCGAGAAAGCCGGGATCGAGAAGAAGAGAATCGAAACCACGGGCTACGGTGATGCGCGCCCGGTCGTTCCGAACCTCACCGCGCGTGGGCGGGAAATCAACCGGCGGGTGGAGATTCTGATCCTCGATTAGCCGGCCGGACCGCGGCGAGCAACGCTTCCAGATTG
>WNEZ01007787.1_pt1 | contig 15422 bp, 11 predicted proteins | sample 5400521 | NCBI WGS metagenome assembly WNEZ01 (sample SAMN13153339, study PRJNA577476) | soil metagenome | isolation source: 120 cm saprolite under Douglas fir tree site 2 hole 1 replicate 1 | place: USA:California | collected 2015-04-18
CCCGCGGCGAAAATCACGATGCGGCCTTTCTCCAGGTGCCGCGTGGCGCGACGGCGGATGAACGGCTCGGCCACCTGCTTCATCTCGATGGCGCTCAGCACGCGGGTGAACACGCCGTCTTTCTCCAGCGCATCCTGCAGGGCTAGCGCATTGATCACCGTGGCCAGCATGCCCATATAGTCGCCGGTGGCGCGGTCAATTTCAAATCCCTTCTGCCGCGCGCCGCGAAAAATGTTTCCGCCGCCAACCATGATGGCAATCTGCACGCCGAGTGCGTGCACTTCCTTCAGCTCGCGCGCGATGGCTTGAATGGTCTCGCCGTGAATCCCGAATCCCTGCGGGCCTTGAAACGACTCGCCGGACAGCTTCAACACGATGCGGCTATAGACCAGCTCGTTTTTCTTCGCAGTTTTGCCCAGCGCCCGCTTCGCGGCTGTCGTTTTCGGCATGATTCTCCGGTGTGCCCTCGAAAATCCGTCGGAATTGTAACAAACAATGCCAGCCGCCGCACACGGGGCGGCAACCCTTTTGAGGTGCGGCGGGCTTGCCTGCCACACTCCAAAAAAAGAGCGTCCCGTATTTCGGGACGCTCTTTGCTAGCTAAGAGAATTGGATTAAACCGACGCCGTTTCCACCGTCGAGCCTGCCGCTCCGCTCACTTCGCCCACCTTAAACCGCACGAAGCGGCGCACCGCAATGTTCTCACCGAGATTGGCGATGGCCTGGGCGATCATTTCCTTGATGGTGACAGACTCGTCCCGGATGTAGTGCTGCTCGTAGAGGCAATTCTCCTCGTAGAACTTCTCCATCTTCCCGGTGACGATCTTCTCCACCACCTGCTCGGATTTTCCCGTCGCGCGCGCCTGCTCGCGATAGATGTCGCGCTCCTTCTCCAGCATCTCCGAGGTAACTTCTTCGCGACGCAAATAGCGTGGATCGAGCGCCGCGATGTGCATGGCGATGTCGTGGCACAGCTGCTGAAACGCAGCGGTGCGCGCCACGAAATCAGACTCGCAGTTCACCTCAACAATCACGCCAATCTTTCCACCGGCGTGAATGTAGTGCCCCACCAGTCCTTCGCTGGCCTCGCGCTGCGCTTTCTTCGCCGCGGCGGCTTGGCCTTTCTTGCGCAGGATGTTGATGGCCTTCTCGACGTCGCCGGCCGACTCCACCAGCGCCGCACGGCAATCGCTGAAGCCCGCGCCGGTGCGCTCGCGCAACTCCTTCACGAGATGTGCTGGGATTTGCGTGGCTGATTGTTGTGTACTCATCCTTTTTTCTTTCTCGCGTATGCGAATCTCTTAGTCGCGCCTTGCGATGCCGTCCCGTAATGCGGTCAGAGGCGCTTATCTGCAAAACGGCCCGGCGTCTGGGTTGGACTGCAGCGCCGGGCCTTTTGAAATCTATGCCAGCGCGGTTTGCTTACCGGGATTCCTCATCCGGCGGAACGGTTGTTTCCGCGGGTTCGGTCGCTTCCGGCGCTTCCACCGGCACTTCGCCCTCGACAAAATCGCCCTCTTGCTTCTCGTACTGTTCGTATGCGCTGGTGTCCACGTACTCGACGCCTTCCACCAGAGCCTGGTCCGCCGCGGCCTTTTGGTCCGCCACTTGCGATTGCTGGTAAAGGTTGTGCCCTTCCAGCACTGATTCCGAAATCTTTGACGTAAACAGACGAATCGCGCGCAACGCGTCGTCGTTCCCCGGAATGATCCAGTCCACCACGTCCGGGTCGCAATTGGTGTCTACCACCGAAACCACCGGCACGCCCATGCGCCGCGCTTCCTTTACCGCAATCTCTTCAGCGTTCGAGTCGATCACGAACATCGCATCCGGAAGCTGCGCCATGTTCTCGATGCCTTCGAGGTTCTGGAACAGGTGCTTCATTTCGCGGTCCAGCCGCGCCCTTTCCTTCTTGGAAAGCTCGGCCATGCGCCCATCTTCGTTCATGGCTTTCAGCAGCTTCAGCCGCTTGATGGATTTTTGCAGGGTCGACCAGTTGGTCAGCGTGCCGCCCAGCCAGCGGTGGTTCACGAAGAACGCGCCGCATTTCTTGGCTTCTTCGGCCACGGCTTCCTGCGCCTGCCGCTTGGTCCCCACAAACAACACCGTTCTGCCGTGCGAGGAAATTTCACTCACGAATTTGCTCGCTTCGCGGAACATCTTGAGGGTCTTCTGAAGATCGATAATATGGATGCCGTTGCGTTCCCCGAAAATGTACTCCTTCATTTTGGGGTTCCAGCGGCGCGTCTGGTGGCCAAAGTGCACTCCGGCCTCCAGCAGCTCCTTCATCGTAATTTCAACTGCCAAGTTTCCTCCTTTAAGGATTGCTGCTTGCGGCAGCGCATCGCAGTCGCCCGCGATTCGCTGGAGAGCAGCCTTCTTGCCAGCAGCTTGCCGGCCATGATCTCGTCCCGGTAAACCGGAACGGAGCTCGCTTGCCCCGCGGCCGCGAAAACGGCCGAGGGGTCCGCTCACTCAGCGACTAGCGCTTGGTGAACTGGAATCTCTTGCGCGCGCCCTTCTGCCCGTATTTCTTGCGCTCCTTCATTCGGGAGTCGCGCGTCAGAAAACCGTTGGTGCGCAGCGAGGGCCGCAGCTCCGGATTGAACTTCGCAATGGCGCGCGACAATCCCATGCGCACCGCGCCGGCTTGCCCGCCGACGCCGCCGCCACGCGCTGTGACCACCACATCCACCTGGTCCGCCAGGCTGGTGAACTTCAATGGCTCGGTGGCGTCGTGCTTCCACGCGAAATTCGGGAAGTATTGTTCGACGGTCCGCTTGTTGATCGTGAACTTGCCCGAGCCGGCGCGCAAAAACACGCGCGCGATCGATTCCTTGCGGCGGCCGGTACCCAGAAACCAGTTTGTGCCCGCGATGGGCGTACCCGTAGAGCTCAACGATCCTCCTCAATTACAGACAGTTCCGGTAAGACCGGAACTTGCAAACTTCACGCTTCGGGTTGCTCCCTACTCGACGAAGGAAGGCACCGCAACGTGCGGAAAAACACTTGGCGTATTACCCGTGCCAAACCTGGAGACTGGAATGCTGCAGGCTGCTAACCCACTACAACAACAATCCCCGAATCTCAGTAGCACGGCCTTTAGGCTGTGCTCTTCAATAGTCTTACAGCGCCACTGCTTGCGGTTTCTGCCCCAGGTGCCGCGCCAACCCCGCCGCATCGCGATAAATGCGCAGCTTCTTCGCACGCCGCGCGCGCAGCTTGTTCTTCGGCAGCATCCCGAGCACCGCTTCGCGAATCATCCAATCCGACTTGGTGGCCCGCAAACGTTTCGCCGGCACTTCCTTCAACCCGCCGGGATACCCGCTGTGCGAGTAATAAATTTTCTGCTCCACCTTGTTCCCGGTCATGCGCACCCTGTCGGCATTGATCACCACCACGTGATCCCCCGAATCCAGGTACGGCGTAAAACTCGGCTTATCTTTGCCGATCAACATTCGCGCCACTTTGGTGGCCAGCCTTCCCAACACTTGGTCCGTGGCATCCACGACAAACCAGTTTGCGCCTTCCTTCAGCGCCTCGGCCTCTTCTCCCTTGGCTACATACGTCCTCATCGCCGTTAGTCACACCTTTCCCTGTGGAGACAAACGTCAATCTTAAGGCACGCACCTTCCAGTGTCAACGCACTTCGAGGTAGTGGGAAGTTTTCAATCTGTGCGTGTATCAGGCACTATGCTTGCGCGATTAGGAGAAAGAGGCATGAAGACTTTGCTGGTGGTCGCCGTGGCTGTCGTTGTGTTGTTTCCCGCTTGCCTGTGGGCAACTCCTGCGAAGCCGGCGCTGGAAGTGGTGGTGCTCGGTTCTGGCGGGCCACGCGCGTTCGGCAGGGCGGGCTCAAGCTACATCCTCGTTGTCGACGGCACACCGCGGATTTTGCTCGATGCCGGACCTGGCGCGTTCCTGCGCATCGGAGAATTGGACCTGGATCTAGAAAAAGTGGATACCGTTTTGCTGACCCATCTGCATATCGATCACAGTAGCGATCTGCCCGCCTTCTTCAACGCCCGAGCGCTTACCAGCGATGGACCAATCGCGTATCGCGTCTTTGGCCCGGACGGGTCAGGACTCTTCCCCAAGACTTCGCGATTTATCGATTTGCTCGTGGGGCCCGGCGGGGCCTTTGCTTATCAAAAAACTTTCGGCGCGCGCGAATCATTTAGCGTTCGCGATCTGGCAATTAGCTTGGATTCACCGCGCACGAAGATTATGGATGCCGATGGCTTGATCGTGGAGGAAATTGCCACTCATCACGGCGACTGTCCCTCGGTGGCTTACCGCATTTCTTACCAGGGCGTGGTGGTGGTTTTCTCCGGAGACATGGATGCATCCGCGCTGCCGAATCTGGTCCAATTGGCGAAGAATGCGGACTTGCTGATTTTCAATTGCGCCGTGCTTGATCCTCCGAAATCGCCGTCTCAGCTATACGATCTGCATACCCCGCCCAGGAAAATCGGCCAAGCCGCGCGAGACAGTGGCGTAAAAAGTTTGTTGCTGAGCCATCTCGCACCCGACGTGGAAGGCCAGCAGGGCGCCGTGCGAAAATCGATCCGTGCGTCCTTCGCAGGCCCGGTTGCTTTCGCAACCGACAGGTTGCGCCTCCCTGTAGCTCATTCCTTTTAGGGATGAGGTTTCCTCGGCGCGGCCCTGAAAACTACCCGATCCTTCAACAACGGTTCGGGCTTTCGCGGACCGCACGCAATCTCTGGCGGAACATCAACGCAATCCTTAGCGTACCTAGGTCAGCGGTACAGTTGGGGACGCATTGCTGGCGAACTCCTACTGGAGAGCGTCATCCTTGGATTATTCGGCAGCGTGCTCGCTTACTCAGCGCGCAAGGCTTGGACGGGATCTACGGTGGCCGCACGGCGCGAGGGCAGGTAGCTGGCAAGCCATGCGGTGCCCGCGAGGCCCAGGGAAACGGTGCCATAGGTGACCGGGTCGACCGCGTTCACGTTGAATAACAGCGACGACATCAGCCGCATCAACGAGCCACGAGGCGCGAACGAAGGTGCCGCAGAGCAGGTCTCTATAATTAATTTGCGGTACCCGATATTCGAGTGCGTTTCGGTCAGACTTTGCCGGCGGCGTGCAGGTCGTGTTATTTTCGGAGGGTATTCAAAGCGAAGGAGAAGCATGATGGCAGCCCCACAAAGAGCCCCGATGAAACTTACACAAGAACCCGAGATTGTGACCTGGCCGGAAACGCATTACATCTTTGTCGAGAAGATTGGACCCTTTCAAGATACTGCACCACGAGCCTGGCAGGAAGTGCATCCGCTTGCTCCAGGGATTTCCGAACATAACAAAATCACCGGATATATGAGCCTCTACAAAGCAGGGCCAAAGATCTATCGCGCCGGTCTTTCACTCGCTGCAGAACCCAAGAATCTACCGGCAAACCTCAAGTACGAGAAATTCAGAGGCGGCAAGTACAGCCGTTTTGTCTTGACCGGGTCTTATGCCAACTTGCCGGAGGCTTCCGGGCGCGTTTTTGAGATCGTCGCCGAAAAGAAAATTCAAATGCGCGATGACTTCTGCATTGAAAATTACGCCAACGATCCGAGGACCACGCCAGAGGATCAGTTAGTCACCGAAATACTAATTCCCACGATGTAGCTCGCTTGGAGGACCAACTCGAGCTCACGCCCTGGCCATCGGCGTCCAGACTTGCATCGGGGTCTGGACCCTGTTCGCCCAGGCATAGTAAGGGATAAACGTCAGTTGTATCGGGCGCGATTTCCGCGGCGGCGCGTTGTGCGAAAAATACAAGCTGCCGCGATCGACTGATTCCTCGTATGCGACCCCGGGATGCCGGAGAACCAAGACCCCGCCGAGCAAATCCTTCTCGAATTTCTCCTGGAATTGCCCGCCGCTCTTCTCGCCCACTGCGAGCGCCACGTCTTTCAACGCCACGCCCTCGCCCTGATCGATTTGCTCCATGCAGTACACCAGCGGCCCGCGCTGCACCGCCACGCGGCCATTGTTCTCTACCACCTCCGCGTTGGCCTCCAACACTTGCGGCGCCATATTGAATTGCATGGTAACCGTGTCGCCCGCGGACCAGCGGCGCCGAATCCGCGCCTGCGACTGATTTTCCATTGACGGCAATTCTTGCGTTATCTGCCCATCCTGGGATACGCAGGAAAAGAGTGAACTCCGCCGGCTCGGCAGGAGCCACGGTAATCTCCACGCCCCCGTCCCACGGGTAATTCGTCTTCTGCCGAATCCTCAGCCCACTCGCGTTTTCGAGGTGCCAATCCAGCAACGAATTGTCATACAGGTGCACATAAACGCCCTCGCTGCTGGTGTTGTAGAAATATCCCGGCAGTGAAGCTAACGTGCGCTCCAGGTTCGGCGGGCAACACGTCGTGTCGTACCACTCGTTGCGAATCTTGTCTCCGCCGGACGGATCAAACGCCAGCGGATTGCGATAGCAATAAAGCGTCCCGTTCAAAGACATTCCCGAATTGATGCCGTTGTACAGCGCCCGTTCAATAACATCCGCGAATTTGGCTTCGCCGGTGGCCGCCAGCATGCGCCAGTTCCACATCATGTTGCCGATGGCCGCGCAGCTTTCCCCGTAAGCGGTCGCGTTCGGCAGTTCGTAAGGATCGCCAAACGCCTCGCCGTCGCTGCGCGCGCCCACTCCTCCGGTGACGTACATCTGCGCCGAAACGAGATCCTTCCACAGCACATTCAGCGTCTTCCAATAGGTCCGGTCTCCGGTTTCCAGGTAATAGTCGGCGGCTCCGCAGCAGGCGTACATCGCGCGCACCGCATGCCCCTCCAAGTGGGTCCGCGAAGTAAACGGAATCCCGCAGAAGTGGTACACGTAATTTTCCGGCTTAAGCTGAATCCGCGAATCGCCCGTCAGCAGATATCCCGCCAGCTCCAGGTGCCGCTTGTCGCCGGTCAGCCGGTACAACTCGATGAGTGCCAGCTCCATTTCCGGATGTCCCGAAAACAGCGGCTTCTTGTCCGCGACAGGGCCAAAATTCGGCAGCAGGAATTCGTTCACGAAACGGATTCCCGCATCCAGCAACGTCCGGTCGCCGGTGGCGCGGTAGTAGGCAATGGCGCCCTGCAAAAGGTGGCCGATGTTATAGAGTTCGTGCCCATGCTGCTGCGTTTTCGGCTCCATGCGCTGTGCAGCGCGCTCCAGCACGTAGTACGTGTTCAAGTAGCCGTCGGCCTGCTGCGCGGCCACAATCTCGTGAATATCTTTATCCACCACGGCGCGCAATTCCGGCCGCTCGCCCGATTGCAGCGCAAACCCGGCGGCCTCAATCCATTTGTAAATGTCGGAATCGGAATACACCGGACCGCGCTGCGCTGCCGCGCTCTTCCCGGTAAGCCGACGGAAATTACTCATGCGCCCGTTGACTTCCAGCAGCTTGCCCATCGATGGAATGCTGCTGGTAACGTTCGTCTCACGACGCGGCGACCAAAATCCTGCCTCAATCGTCACCGCATGTACCGGAACGCTGCGCAGCTTGGCATAAGGCGATTTGGCCAAATTCAGAATCCCCTGGTCGCGCCAAGACGGAGATACGGTCAGCGCAGCTGAATCTTGCGCTCGCGCTCCGAGACCGCCCGCAAATCCACTTAAAAGCTTCTGCGCGCTGGGCAGTACGGAAATCGCCGAAGCCGACATCGCCGAAGCGACGAACTTCCTGCGCGAACATTCTTTCTTCACGCTCATGGCCGCCTCCCGACGCAACTCTCTGCTCAGACGGCGCACATCATAGCGCAAGCGAGGGCCGAAGTTGCGGCGGCAGACGTGCGGGTACTTGTGTTCTCAGTACCCCACTCTCAGTACTTTTTTCCTAGAAGATTCCACTGTGAGGGAGCCTGGCTTTCGAGTAGTATTTCGCCATTGGATGTCCCCACAGCAATCGGTCGGCAAATGGCCAACACTGACCTCTCCAGTTCCAGCAAGCCGCACGTGCACAGGCGGGTGACGCTCCGCCAGCCGCTTCGTTGCGGATTCACCATCGTTCTTTGCTCCTGCCTGTTTTTCGGCGCCGCCCAATGTCGCGCTCAGGCCTCCCAGGATGTAGCCGAAGCCGCGCGTCAGGAGCGCGGTCGCAAAGAACAGGCCAAGAAGCAAAAGCACGTTTACACCGATGAAGATTTGCGACGCGCGAAAATCCTGACTCCGGACGACGAAGCCCTTGTGGAAGCCAAGCGCAAGCAGCAGCCCACGTCCGTCCAGGAACAGGCCCAGTCGCCCATCGATGCCGATACCACATTGGCGCAACTCCCGCTCGGCGATATCGCGCGCCGCTACCGCAATGCAAAACTCGCCGCGCAAACGCCCGATCCGTTCCACCTTCCGTTCGACGAGCCGGTCTTCGCTGCTCCCGTCATCTCGGTTCCCGATCTGGAGCCTCCTCGTCCAAGCTTTTCACCGGCGCACCCAAATCTCGCTCCGGTTCACTCCGCACCGGTGATCGCTCCGGGAGTCCCCAGCCCGCCATTGCGCCGCCTCGACCCTTTCACGCGACGCCTTGCTCCTGTCGCGCCTCCGCAGGTTTCGCGGATCGCGCCGGCTGCGCCGCAGCCGAAAGCAGTCCCCTCGATTGCGCCCGCCACCCCGCCGCCCACGATGGCTCCGGCGATTACTCCTTTTGCGCCGAAGTCAAGCGCCGCTGTCGCGAACAATCACGCCTCCACTTTGGCAAAGACTTCGTCCTCGCTGCACATCGTCATCATTCAACCCGGCGATTCCCTCTGGAAGCTGGCGCAGCAGAACCTCGGCCGTGGCTCGCGCTGGCAGGAACTTCTGGCGGTTAACCCCGGCATTGTGGACCCCGCACGCATCGCCGCCGGCACGGAAATCGTGATGCCTGCCAAGGTCACTGGCTTGAAATCCGATCTGAAGGTCACTGTTAAGCAGGGCGAGACGCTTTCTAGGATTGCGCGAGCAACGTATGGCCGCGCCGCCGCGTGGCGCTGCATCGCAGAAGCCAATCCCGAAATCGCCGACGCCAATCGCATCTACGAAGGTCAGCAGCTCCTACTGCCGTTCAACTGCCAGCAGTAAGCTTCGGATTCCTCTCGGCACCCCTCCGCGTTCTTTGCGCCTCTGCGCTATCTTTTTGGCTGCCGAAGTATCCTCAGCCGCGAAGATTGGCGCTCGGCAGGAACTTCGGCGCTTTCCGCGCCTTCGTCGCCTGCTCAAAGGCATACGCCAGGCGGATCAGCACCGGTTCGCTCCACGCTCGGCCGAAGAACGAAATCCCTACGGGCATGCCGAAAACGAATCCCGCCGGCACGGTAACGTTGGGGTAGCCAGCCACCGCCGCTGCTCCAGAGCTACCCCCACCAAAGTGATCCCCATCCAACAAATCTGTCAGCCAAGCCGGTCCGCCCGTCGGCCCCACCAGCGCGTCCAGATTGTGTTTGTCCATCGTGGCGTCGATTCCTTCGTTGCGCGCCAACTGGTGATTCTTCTCCAGCGCCTCTACGTATTCCTTTTCGCTGAGCGGCCCCTTCGCCTCCGCCTTCAAGAAAAAGTCCTGCCCAAAGTAAGGCATCTCTTTCTCGTGATTCTTCTCGTTGAACTCGATAATCTCCTTCAGCGTCTTCACCGGAGGATTAAAGCCCGGCCGCGCCAGATACGCATTCAAGTTCGCCTTCAGCTCGTACATGAAAACGGTCGATTCCGTCTCGCCCCACTTTCCCGCCGTTTCGATCTCCACGGGATCAACCAGAATCGCGCCCTCTTTCTTCATGGCGTCCAGCGCCGCTTCCATTACTTTGTCGACCGCGTCCATAAACCCAAAAGTCTTGCGCACCACTCCAATCCGTGCGCCCCGCAACCCCTCGGCCTTGAGAAATTGAGTGTAATCCGTGAACGACTTTCCGGCGCTCGCCGCGGTTGCGCTGTCATCGGAATCCACTCCCGTCAGCGCCCCCAGCACCGTCGCGGCGTCTCGCACGGTGCGACACATCGGACCTGCGCCGTCCTGGCTATGCGAAATCGGCACGATTCCGCTGCGGCTCACCAGCCCCACCGTGGGCTTGATCCCCACCAATCCATTCGCCGAAGACGGGCACACAATTGATCCATCCGTCTCCGTCCCGATTGCCGCCGCGCAAAAATTCGCCGAAGTCGCCGCGCCTGACCCCGAACTGGATCCGCAAGGATTGCGATCCAGCGCGTACGGATTCTTCGTCTGCCCGCCGCGCCCACTCCAGCCGCTGGTCGAATGCCGCGCGCGAATGTTGGCCCATTCGCTCAGATTGGTCTTCCCGATAATCACCGCGCCCGCTTCGCGCAGTTTCCGCGCCACCATCGAATCCTTGGGCGGCTTCGACCCCACCAGCGCAAGCGATCCCGCCGTCGTCATCATCTTGTCGGCCGTATCGATGTTGTCCTTGATCAGCACGGGAATCCCGTGCAGCGGTCCCCGTGCTCCTTTCTCCTTCCGCTCCCGGTCCGAGGCCTCCGCAAGAGCCAGCGCATCCGGATTCACTTCGATCACGCTATTCACCGCCGGCCCTCGCTTATCAAGCGCCTCAATCCGCGTCAAATATCTCTCCGCAATCCCCCGCGCCGTGTACTTCCCCGCCTTCATCCCCTCCTGCAGCTCCGCAATGGTAATTTCTTCAAACTCAAACGTTGGCACGCCAGGCAAACTCTCCCGACGCTCGCGAGCTTCTATGACTTCCACCATGATTGCCGGCGCCACCGCCGCTGCTAAACCGCCGGCCAAGCCGTTCTGCAAAAACGCTCTCCGCCCCTTTTTCATTTTCAAAGTGCAGCTCCTCCGGTAAGACCGTCGCTAAAACGCAGCGATATTACGACAAACATGCCAGAGCGTAGATGTCATTTTTGCGTCAACGCCATGCGCGCGAAGGGTTTGGCTGCAACGCTGATGTAAACCGTTCTAAATCGCCATTGGGGATGTACGTCATTTCATAAGCTAATTCAAATTTCTGTAATTAGCTCTGTGCGTCGGCCCATCTCACTGGCTCTTGCAGTCGCTAACCTACTCACTCTGTTGGCTTTTCCCGATATGAGAGGAGCCCTGTGTCTGGCCCTGTGATTGCCAACTATTCAGGTTCGTGGGCGCACGGGTGGTGTGCGTTCCCATTCAAGATACCAGCGGACCTTGCAATTTGCGGCTACCGCACCCCAGCTCGCGGAGACAAAAGATTTTGGATCTTCTTCAATCACAAGGAGCAAACATGGACGTTCCGTTCCGGCCCTTCCTTTTAGCACGCGGCACTTCCCGGCTACTTTTGCTCGGCATTCTATTGACATTCATGGGCAGCACTGCGACCTTGGCGCAAACCACCGCCAGCATTCAAGGCACGGTCACCGACGCCAGCGGCGCGGCTGTGGCCGGCGCGAAGGTCAGTGTCAAGAGCCAAGCCTTGGGTATCGAGAGAACCACGCAGACTAATTCCTCAGGCGACTATGAAGTGCCCGCCCTGCCCCCTGGCACCTACAGTGTCGAAGTACAAATGCGGGGTTTCACGACGGAAGTCGCCAACTCCTTGAGGCTGCAGGTCAGCCAAAACTCCGTTCAGAACTTCGGTCTTAAGGTGGCCAGTTCCGATACTGTTGTGACCGTCGAAAGCACGCAAGCCATTATCGAATCCACCAGCATGACCGTAGGCCAGGTGATCGACCAGAATGTTGTTCAAGAGATTCCGCTGAACGGCCGCCACTTTGTGGATTTGGCTTTGTTGGTACCGGGCACGGTGACACCTCCTCAGAGCGGGTTCCTGACGGCGCCGCTGCGCGGCCAAGGGTCGTTTGCATTCAATTCCGCGGGAGGCCGCGAAGACGCGGTGAACTTCATGATCAACGGCGTCAACTTGAACGACATGGTGCAAAACCAGGTGACTTTCCAGCCGGGCATCAACACCGTGTCCGAATTCAAGATCGACAACTCGACCTACAGCGCCGAGTCTGGCCGGAATTCCGGGTCGATCGTGAACATTGCCACGCGTTCGGGATCCGATCGGTTCCACGGTGAGGCTTACAACTACTTTCGTAACAATTATCTCGACGCCCGAAATTTCTTCAACCCCACGTCAGGACCACAGTCTGCTCTGAAGCGCAATCAATTCGGAGGAGATGTCGGCGGTCCGGTCATCAAGGGGAAAACTTTCTTTTTCTTGAGCTACGAGGGACTGCGGCAACATCAGGGCTTGACGACGACGAGCGCCGTTCTGACCGCTGCTGAGAGAGCCCAAATCCAGAGCACAGGAAGCGCCTCCGCCAAGGGTCTGCTGCAATTCATACCGCCAGCCAACGGGACCCTTAATGGGGCGCCTGCATTTTTCGGTTCCGCCAGCGCAAACGTGAATATCGACCAGGGTACGGTGGACATCAGCCACAATTTTAGCGAGAAAGACCGGATTCATGGCTACTACGCAAACCAAGAGGACCTGCGCCTGGAGCCTACACAGGGGGCCAACCTCCCGGGCTTTGGCGACACGCGCGCAGGCCATCGGCAGGTCTTTACCTTGGGCGAGACTCACGTTTTCAGCTCTCTCGTGATCAATGAATTTCATCTAGGCGCGAATCGAGTTCACATCACGTTCACACCAAATAATCCGACCGACCCTGCATCCGTGGGCCTGGGGGGAGTCCTTGGTCCGAATATGACGTTCATACCGGTGATCTCGATTGCAGATAAGGCGTCGCTGCTGTTCGGCGCCGAACGAAACTTCCCGCAAGGACGCGGAGACCTCACCGCAGTGGTTGGCGACACGCTGAATTATATCCGTGGAGCACATTCGCTGAAATTCGGCTTTGAGTTCCGCGACTTCCGGAATGACAATTTCGCTGCCGATCCGGGCCAGTTAATCTTCAACACGACGTCGAACTTCATCGCAGGCACAGCGAACTCGTCGGCTAGGACCGTGGGAGTAGCCCAAGCCAACCGCATTACTCAGAATGCCCTCGACTTCTTCGCCCAGGATAGCTACAAACTCAAGCCCAATCTGACTCTCGAGCTTGGCTTGCGCTATGCCTGGAACATGACTCCGAATGAGGCCCTGGGGCGCTTCGCGACGTTCGACCCGGGTTCAGTTTCGCTTGTGCCCGTGAGCGATCCCTACAGCCAGAACAACAAGAACTTCCAACCGCGAGTTGGGTTTGCGTGGGATGTTTTCCATACCGGAAAGACGATTCTGCGTTCCGGCTACGGATTCCAGGTGGACCAGCCGATCACCGGCATCGTTACCGGACTGAATTCCAATCCACCATTCGCGGTTCCTATCGCGGTCGGAACCGCTCAATCACTTACGACGCTCGGGACTTTCTACGACCCGAACAATGCCACCAACATCTCGCCGGCGGTCGTGAATCCGGACTTCAAGAACGCCTATGTGCAGTCCTGGAACTTGAATATCCAGCAGCAGGTCGCCCGCAACACGGGAATCATGATTGGCTACTTCGAGTCGAAGGGTACGCACCTGGAGATTGACCGCAACATTAACCAGCCGGCAATATTGGGGAACTTTGCGGCCGGCAGCAAGCCCTTCATTGCACTCTCTCCCACCAGCCAATTTCTGCCGGGAAAAACGCTCTCGAACAGAATCACGGAGCGCGACAGCAACTCCAATTCCAACTACAACGCGCTGTGGATAACGGCGAACCAGCGCTTGGCGCATGGGTTGCAGTTCAACGCGTCCTATACCTACTCTCACTCTATCGACGAAGTGTCTCGCAACAATGCGGGAATTATCGTACAAGACAGCGCAAACATTTTCAGCAGCCGCGGGTCTTCCGATTTCGACGCCCGGCACCGGTTTGTTGCGAATGCCATCTACGATTTGCCCTTCAAAGGCAACCGCCTCGTCAGCGGATGGAAATTGGCACCGATCCTGACCCTGCAGAGCGGCAATCCATTCAACGTGGTTTTGGCCACGGCCAACACTAATGGCGTAGGCAACACCGTTCGTCCGAATCTGATCGGTCCGGTGCAAATCAGCGGAAATCCGGCCCAATGGATTACCAATGCCGCGTCGGCGTTCACCGTCCCCGCGGCGAACAGTTTCGGCAATCTGGGCCGCAACGCTTTCTATGGCCCCGGATTTTCGAACCTGGATCTGGCGCTGATCAAGAACACCAAAATAACGGAGAGAGTCAACGTGCAATTCCGTGCGGATGCCTTCGATCTCTTTAACCATCCGAATTTCGGAAATCCGGGGGGAGGAAACGGCTTTGTGGTTTTGCCAGCGACCTTGAATGCAGCTACGCTGGCAACTTTCACTACCATCACCAGCACGCGTTTCCCCACCGCTGATTCCGGCTCCTCACGCCAATTGCAGCTGGCGCTGAAGCTGCAGTTCTAACGGTCGATCGGCATTGGCTTCCGTCAGGGGGTCGCGAGCGGTCCCTTGGCGGAACTTTTCCCTCTTCAAATCATTCCTTTTGTTGCAATCGATTCCTGTCGTTCCCTTTGCCTCGATGGACTCCTGAACTTCGGCTTGGCCTTTTTCAGTTAGAATGGAATGGGTAGTTCTTGGGGAGCGGGCGTGATCCACCACAACGTTTTTCACAACAATAGTCTTTTGCCCATAGAGAAAGTCCGCCTCTCCCCCGGACAAGCCGGCCTCGTCTGCGGCTGGGGCCTCTTCACCACCATTCGCATCTCCCGCGGCGAAGCCTTCGCCTACGAGCGCCACTGGCGCCGCCTCGAAAAAGACGCCGCGCTAATCCGCCTCCCCATGCCCCACACCGCTGCCAAAGTCCGCGTGCATCTCCACGAAGTCATACGCGCCAACAATGTTACCGAAGGCTGCGCGCGCATCTATCTCGTCTACAATCAAATCGGTTTCTGGCGCAGCGACGAACCCCAACCGCAGGTCGACCTCATCATCTATTCCGCGCCGCTCCCCGAATATCATGAACCGGTCCGCCTCGGCCTCCGTGCCCACGGCCGTCACGCCGCCGCGCCCCTCGCCGGAGTAAAAAGCATCTCCTGGCTTCCCAACGTCTGGGCCGTGGCCGAGGCGCAAAAGGAAGGTTTCGACGAAGTCGTGCTGCTCAACGAGCGCGGCGAAGTTGCCGAATGCACCGCCGCTAACATTTTCGCCGTCAAGAACAAAAAGATTTATACGCCACCGCTAAACTCCGGCTGCCTCGAAGGCGTCACTCGCGCCATCCTCTCCGAAATCGCTCCCGAAGCCGGCATCAACGTCGTCGAGCAAGCCCTCCGCCCCGAAGATCTCTACTCCGCCGACGAAGTCTTCATCTCCTCCACCAATCGCAACATTATCGGCGTGGGCGAAATTGCCGGCCACAAAATCGCTGCCGCCCCCGGGCCCATCACCCGCCAGGTCGAAGATCTCTTCGTCACGCACGTGACCGACTACGTCACCCGCCGCCACGCCGCCGCTTCCCGCTGACTCACAGTGTCAGACTCGTTTCC
>WNEZ01002626.1_pt1 | contig 15421 bp, 13 predicted proteins | sample 5400521 | NCBI WGS metagenome assembly WNEZ01 (sample SAMN13153339, study PRJNA577476) | soil metagenome | isolation source: 120 cm saprolite under Douglas fir tree site 2 hole 1 replicate 1 | place: USA:California | collected 2015-04-18
GGCGATGATCGCGTTCATCGCGCCCATCACGCGGGCCTGGCAAGCGATCTCCTTGCCTTTCTCGCCCTGCATCTCGGCCAGCACATCGGATCCGGATCCGATCCGGAGCCCTTTTTCGTAGGCGAGTCCTAAGGCGTCGTAGGCGCCGGTCAGTCCCTGGCGGATCTTGCGCACCATGTCTGGGGTCCAACCGTCGCCCGCCTCGCGTGCCGCGAGGAGTTCGTAGGTGATCACGGTCGGCACCAGGTAGACATCGTCGGAGGTCAGCATCTGGTCGGCGGTGGGCTCGTCGAGGAAGTTGCCGTGCTCGATCGAGCGGACGCCCGCCTTCAGGCAGTTCTGGATCGCCCGCGGCGCGTAGGCATGGGCCAGCACGTAGGTCCCGACGGCGCGGGCCACGTCAACGGCGGCCGCCAGCTCCTCGACAGAAAACTGGACATGGTCCAGCTCATCGGTGGGTGACGCCGCGCCGCCGCTTGCCATCACCTTGATTTGGTCGGCGCCGCGACGGAGGACTTCGCGGGCGGCCCATCGCACGGCATCCGCGCCGTCCGCGAGGATCGACTCCGTGGCCAGGCCGGCGGCGACCGGGAAGGTTGCGCGTGACGTTCGGGGGCGATGGTCACCGTGTCCGCCGGTCTGCGAGATGAACGCCCCACTGATGAAGATCCGCGGGCCTCGGAGCAATCCAAGGCGGACGGCTTCCTTGAAGCCCCAGTCGAGGCCGCCCGCATCGCGGACCGTGGTGAAGCCGGCGTCGAGCGTGGATTCGATCACCTTGGCGATCCGCAGCGCCAGCACGGCGGGTGGAAGGGCAACCTCGGCGGCGGCATCGAGGTCGATGATCGCCAGGTGCACGTGGGCGTCGAGCAGTCCGGGCATCAGCGTGCGCCCCTGGCAATCGATCACCCGGGCGCCCCGTGGCCCGGCGGGCCCGCTCGAAGCGCCGATCCGCCGGATCCGCCCGTCCTCGACGACCACGCGCGCGTCCGGTTGTGGATCCCGGCCGGTGCAGTCGAGGACGGTGGCGTGCTCGAAGACGGCGTTCACGGCCTGACTAGTCTATCTACGATCCGACGTACGTCAGAAACAGGTCGGTGCCGTAGGCAAGCAGGAAGCCGAGCAGGAGTCCCCAGGCCATAGCGATCGGGGAATTGAAGCGGCGGCCGAGGTGGAACATCTCGCCGATGACGTAAAAAAGCGCTCCCGCGGCGAGTGCCAGAAAGAGCACATAGACGTAGCTCGAGGTGAATGCGTAGCCGATGACGGTGCCAAGGAAGGTGGGGCCACCGCCGATCAACCCGGCCGTGAGTAAAAAGCCCCACGACGGCATCGCCTCGTCGGCAGCCAGAGGCGCCGCGATCCCGAAACCCTCCGTAACGTTGTGGAGCGCGAAGCCAATCACCAGCACGATCGCGAACGCGATCGCGCCGCTGGCGGCAGATTGGCCGATGGCGAGGCCCTCCGAGAGGTTGTGCAGTCCCAGCCCGGTGGCGATCATCAGCGCCAGGGTCTTCGGGGGTGCCGGCGCTGCGTCCTTGGTCCGCCCGAAGAGGCGGGCGTTGACGTAGATCAGGCTGAGTAGTCCAACGGCAAGGCCGGCCGCGAAGATGACGACGAGAGCGATAAAGCGACGGTCACCATGGTGCAGGCCGGAGAGCGCCGCCTGGACAGGTTCCGAGGCGTGCGCGAGGATATCCCAGAGCAGGAACAGCAAGACGCCAGTCGCCACGGCGTTCAACAGCCCCCGAACGGTGCGCGATACCCCGCGGATCCGGCCGACCGGGAGACCGATGAAGATGGTGGCGCCGGCGATGGCGCCGAGGAGGGCGGCGGTGCCGTGACTCACGGTGCGGTAGTGTTAGTAGGTGCGAAGCTCACAATTAGATAACGCTAACACACGCTCCCGCCCGCCCTCGGAGGTCATCGCCCACTACCTGGAGGCGATTTATTACATCCGAGCGGAAGGTGAGGCGGTGCGCAGCGCTCGCCTGGCGGACTGGCTCTCCGTCAGTCGGCCGACGGTGACAGTGGCGCTTCGACGGATGACCCGCGATGGGATGGTCCGGCTGAATGCGCACAAGGAGATCCAGCTGACGACTCGGGGCGATGCGGCCGCGGCGGCCATCGTCAGGCGGCATCGCATCGTGGAGCGCTGGATGACCGACGTGCTCGGGCTCGACTGGGTGGCGGCCGACGCGGAAGCGGAGCGCCTGGAGCACGCCGTGTCCGAGGTGGTGGAAGAGAGGCTCTATCGGACCCTCGGGGCACCGAAGACCTGCCCGCACGGCAACCCGATCCCTGGCCACTCGACGATGCGGGCGAATGAGCTCCGCTTGTCAGCCCTTGGACCCGGCGAGACCGGGATGATCACGAGGATCTCGGAGGTGGCGCAGCGCGAGGCACCGCCGTTGCTCCAGTACCTTCACGAACGGGGTCTTCACCCCGGGACGCGGATCACCGTCGAGGAGGTCGACACGGTCGGGCGAACGATACGACTTCGGGCGGCTCGGATGCTGACGCTCAGCACCGAGACCGCCTCAAAGCTTTCGGTTGTGCGGTCGCCTACGCGGAGACGGGAACGGGCGTCCGCTCCTCGCTGACGACGAGCGTCTTCTCGGTCGCGGTCGCAGAGTGCGGCAGGATGAGCCAGCCGACGAAGACGATGGCGCTGCAGATCACGGCCAGAACGGTTGTCGCATCCATGAATTTTCTCCTCCCTTACTAAAGGGCGTACGCGGGTTCGCCGTGTTGCGAGATGTCGAGGCCAAGGAGTTCTTCGTCTTCTTGCACGCGCAGCGGGACGAACAGGTTCACGACTTTGAGGATCACGAAGGTGCCGATCCCCGCCCAGGCCCAGGAGGCGCCGATCGCCGCCAGTTGATACAGGACCTGCTTGGGGTTGCCGTAAAAGAGACCGTTGGCGGCGGTTGAGTTGATCGCCACGGTGGCGAACAGCCCGGTCGCGAGCGCGCCCCAGGTGCCACCGATGCCGTGGACCGCCCAGACGTCGAGCGCGTCGTCGACGTGGATCCGCTCGCGCAGCTGGATCGCCATGTAGCAGAACACGCCGGCACCAAAGCCGATCACGATCGCGCCCATGACGTTGACAAACCCGGAGGCTGGGGTGATCGCCACCAGGCCGGCGACAGCCCCGGCGGCGGCCCCGAGCACACTCGGCTGGCGCTTGTGCCACCAGCTGACCGTCATCCAGGTGAGGGCGGCCATCGCGGTGGCGGTATTGGTCACGACGAAGGCGCTGGTGGCCAGGCTGCCCGCAGCGACAGCGCTGCCCGCGTTGAACCCGAACCAGCCGAACCAGAGCAGGCAGGCGCCGAGCACCGTCATGGTGGCGTCGTGTGGCTCGACCTTCTCCTTGCCGAAGCCCAGGCGCCTCCCCAGCACCAGCGCGGCCACGAGGGCCGAGACGCCGGAGCTGATATGGACGACCGTGCCGCCGGCGAAGTCGAGTGCGCCAAGGTTGTGCAGCCAGCCACCAGCGCCCCAGACCCAGTGCGCAATCGGGTCATAGACGAAGGTCGCCCAGAGCAGTGAAAAGAGCACGAACGCCTTGAAGCGCTGGCGTTCGGCGAACGCCCCGCTGATGAGCGCCGGCGTGATGACGGCGAACATCATTTGAAAAACCATATAAGCCTGATGCGGGATGGTGGGCGCGTAATCCGCGTTCGGCGTGAAGCCCACGTTGTTCAAACCGACCCATTCGAGGCCACCAATAAGATGGAACTTGTCCGGTCCGAACGCGAGACTGTAGCCCCAGAGGACCCACTGGACACTGATGAGGCAGAGGATGAAAAAACTGTGCATGATCGTTGACAGGACGTTCTTGCGGCGGACAAGCCCCCCGTAAAAGAAACCGAGTGCCGGCGTCATCAACATCACGAGCGCAGCCGAAGCAAGGACCCAGGCGGTATCGCCACTATCGATTTTCATTCCGGAATTGTCCGACGCTAGGACCTGCGGCGGTAATGGACCGATGTCACGGAAATCGCCGCCGGACCTCGTGCACCCAGCACAAAGCAAGGTGTTCCCTCCCCCTCTTGGGGAGGGCTAGGGTGGGGGTTCGCGGTGCGTCGCCAGGGCGAACGAGGACCTAAGGAGAGGTCCTCGCTGGAAGGAAGGCGATCCCCTGGGAACAACGTGCTCGGCGGGATGCCGGAATATGCCATCTCATTCTCAGGCTCATCGCCCGTGAGTGCCATGGGCGTGACGCAACAATTGCCTCGCTTCGTCTTGTGCGGTCCGGCTCAGACGTGCGTTGACCGGCGCCAGGTGCGGTTGTCGTGGCAGAAGTGGATGGAGGCGGGCTGCAACCGCCGCAGCTTGTCGAGCGACTGATGGAAGGTCGGGACGTCCTCCATCATGCCGTCCCGCGGCGCCTCGCCCTCGAACATCCTGACCGTCCAGCAGGCGTCGCCGGTCAGCAGCGCCGGGCCCGCGGTGGTCTCGACCTCGACGCTCTGATGGCCCGGGGTGTGGCCGGGGGTGGTGACCACCCGAACCCCGGGCACATCTCGCGCTCCCCGTCGAGGAGCTCGTAGCGCGCGCCGGCGAACTCGAGCCACGCAGTAGGGGTGTCCGCGTAGCGCTGCCTGCGTTCGAACTCGAGGCGCTGCACGTAGAACGGTGCTCGCGGAAACACGGCGTTCTGTCCGCAGTGGTCGAAATGCAGATGCGAGTTGATGACCCAGCGGATGTCCGACGGGTCGACGTCGTGCTTGCGCAGCGCCTCCGCCACCGAGGCGTTGACCGGGCGGTAGTCCTTGATCAACTCCAACGGCGTGCCGTAACCGGTATCGACCAGTCCCGCGCCACCGGGGTGCTTGATCAAGAAGCCGTGCACCGGGATCTGCAGGGACATGTCGGCCAGCCAGATATGGCCGAGATTCAGTCGGACGATCGCTTCCGGCGGGAGCGGCACGCCGTGATGGTAGCGGTGTCTATGCCTTGAGCAGCGGCAGGATTTCGTAGTTGCCGCCGAGCAGGTCGGAGGCCGGCGCGTTGAGATATCCCTGCAGCACGGACGCGTACACGGAGCGGAAGTCCGTGGTGAATTTCAGGTTGCCGTTGTCCAGGGCGCTGAGGCTCGGCTGCTGACCGTAGAGCCCACCCTTGACCGGCGCGCCCAGCAGGAACATCGGCGCGGCGGTGCCATGGTCGGTCCCCGCGCTGCCGTTCTCTTTGACCCGCCGTCCGAACTCCGACCAGGTCATCACCAGCACCTTGTCGCCGTACCCATGGCCCGCCAGGTCCTGCATGAAAGCGGCCAGCGCCTGGTCGAGGTCCAGCAGGAGCTTGTCATGGACGGGCTTCTCGCGAGCGTGGTTGTCGAAACCGCCCAGGGTGACGTGCGCCACGCGCACGCCCAATCCCGACACAATCGTCTCCGCCACCAGCTTGAGCGAGGCCGCGATCGGGCTCTTCGCCGGATAGGTGGCCTTCGCCTCGTAGCTCGCATCGGTCGCCTGCAAGGCGTGCGACGCTTGCAGCGCCTCGTTCAGGGTGGCGTCGAACAACGCCCCGAAGGGCGCTGGGCCGCTGCCTTTGAACGCGCCGTAAAACTTCAGCAGCGGGTTTTCGACGTCGACTGGCGTGCCATGCTCGTTGATCTCCTGCAGACGGAACGTCTTCAAGGATTGCAGCGCGGTTACCGGCGTGGTGGAGCGCAGCTCCGGTGGCACCAGCGACCCCGCGCTCACTCCTTCGAGAGCGTGGTTGGGCGACTCACCAACCTTGTCGAGGTAGTTGAGGTAGCGGCCAAGCCAGCCGTCGCCAATGCCGCTGTTGATGTTGGCGGTCTCCCAGATCGACATCGAGGCGAAGTGGGAGAGGTTCGGGCTCGGGTAACCGACGCCCTGGACGATGGCGAGTTGTCCGGCATCAAAGCTTGCCTTGAGGCCCTTGAGGTTCGGGTGCAGTCCGAGCTGCCCATTTAGAGCTAACACGCCCTGGTCCTGCCGAAGCGTCGGCCGGGCGTCGTGGTAGGCGCCGTCGGTAAACGGGATCACGGTATTGAGCCCGTCGTTGCCCCCGGCAAGCTGCACCAGCACGAGGATCCGGTCGCTGGGCGCAGCGTTTGGGGAGTCCGCCGCGGCCGCCGCTACGCCATTGGCGAATACCGACGGCACGGCCGACCCGGCGAAGACCGGAATCAGGCCCTGCTTGATGAAGTCCCGTCGGCTAAACATGGTGATTCATCTCCATCAATTCAGTTGGAATTCCGGCGTCGCCAGCACCATGAACAGCAGTCCGGCGTGGTTTGTCGCATGCGCGGCGGCGAACGCCTGCAACCCATCCCTGGTTGTTGGGCTCAGGTTGCCGTCCACCAGATTGCTTGTCAGCTGGTCGAGTGTTTGGCCGGGCGACGACGACTGCATCCGTTGCGCGGCGCCGTTGACGAAGTTGACCCGGCTGAGCAGCGTCGAGCTATTGATCCAGGAGGTGCCGGCCGGCCAGCCCGCCACGTTCGGCGGGTAGAAGAGCATCTGGCCCATGGCGGTCGAGGCCGCGACGGCCGCGCCGTACCCCTTGGTGTCGCCGCCGGTTGCCCTCAGCGTCTGGGCCGCCAGCTCCACCGGGCTCTTGACCAGGGCGCGGTATGCCTTCGGCGAATAGAACGCATCCATGGCGAAGATTTCCCGGACGACCGCCCCCACGTTGTGGTGCGATTGCTGGAACGTGTCGGCCAGGTGGCGCACGATCTCCGGCTCGGGATTCGGGTAGGCGAAGAAGCTGAACAGGCGCGTGGAGAGGCGCTCGGCCGTCGCGCGGAGCGGGACCAGCATCTCGACGATGTCGTCGCCCGTAAAGTTCCCGGTCTTGCCCATGAAGGTCTTCTGCCCGCTGTCGAAATACTTTGGGTTGAAGGCCGACGCCATCGTGTAGCGGAGCTGCTTGCCACCGGTGAGGGTCCAGCCGGTGAAAGCGCGGGCCGACTCGCGCACATCGTTTTCGGTGTAGTGCCCAATACCGGTGGTAAAGAGTTCCATCAGCTCCCGCGCATAATTTTCGTTGGGCTTACCCTTGCGGTTGTTCTCCGTGTCGAGATAGATCATCATCGCGGGGTCCTTGGAGACCGCCTTCAGCAAGTCGTCGAAGTTGGCGAGCGCCATCTTCCGAAACAGCTGATTCTGCGTGTACAACTGTGCTGGACCGGCTTTGTCCAGGCCGCTGGTCAGCAGGCCGTGCCAGAACAGGGTCATCTTTTCCTCGAGCGGCCGCGCGGTCTGCACCATTCGTTGCAGCCACCAGGCCTGCACCGCGCCCGCATTCGGACCCTTGTCGGAGGTGAGGTCGAGCGTGGGGAGCTGCGCCTCGAGCGCGGCATTCGATGTCTGCTGGTAGTTCAGCACCGACTGCGTCATCCCCGTGCTGGTCATCGCCGCGTACTGATCGAGCTCCGCGCTGGTGGCGCCGAAGCCGGCACGACGAAGCAAGTGGGCCGCCCGCACGCGAGGGGTGCTCAACGCAGCTGGGTAGGCATGAGTGTAATCGCGGACCCGGTCGAGGATCTGTGACAGATCGTTGCCTTTCCAGAGCGCGGCGAGCGCGGCCGCGGTTGCGCCGGCGGCTCCGGTGGCGAGGACGGCACGCCGCGATACCGGCCGTTGCCAGATCGGCCTTGACTTCATCACGGGCGGCGTCGCGATAGGTGCGTCGTCCATGGTCATCCGTAGGCTATGGCTCGAGCGTGAACTCGGCCTGAGAGGCCCCTTAGAAGGTTCAACGGCCGTCCGCTACCCGCTCCGGCGGGCGACGGTTCAGATCAGCTGTACGGTCCGGATGAGGCCGGTCCTGGCGCCGGCGTCAGCGGTAGGACCTGGCCGGCCCGGGGCGTCTGGCTGAAGTCGAAGTCGTTGATCAGGTTGCCCAACTGGGACGCGTTCTCACGAACGCCTGGACGGGGATCCGGCCGGCCGTCCGTCTTGGGGTCGAGCCGCTGGCCGCCGAGGAAGTCGTCCTCGATGAACTTCACGTAGGCGTCGAAGCTCAGGGTCTGATGATCGATGAAGCCCTCGCGCGTGTACGGGCTGATGACGATACCCGGCACGCGCAGTCCGTAGCCGTTCTCGTCCACGACCGGCGGCTTGACGTGGTCATAGAAGCCACCCCAGTCGTCCCAGGCGAGAAAGATCGCCGTGCTGTCCCACTCCGGGCCCTGCATCGCGGCATTGATCAGGCCGGTCACCCAGGCCTGGCCGCGGCTCAGCAATGCCGGCGGATGCTCGCTGTCCGGCCCGCTCGGCGCGATCCAGGCAACCGCGGGCAGCGTCCCGTCCTTGGCGGCCGCGAAGTAGTTCGAGACGTCGGTCACGTTCTGCAGCTCGCTATCCGCCTTGACGGTGTCGAAATAGGGAAGTGGGTTCCAGATGCCCGGTGTCTTGGCCCGCTGCAGGATTGGGGCACAGGCCATCGTGTCGTCCGCGCAGTCGGGCTCGGTTCCGCCCTCGACGTAATAGCTCCAGCTGACCTTGCTCTTGTGCAGCAGGTAGGTGAGATCGGTCCACGCGTAGTCGGGAGTCTGTGCCGGTTTCCCGGCATGTTTCTTGAAATCTGGTGGGGTCCCGGGGCTCTGCAGCGCATTGACGCAGCTCTTGGGGTCGCCCGGAATGGTGCAGTGCGCCGACCACTCCGACACCATGAACAGGTGCTCAGGGAGGCTCCAGGAGGCATTCGGCTCGAACATCCGGTCCTGCAGCACGTAGTGCTGCGCGTAGAACCAGTAGTTCGGGATCTCGCGGGCGTCGTGGAATCCCATCACGTCGGTCTTGTCACCGCCGCAGGCCGGGTTGTCCGTTTGCGAGCAACCCTTCTTACCCTTGACGGCCTGGGCGACAAAGCCGTCCATCTTGCCGCCGTTGATATCCGCGACGGCGTCCGTCTGGCCGTGGGGGCCGCCACCGTTGAGGTCGTTGCCGTCGTGGTACGGCTTGACGCAGCCGCCGGCCGGGTCAGGGACGCAGACATTTTTTGGTAATCCGTTGGCGCCCGGGAAGGTTCCGAAGTAGCTGTCGAAGGTCCGGTTCTCCTGCATGATCACGATCACGTGCTTGATCTTGTGGATCCCGGTGTCGGGGGTCGCCTTACCGAGGACGAGGCAGGAGCTGAGCACCGAGGCGGCGCCGAGCAGCGCGATCAGGCGCGCCGCCTGTCGATGGTGCATCACCGATTGAACGGTCGCGTCGGCCGGCTCTTTCGGTTACGACTTAGCGTGAGGCCGGCTCGACCTGGCTAGTAACCCGGCCGGGCGGTGGTGGAGGTCGTTCCCCCGGACCCATCGGAGGAGCCGCATCCGGCGACGCCCACGATCAGGAGCAGCGAGCCGAGCAGTAGAACAATGACGCGCTTCATCTCAGGCTAGTTACGTCGGCGGGTTACGATTGGCGGCGCCGGCAAGTGCGTCCATATACTGGATTGAGGCCATGTCGCCCCAGCCGGTGTCGCGCGAATCGGTCTTAAAGAAACCCCGCATTCGAGACGCGGACAAAGCCGTTGCCTCCGTGTGTCCCTACTGCGCGGTCGGCTGCAGCCAGCTCGTTTACGTCAAGGACAAGCGCATCATCGACATCGAGGGGAACCCGGCCTCGCCCATCAACGAAGGCACCTTGTGCCCGAAGGGCGCCGCAACCTATCAATACGTGGTCAACCCCAACCGGGTGACGACGGTGCGATACCGGGCGCCGCATTCGGACCACTGGGAAGATCGGCCGCTCGAGTGGGCGATGGATCGCATCGCCACGCTCATCAAGGAGACGCGGGACGCCACCTTCGTCGAGCGCACGCCCGAAGGCAAGCTCGTCAACCAGACGACCGCGATCGCGACCCTCGGCGGCGCGACGATGGACATCGAAGAGAACTACCTGATCAAGAAGCTGTTCGGCGGCGGCCTCGGCATCGTCTCCATCGAAAACCAGGCGCGGATATGACATAGCTCCACCGTCCCCGGTCTGGGGACGAGCTTCGGACGAGGCGGGGCGACCACCTTCCTGCAAGACCTCGCCAACGCCGATGCCATCTTGATCATGGGCAGCAACATGGCCGAGAACCACCCGGTCGGCTTTCGCTGGCCGATGAAGGCGCGTGAGAAAGGGGCCACCATCATCCACGTCGATCCCCGCTTCACTCGCACCTCGGCCGCCGCCAACCTCTACGTGCCGATCCGGTCGGGCAGCGACATCGCCTTTCTGGGCGGGCTCATCAACTACGTGCTCTCGCACGACAAATGGTTCAAGGAATACGTACTCGCCTATACCAACGCCACGACGATCGTCAGCGACGACTACGTCGACGCCGAAGACAACGGCGGCGTCTTCTCCGGATACGATCCGCGATCAGGTGCCTACGACAACACCAGCTGGGCCTACGCGGCGCAACGGCCGAACCGCGATGACACGCTGCAGCACCCACGCTGTGTGTTCCAGATCCTCAAGCGACACTACGCGCGATACACGCCGCAGGTGGTGGAGGAGGTATGCGGCACGCCGCAGGCGCTCTTCCTCCAGGTCGCCCAAGTCCTGGCAAAGAACTCCGGACGGGAGCGGACGAGCGCGATCTGCTACGCGGTCGGCTGGACGCAGCAGAGTTACGGCGCGCAGATCGTTCGCGCGGCGGCCATCCTGCAGCTGCTGCTCGGCAACATCGGGCGTCCGGGCGGCGGCATCATGGCGCTGCGCGGCCATGCATCCATCCAGGGATCGACCGACGTTCCGACGCTCTTCGACCTCCTGCCCGGCTACCTCCCGCACCCGGCTGTTTCCAGGGGCGACGACACGCTCGACGACTACCTGCGAGCGTCAGCCCCGAGGGGCGGCTACTGGTCGAATGGTCCGAAGTTCATGGTCTCGCTTTTGAAGGCGTGGTACGGGAATGCGGCCACGAAAGCGAACGAATTCGGCTATAAGTGGATCCCCAAGCTTACCGGCGATCACTCCCACATCTCCACCTCGGCCGCGATGGCGGACGGCAAAGTCAACGGCTTCATCGTGTTCGGTCAGAATCCCGCGAACGGCAGCCCCCACGCCGGCCTCCAGCGCAAGGCGCTCACCCAACTCGATTGGTTGGTCGCGCTCGACCTCTATGAGACCGAGACGGCAGCGTTCTGGTATGCAGCACCCGAGGGATGGAATCCGGCCGATATCAAGACCGAGGTCTTCCTCATGCCGACCGCCGGACCGGGTGAGAAAGAAGGGACGTTCACCAACACCCAGCGCCTCTTGCAGTATCACGACAAGGCGGTCGACCCACCGGGGGACGCCCGATCCGACCTCTGGTTTCTCTATCACCTGGGGCTTCGGCTGAAGGAGCTCTATCGCGAGTCACCAGAGGCACGCGACCAGGGACTGGTGAACCTCACCTGGGACTACCTTCCGGAGCAGCCCGACCCGGAGTGGCGCATCAGCGACGAGCCGTCCGCCGAGAAGGTGTTGATGGAGGTCAACGGCTACACGGTCGCTGGTCATCAGCAGCTTCCCGATTACGAGCATCTGAAGGATGACGGCTCTACCGCCTGCGGCGTCTGGATCTACTCCGGGGTGTTTCCAGCGCCCGGGCGCAACCTGGCACGTCGCCGAAATCGCACTCCAGACAACTATGTCGATCCCGAGTGGGGATTCGCCTGGCCGGGTAACCGGCGCATCCTCTACAACCGGGCCTCCGCCGACCCGGCCGGCAAGCCCTGGTCGGAGCGAAAGAAGTACGTCTGGTGGGACGCCGGCGCGGGTACCTGGACAGGAATGGACGTGCCGGACTTCCCCGCAAAAAAGGCGCCCGATACTCCGGCGAAGGAGCAGGGCAGCGGGCTGGACCTCCACTCTGGTTCCGATCCGTTCATCCTCAAGGGCGACGGTCGCGGCTGGCTGTTTGCCCCAAGCGGGCTCAAGGACGGCCCGTTGCCGACGCATTACGAGCCGCTGGAATCACCCGTCTCCAACGCGCTGTATCCACGACAGGACAGCCCGGTGGCCAAGCGATTTCCGCGGACAGACAACGTCATCAGTGCACCGGGCGATCCCTTGTATCCCTACATCGTGACGACCTATCGCGTGACCGAGCAGTACACCTCGGGCGCGATGTCGCGCTGGAATAGCTGGCTCAGCGAGCTGATGCCCGAGATGTTCGCCGAGATCAGCCCCGAGCTGGCCGCCGAGAAGGGCATCGAGAACCTCGATTGGATCGTGGTATCGACCCCCCGAAACCAGATCGAGTGCAAGGCCCTGGTCACCCGACGGATCCGCCCATTCCGCCACAACGGCAAGGTGATTCATGAGATCGGGTTGCCCTACCACTGGGGCTACAAAGGGCTGGTCACAGGCGCCATGGCCAATGACCTGGTGGCGCTCTCCGAGGAACCGAACGTCTACATCCAGGAAGACAAAGCCTTGACATGTAACCTTCGCAAGGGGCGATTGCGATGATCGACACCTACAAGCGGCTCATGAACCTGGAGGAGCCGCCGCCGGCGAAGAAAGCGAAAGGTTTCTTCACGGACACCAGCCTCTGCATCGGCTGCAAGGCCTGCGAAGTGGCCTGCAAGCAGTGGAACCAGCTGCCTGCGGACGGATTTGCCATCACCGGCAACAGCTACGACAACACGGGTCACCTGGGCGCCACCACCTGGCGGCACGTGCAGTTCATCGAGCAGGCGAAGGCGAACGGCACGCGGCAGGAGCAGCGCTGGCTCATGATGTCGGACGTCTGCAAGCACTGCGCCAACGCAGCCTGCCTCGAGGCCTGCCCGACAGGCGCGCTGATCCGGACCGAATTCGACACGGTGTACGTCCAGCAGGACATCTGCAACGGCTGTGGTTTCTGCGTGCCGGCCTGTCCCTTTGGTGTCATCGACCGAGCCCCAAAGGGCGGTCAGTTCGAAGCGGGGACCGCCCACAAGTGCACGCTCTGCTACGACCGGCTGAAGGATGATATGACGCCCGCCTGTGCCAAGTCGTGTCCGACCGCGTCGATCCAGTTCGGCGATGTCGACGAGCTTCGGACGCGCGCGCGGCAGCGCCTCGGCGAGCTCAAGGAACGCGGGGAGTCGAAGGCGCGCCTCTACGGAATGCCGGAAGGGGAGGAGGCGGCGGAGGTCGGGCCGCTCCATGCGTTTTTCCTCCTGCTCGACGAGCCGAAGGCGTACAACCTGCCCGAAGTCCCGCGATTGCCGCGCAAGACGATGGCGGAACGGTACGGATGGAGCGCCGCCGTCGGCGTTGGGTTCGCGCTCATCGGCGCGCTGGTCTTCGGCCGGCGATGATCCGTAATCCCTCTTCCTCGCGCGAGAATTTCCCTGCCCCGCCCGCGGGGGAGGGTCAGGGTGGGGGTTATTACGACTACCCGGTCGTCCGTCGCCCGGTCTGGACCTGGGAAGTGCCCACGTACTTCTGGCTCGGGGGGATGGCGGCCGGCGCGTATGTCACCGCCTCGCTGGCGCAAAACTTCGGTTCGGACGAGGACCGCCGCGTCGCCGCCGGCGGCTTCTACGTGGCGGCGGCTGCGCTGGCGCCCTGTGCACCGCTGCTGATCGCGGACCTCGGCCGGCCCGAGCGGTTTCATCACATGCTCCGCGTCTTCAAGCCGCTCTCGCCGATGAATCTCGGCGCCTGGACCTTGGCCGGCTTCACGCCAATCGCGGTTGCTCGTGCCGCCTCCCATGCGGCCGGCATCGGCCTCCTCCGGGGTCCGCTCGGTGCGCTGGCCCGGCTCGTGCCGACCAGGCTGGCGGAATTGTCCGGCTGTGTTTTGGGCCTGACGCTCGCCGGCTACTCCGGGGTTCTGCTCGCCGCTACCAACATCCCGTTGTGGGCGAAGAGCAAGTTGCTCGGTGGTTTGTTCATGGCGTCCGCGCTTGCCAGTGGCTCGGCCGCGGTCACACTCCAGGCCGCGCAACGCGGCGTGCCCGATGCGACGCTGCACCGACTCGCCATGCTCGAGTCCGCTGCCTCCATTGGAGAGATGGCGATGCTGACCGGCTACCTGGTGCAGTCAGGAAAAACCGCGCGTCCACTGACGAGCGGTCGGTTCGCCGCACCATTCTGGCTGGGCGCCGTAGGCGGTGGAACTCTGTTTCCATTTCTCCTCCACCAATTCGCGCGTCGGGGCAACGGCCGCTCGCGCCGATCGCTCTCGAGCGTGGCGGCCATGTGTACGATCGCGGGAGCCCTCGCGCTCCGCTGGAGCATCTTCGAAGCCGGGAAAGTCTCGTCAGAAGACCAGGCAGCATCCTTCGAGCTTTCCACGGACTGAGACGTCTGGAGCGCCGATCGAGCATAGAATCGCCGCGTGACTCCAGCGCGGCATGGTTGGATCCTCGAGTGGTTCGTCAAAGATGAGGAGACCTTTGTCGACCAGACCGACATCACAAACATCACGGTCGAACGGCTTCAGGATGTCTTCGACGAGCCATCGGCGGACAACATGATGTGCTTCAGCTATCGCGTGGGCGCGGAGCACGTCGAGGCGCTTCGGCATCACGTCGGTTGTGAGATCGACCTGCGTAGCTTTGATTACTTTGTATCGGGATGGTCTGAGGGCGGTTTCAGGACGCCGGGTGGACTCTACCCGCCCCCTAAGGATCTCCCGCCATTTTTCGAGGACGCGCGACGTGTGCGCCCCGTGACCCCTGCCACTTCGACCGAACCCCCGACGCTTCATTAGTTCGGCGTGAGGGGTTGGGCCGTACGATCAGTCGGTGCGCCAGATCGACCTCAATGCCGATGTCGGTGAGGGAGACCCCGAGACCGACGAAGCGCTGCTTCGGCTGGTGACGTCGGCCAACGTGGCCTGCGGACTGCACGCTGGCGACGCGCACAGCATGCGGGCGACGGTGGCGATTGCTCAACGGCACGGGGTCGCTGTTGGTGCCCACCCGGGATACGACGATCGCGAAGGATTTGGCCGTCGCCCGCTGCACCTCTCCGCCGGGGAAATCAACGACCTCCTTCTGTACCAGCTGGGGGCCCTCGATGCGATCGCACGGGCTGCGGGTGTCGTCCTCCGCCACGTCAAGCCTCATGGCGCGCTCTACAACCAGGCCGAGACCGACAGCGCCCTCGCGGTGGCCGTCATCGCCGCGGTGCGGGCTTTCGATCCCAACCTTCGCCTGGTCGGGCGCGCGGGGTCGGCGATGGCGGACGCCGCGGGGGCGGTCGGGCATCCGTTCACGCCGGAGGCTTTTGCCGACCGGCGCTACCGGGCGGACGGCTCGCTGCTGCCACGGTCTGAGCCGGGCGCGGTGCTGACTGATCCGGACGAGATGGCACGCCAGGTTCGTTTGCTCATCACTCATGGTGAAGTTGTGGTAAGCGACGGCAGCCACGTGCCGGTTGCGTTTGAAACCCTGTGCCTGCATGGCGACACGCCTGGCTCCGCGGTGTTGGCGGCCCGCGTCCGCCAGGAACTAGGCGCGCTT
>WNEZ01002627.1_pt1 | contig 15419 bp, 10 predicted proteins | sample 5400521 | NCBI WGS metagenome assembly WNEZ01 (sample SAMN13153339, study PRJNA577476) | soil metagenome | isolation source: 120 cm saprolite under Douglas fir tree site 2 hole 1 replicate 1 | place: USA:California | collected 2015-04-18
CGTTTTCTGGGCACATCCGCAATGGCGAAGGCCCACATCCCATTCAGCTTGTCGAATCCAGATTCGCCATACTCGCTGTATACGTGAAGGATAACCTCGGTATCTGTGCCGGTCACGAACTTGTGTCCCTTGGCCTGAAGTTCGCGTCGCAGCTCAACGTAATTGAAGATTTCCCCGTTAAAGATGATCCAATGCCCGCACCCATCTCCCATCGGCTGGCGTCCCGCAGTCGACAGATCGAGGATAGAAAGACGGCGGTGGCCGAGGAACAAGTCGTACCGATTTTCTTCAGCATATCCAGGATTAGCCAAATTGAGTGCCAGGCAGTCCCCATCATCGGGACCACGATAACGGACAAGGTTCGTGAGCGCAGAGAAGCGCTCACACTCCACGCCATCAAAGAATCCCGCGGTGGCCACTGCTCCAAAGATTCCGCACATCAGGAAAGCTGCCTCTCTTTGGTTTCATGCTGACCGGCGACGCCATCAAACGGAAAATTTGCCCGCACTTTGAAGTGTTTGGCATACGTCCCCGCGGCGCGCTTTTTGAACAGGTGAAGAATCGCCCCTTCGACCTGTGCGACCACTTGCTTCAAAGGCTGAGTTGCATCGACAACTAAGACTGACCGTCGTCCTGCGATAGTCGCGCAGTAGCCTAATCTCTGGCGGATTGTTTCCGCCAAGTCGAACTCGGGCTTGCGCGCCCGCAACACTTCCGGTGGAGCGTCCAGAAATACCCAGAGGTCAGGCTCAGCCACGACGGCATCGAGCATGCGCACAACCCAGCCTGGCCCACCGTATCGGTATCGTGCCGGATCGATCAGGAGATCGTGGAAATAGCGGTCATAAAGCTGCACTACAGTGCCATTCCGGGAGGCGAGAAACGTTCCTACCCAGTACTCGGCACACCAAATGATCGCCCGTAGTGTGGAGCCGAAAGCTGAATGGGGAGCAATGCTGTGCGGGTGAACGTAGGGCCCAACCTCTTGTGGTGCCCGATCATAGAAGATTTTTGGACGAAAATTCCGGCGCTCAACGTCGTATTCAAGCGACCGCAAGGCTTTTTCAACTTCCGCCAGTACTGTTGACTTACCCGCACCATCTACACCTACAAAAGCAACAGTGATCACCTTTGCTGGCGCGAGCAGATTACGGATGCGCTGCCAGTGATGTACGCACAGTCCAGAAAGACAGGTGACAGGGTAGCGAACCAGGTTTCGCAGGAGCAGACGCCAACGAACCGATTGCAGCGACCTGACAGCACCGTCGTAGTCCATTGCAGCAATGCGCGAGACCAACTGCGCAGCTATTTTCTTACCTGCCGGGGGCGATAGCCGCGCAATCACTTGCTCCCGCCGGGCGCCGAAGACCGCGCTGATTTCGCCTCGGTGCTGTTCTTTGATTCGTCCCGTTGCGATGTAGCTGTGAAACAGGGTGATCACGGCTTTATCGACTTCGTCCGGAATAGGCAACTGCCTCCAGCGCAACCACTTGGTACTTCTGGCCAACACGTGGTCCACTTCAAGATAGGGTTGTCCTTGCCATGAAAGTGAAGAAATGAGATCTAGTTGAACAGCATCCGCGCGCAGACTAACCCCACACGCCTCAGGGACCAAATGTGTCACGGAGACGTCCGAACTGTCGTAGACAGCTTGAACGGCGGATAACAAATCATTCGGATGAATCAGAATATCGACGTCTCGCCCGAGCAGGGCGGCTGGAAAACCTTCGTACCTCCGCAAAACGCACCAGCGGACGGAGGCGCTGTCAAGGGTCGAGAAGAGCCGGTCCAGGAAGCGCGACAGCGTGCTTGTTCCAGTAGACGCGCTTCCGTCTCTATCAGCCTCGTAGAATGCGCTCTGATTCTGCGGAACGGCAGCCAAATGATCGTCCATGGTTATGTCCACTGCAACCGGCGAGGCCGACAGGGATCCGGGGGATGCCATCCGTCTGGTTGCTTGGAATGCGGCTGACTCGGCACTGTCTTGCTTCCGGCTACAGTCGAAATTTTTGCTTATGCCAACTTCGATCGATATTTCGGATCAACAGCGTTGATCTAAGCGGTCGCAGACGCTGCTCGTGCCCTGCTAATAGAAAACCCGATCTGGGCAAAAGAACTGCGCGTTGCCGCCGCAAGTACCTTGGCCACGGCGTTGGCGGTATCCCTCATGTCCTGTTCTGACAAAGTAGGATGGACCAAGAACATCAGGCTCGTTTCGCCCAGTTCACGAGCGATTGCTAGGCGTTCGCGCGGCCGCATCTCCCGGGGAAACGCCTTCTCTAGGTAGATTTCACTGCAAGCCCCACTGGAACACGGGACGCCCTCGCCGCAAATCGCTGACACGGTCCTGTCTCGATCCCAGCCCTCGCGCAGCATCTCCGGCCTAAGGAAAACGTAATATTTATAGTATGCGTGGCCGATCCCGGATGGCGGCACGGTCACTCGAAGAGCAGGTATTTCGGAGAAGTACTTGGTCAGTAGAGCCGCATTCCTGCGGCGAAGCGCGCCTTGGGTATGGATCTTGCGGAGCACCACACGTCCGATTGCAGACTGCAATTCTGTCATACGCAAGTTCGTGCCGAAGGATTCGTGCAGCCACCGAAACGTCGCGCCATTGTGAGTCTGGTGCGCTGCCTCGTAACTCTTGCCATGATCCTTGAAGCTCCATGCGGCATGGCACAGCTCGTCGTTGTCGGTGACGAGCATGCCTCCTTCGCCTCCGGTAGATATGATTTTGTCCTGGCAGAATGAAAACGCTGCGACGTCGCCCATCGAACCCACAACGCGCCCCTTATAAGCGGCGCCGTGCGCCTGTGCGCAATCCTCGATCACGCGAACATTATGTTCTCTAGCAAGCGCAAGGATGGGATCCATATCGCATGGCCAGCCGGCGAGATGAACCGCAATGATTGCCCTCGTCCTAGGCGACAGCGCTGGACGAATCGTATCGACGCTCATGGTCTGGCTGACACGATCGACATCGACAATTATGGGTGTTGCGCCTACCATGACCGCACAACTGGCGGAAGCGATGAACGTGCGGCTCGGGACGATGACCTCATCCCCCGGACCGATTTTCAGGACGCGCAGGGCCAGTTCCAGTGCGACGGTGCCGTTTGCAACTGCAACCGCATGCTTCCGAGCTGTGAATGACCCGAACTCTCGCTCGAACTGAGCGCCTTCGGTCCCGGTCCAATAATTGATCTTTCCTGACCGGAGCACCGCAAGCGCGGCAGCGATTTCGTCTTCGCCAAGACACGGCCACGGCGCAAAGGGCTGGCTCCGAACCGGCGTCCCGCCGTCGATCGCGAGTGTCGAGCCGGAAACAGCAATGTGCGGTGCCAATTCGGCCGGCGGGCTTGCAGGGATGTTGGGTGGTGGTGTGATGATTGCTCTCAGAGTGGCAAGGATGATTTGACAATCGGTGAGCAACGAATGGTTGTGAACGTATTCGAGTGCCAGCTTAATCTTCTCTGGTCGCACCCGTTCTTCGTGCGCACGATGAGGGTCGGCGCTTCCTCGTAGAAGTTCCTCTTCCCAACGAAACTTCACCGAGGCCCAGTCTGTGATTCCGGGCTTTACTAGCAGCAGTTCCCGCTCACGCTCATTGTGTAGAAGCACCTCTTGCAAAGGTAGTGGCCGGGGACCTACCAGGCTCATTTCGCCCTTGATCACGTTCAACAACTGCGGGAACTCGTCTAGCTTGTAGCGGCGCAAGAAACGTCCGGCACGCGTGATTCTGGGGTCATCAGCGGCGGTATCAGTGCCGCCGAGCTTTTCCGCTTCCGCCCCCATGGTGCGAAACTTGTAAATTCGAAACGGCTTTCCAAATCTCCCTCCCCGCAGGCCGCGATATAACACAGGCCCGGGCGAGTCGAACTTGATCCAAATTGCTAACAGCAGGAGGACTGGGGAGATGACAATCAGGGCGGGGAGGGACAGCAGGAAATCAAAAATGCGCTTCCCTGCTTCGTGCACGAAGCAGCGCCTCGCCGGTGCGGACGCGAATTGGTCGAACGGAACGTCTCTAAATTTAGAGGATGAGCTCATTTTGCGGCTCGTGATTGCTGGGCGGGAAGTGCAGTTCTCGTATCATGCGCCACCACCAACGCCCCGCTCAAGCGAGAGCACTGGGGTGCCCGCGCATTTCGCCACGGCATCGCTGGTCATTGTGGGGAAGAATGCCGTGGAAGCTCTATGCTGAGATACGCGATCAACGGGTCATGCTCCCATCCGCATCTGGGCAGCGTGGGCCGGCGCATGGATCAATCGATCCTCTCGTAACAGCCGCCGCAGTACATACGGACTGGGATTGTACTCGGGCACAATCTCTTTGAATCGCAAGATCAGATGCGGTATGTCGCGCGCGGCACAGATGTACCGCAGGCTCTCAATATGTCCTCTCATCTCTTGGTCGCCGAACGATGGCCCAGTGAAGATCTTGACTCTCTCGTGTTGAGTGGGCAAAGTTGATTCTTCGAGCGTGTGTAACTCTTCGTGGAGTTTTTCGCCCGGACGGACTCCGGTGAACTCAATTCGAATATCCTCATCGGGGCGCAGCCCTGAGAGCAGAATCAGATTTCTCGCCAGATCCACGATCTTTACCGGCTCGCCCATATCCAATGCGAAGACTTCCCCGCCCACTCCCATAGTGGAGGCTTGCAAGACAAGCTGGGAAGCCTCGGGAATGGTCATGAAATAGCGCTTCATCCCCGGATGCGTAACCGTCACGGGGCCCCCCGCTGCGATTTGGCTTTTAAAAAGTGGAACCACGCTCCCATTACTTCCCAGGACGTTGCCGAAGCGCACAGACACGAAACGAGTCCGGCCGTTTTGGAGCGAGCTTACCGCCAGTTCCGCCAGCCTTTTGGATAGCCCCATGATGCTGGTGGGGCGAACTGCCTTGTCCGTCGAGATCATCACGAAATCCGTGAGCCCGTGCTCCGCCGCCGCCAGAGCCGTCACGTACGTGCCGAACAGGTTGTTCTCAAGTGCCTCGAAGATGTGAGCTTCCATCATCGGCACGTGCTTGTACGCGGCCGCGTGGTAAAGGATCGACGGTCGGTAACGCTCCAGGACTTCGGCCACGCGCTGGGGGTCCTGAATGCTTCCCACCTCAGGGTGGAAGGCCACGCCCGGAAACCGGCTCTTCATCTCCAGGTCGAGGTGGAAGAGAGCATTCTCCGAAATATCGAAACCGACAAGCGCCTGCGGGCGAAAACGCGCCATCTGTCGGCATAGCTCCGAACCTATGGATCCGCCCGCCCCGGTTACCACCGCAACCTTCCCTACGAGTTTTCCGGCAATCTCCCGCTCATCCAGTCGCACCGGGCTGCGCCCAAGCAGGTCCTCTACCGCTACGTCCCGGATCTGCTTAGCCAAGCCGTTCCGTTTGATCATCTCCCCAAGGCTCGGCACCGTCTTGTACGAGACTCCTGCATTCAGGCATTGGCGTAGAATATGCGTCATCTGAGTACCGGAAGCCGAGGGGATGGCGATCAGGACCATCTCTATCCGACATTTGCTTACCACGTGCTTCAGACTCCCCCCGTTGCCCAGAACTCTGGCACCGTGCACCACGAGGCCGGCTTTTCGGGGATCGTCGTCCATGAATCCGATCACCTGGTAAGGTAGGCTCAGGTTGCGCCGAATCTCCGTGAGGAGGGATATACCGGCCTCGCCGGCGCCATAGATGAGGGTGCGTTCCTTGTCGATTGAGGCGTGAAGTCCCCACGACTCAACTACCATCTTTGCCGCCAAGCGTACGCCGGCGGTCATCAGCGAGCAGAGCAACAAATCGAGGGCATAGATAGATCTGGGGAATCCGGGCGGTGCGATTGAGAAGATCGCCACGGCGCCTACGCAGGAACCAAATAGATTGCCGATGGCCAAGCGCGGAAGGTCGTGCATGGAGGCAAAACGCCACCAGCCGCTGTCCAGCCTTGCTATGCGGAACACGATGCTCTTCACCAAGATCCAGACCGGCAGGGCATAACCCAGGTGCGCCGTTTCACCGGGCGGGAGTGTCAGGTCGAATCGGAGGAGGAAAGCGCCGATTCCAGAAACCGCGAAGATTGCCAGTTGCACCGCCCAGATCGTCGGCCGACCCATCCTATCAACCACATGCCTGGTCTTGTGCAGCTTAACCGCACCCTTGAGCAACAACTTGCGAAGGCCGATTGTGATCGCCAAGTTAAACCTCTTTGCAGGAACGAAAGAAAGGATCCCGTCCGAAGGAGCAGTTAACGGAGAGGTTCATCACAAGCACTAGAATTTATGCGGGAGGGGGCAACAAAACGGGGAGCTGACGCGTCGACTGCCGCTTCAAATAAATTGTTCTGCCCGCAGGTGCAGTGTCGCATTACGGGAATCAATGACGAGTTGCGATTCTTCGACCCATGCGCCGATAGTCGTAGTCGAATGCGACATTTGCGAGTAACACCAGCGAGGTACGCAGCGCTGCGCCAAATCGGCGCTTCGTCAACCCAGCACTTCGCTATTTTCGGCGTTGCTCAAGAACAATGGGGGGATCGCTTCCGGCAGAAACTCGTATCGCTCAATCACGCCGCCACCCCCGCGTGCCATCATTGACCCCTTTACACCCCACCTTGCGCGTACATCGCACGCGGCTCTAACTTGGATGTGGCTGATAAGGAACATTTTCCTGGGTAGCAGGCGTCGTGTCCGCCAAACACTGCAGATCTTCAGGCCGGAGTTCTACTGAGGTGGAGCGCTGGATGAAATCAACAGAGACGATGATCCGCGTGTGATTGTTTTGGCGCACCACAACTCCTTCAAGTCCCTGTAGTGGTCCCGCCTTGATCCGTATGCGCCTGCCGGCTGTCAAGTACTGGTAGGGCTCGCATCGTCGCAGTCGAAGGACATTGCGGAGAGCTTCCACTTCCTCGTCCGGCACCGCCGCAGGCACACCGCCGAAGGTCACAATGTGCACAATGCTGGGAATCTCCAACACACGCAAGCGCTCGGCAGCACAGATGCGAACAAACACGTAGCAAGGGAAGAGCGGCAACTCTAGATGTGCCCGGCGTTTTTTCCAGTAGTGAACCGAATGGTAGAGAGGTAGGAACGATTCAACCGACCTGTGAACCAGTTGCTCGGTGACAACTTTCTCATGTCTTGCAACCACATAAGCCACGTACCAGCGGGTTTCGACCAGCGACATTACGTTCCTGGTTTGGCCTAAGGGAAAGGATTGCGCCGTGTGCATAAGTGTCAACCTCTGTTGGCGTGTTTTCTTGACATTGGCATAGCTTCGCCACCTCAACTGCAAACTCAGTCGAGACAAACCCTGCCCCTCAGGCGGCGAGGTGGTTAAGAAACTCGAATTTCCTCTTTTCGAAACGGCAATGTGTTGAGTTTCGTAACTGACTCGTAACCAAATGCAAGAAAATGCATATTTCGAAACGAAATGTCCATTCTTTCTCCGTCTGTCATCTGTTTTCGGGGTGAGAGTACCGCTGGCTCGAATGTCATCGTCTCAATCAACTCTTAACGCAGAGCCCAGAATTGCATACCACTCACTCTTCCCAGAGATCCTACATTCTGAGTTCAGTTCACTCATGCGGATATAACTTCGCTCTGTGACTTACAGCGAAAACAGCATAAAACCTTCCCTGCAACGAACACAATCGGGGGATCCCGGATTTTATGGGCTACGCGGTCGCAATGTCTCAATTAGAAACCCGGAGCGGAGGAGGGGAGGTTGAAGCTGCCCGCAGAAATTTCTACCTGTTGGCGCAGAGCAGCGGGTCGATTGATGCGTGGCCCGGGGAATCGGGGCGCCTCGGAAATACTCAATATCCGTGGAAACTGCTAGCACGCACGTACGTTTCGCCTCTGCTCACGGCCCTGATTGCCTCTGGAAGACTGGACGCGAGCTTGTCTTTTGTTATGAAACCGGTAATTCCTGCGCGAAGGCTCTCGAGAATGTAACAAGGTTGCGTGTGCATGGTTATGACAATGATTTTGGTTCGTGAGTTGGATCGGATGATGCAACGGGCTGCATCAATGCCATTGAGCAGTGGCATGGAAATGTCAAGCACAGCTATATCCGGCTCCAGTTCCCGGCACATCTGCACTGCTGCATTCCCATCTAAGGCCTCGTCAACCAAGCGGAACCCATTTACGTTGAGGATGCTCTTCACCAACGCCAGAACGGTCCGGTCGTCGTCCGCGATCACGAATTTCAACTCACGGCGGTCTGTCATATCGAAAAGCCCTGAAAGAAGGCTCCGGACCCGGAATCAAGGTGGGGCCCGGAAGCTACTTACGTAGACTGCCATGGGCAGCAGTCGGCGAACTAGCCCCTTATGCTGATGCGGCTACGAGTGGAAACACAATCGGGCGGTTCCGGAATCAGTGCAGTGGGAAGTCTCAAAAGGCAATTTAAACGCCCTTATCCCCTAAAAAACGTTTTTGGATAAGAAACAACTTGGTGCTATGGAGGTCCGACGATACCCTCCCGGATCGCGTAGCGAATCAGGCCTACAATCTCATGGATATTGAGCTTCTTCATGATGTTCGTTCGGTGAGATTCAGCGGTCTTAGTGCTGATTCCCAAGATGCCTCCGATCTCCTTTACATTTTTCCCCTCCGCGATCAACTGCAGCACCTCCCGCTCCCGAATGCTCAAGGGATCCGGAGGACTATCGTCCTTCACTAAATATGCATCCACGACGTCCCTGGACACACCGGGGCTCAAGTAGATCTCCCCTTTGCGCGCCGCATCAATGGCCTGTATCAAGCTCGAACCAGACGTACTTTTCGTCACGTATCCTACGATGCCCGCGCGCAGGCACGCCAAAACATACCGCTTCTCGGTGTGCATCGAAAGGACTACAATCTTTGTCTTCGGAGAAACCTTGAGTATTTGGCGCGCGGAGTCAATACCATTCAACAATGGCATTGAAATATCCACCACAGCTATGTCGGGTCCGAGTTCTTCGCATAACCTGATTGCCTCGAGGCCATCCGAAGCCTCACCAACCACCTCGAAGCCTTCATCCTTGAGGATAGCTCGCAATCCATCTCGGACAATCGCGTGGTCATCGGCAAGCAACAGTCGGAGAACTTCTCGGCCCGTCTGTGGCATTTCAACTCCTCTGCCAACTTAGGGTGCATCGACCGGGGAAAAAGAGTCTGGTAGGCTCGGCCCGCCCTTCAAGACTACGGCTTATCTATTACCGCGTTTGCTTTGGGGACAGGAACGGTGGCGTATCGTCGTTAAAGGCCGCTTTGAGTCTGAAGTTGGGGGAGGGCCGCTTTCCAGACGTATCCCCTAGCGCTAGTCGAACGAACTAACAGCGCGGAATGCGGCTACAAACGCTAGCGTGACCCTACTCTACGCACCATCGAGCAAGACGGCGGCCTCACTCTCTTCAACAATGAAATGTCTCTAATTTTCACACAACCTGCTTGCAGCTTTGAACTTAGATAGCCCAACTAGCGATATCCAGTGAGCGGGCATCTAAAAGAAATTGTCAAAACGTGGCAAAAACTTTCCGAGATGTGAACCTAATGGTGGCGAGCGCTTTGCCTACCTTGCCCGAAACGAAGCTTTCCAGCTCACCACTCCAAATCCGAGAAGTTACTCGTAAGTAGTAATGATAACTATGAGTTGGAACCCCGTCCGACTGTAGCAGTTCCCCCTCGATGCATTTCGGAGGTTATCGTGCGCGGTCGAAAGGCAAGGACTCGCGGATGTCCGCCAGCGTGCCTTCTTGGACTGCAACTGGCAGGCTTGGCGGCGAGTAGGTTGTTCCCAGGGGAATGAAGGTGGCCGCGATGGGACCGCATGAGGAGTTTCCGAGTACGTCAGGGGACTTACATGCAATTTACAATTGCCTTACATATTTTACTTCGAGTTTGATGACCAGCAATCCAAAAACTCGAGATAGAGGCTAATATCCGTTGCGATCTATGTTTACTTAAGTTACTATTTTGGTCAAGCGCTGATTGCTGTATTTCATCGCATTGGGCCTTGCGATCCCTGAAAAGTCTTTGGGAGGCAACTACCAACAACACATAGCCCTGGGGGAATTTAGCCAAATGGGCCTCGGAATTAAGATCGATGATGCCGAAAAGACGATTTTCGGTGCTGCTGCTCAGAGCGGGCCTATTGATTGGCTCCGCCGCCGCAGTCAGCCTGGTGTTTTGGAGCCAGCTACAAGTTCGAGAGCACGTTTACATACGGGATTTGACAAAAGTCTTAGCTCGAACGGAGCAAACACATCTATCCGACGAAATGTCGTCCCGCATGCGGGCACAGGAGCGGCTTGCCAGACTCATTAAGCACGGACTCGCTCGCAGAAATTGGGAAGATCAGGCGAAGCTTCTTATGGAGAACAACACAGGTTTTATCGCCGAGCAGTGGATGGATGCTACATACCAGGTTCGCTGGGTTGCCACGGAAGCGGTGGGTGAACGCGCATCAGAGCATGTTCTCGCGACTGACGCACCCCTAAGAGACCTACTGGAAGGGCTGGCGTTTTCTCGGGAAAAACATGCGATACTCACGCGCGCGTTCCCCCTCTGGGAGAGGAAACTTGGACGCAGGGTAGTCGTGCCCATCTACGAAGGTGAAAACTTCCTTGGATTCCTGATCGCTGTTCTTGATGACGAGAAAAACTTCGAAAGCATACTGGCAGACCAAGCCGTACTGATGTACTCGATTGTCGTTCTTGAAGGCAATCAGGAAATCTACAGAATGCCCGGAAGCAGTCTTGAGAATGAGAAGGAATGGGGGCAGGATGTTGATCTCCAACTGCCCGGAGCAAAATGGCGCGTTCGGGTCTGGCCAAAATCGGAGGTGTTCCGCGAAATCGGGTCCACGTTGCTTAAAATGGGGCTCGCTGTAGGATCACTGATTGGTTTAATAGTTTTCATTCTAATGGATTTTGCGAGAACCGCATATAGTAAATCGCGAGAACTCTCACAGACGCGCGACGAATTGGAGTTGCAGGTACAAGAGCGAACGGCAGAACTGCAATCGAGCAAGAAAGAACTCGAAGACGAAATCCATGAGCGAAACCAGGCAGAAGAATCACTGCGAGAGCTCTCGGGACGCCTTCTGCGGTTGAGAGATGAAGAGCAGCGCCGAATTGCCCGCGAACTGCACGACAGCACTGCACAGATCCTGGGTGCCTTGGCTATAAACCTCCAAAGAGTTCAACAGTCTGTTCTTAGCGGCCAGATTTCGAAGTCGCAGAAGTTGCTTGCGCAAAGCACCAATCTAGCCGAACAAGCAATAACTGAAATCCGAACCTTGTCCTACCTGTTGCACCCGCCGCTGCTCGATGATCTCGGTCTGGAAGGCGCTGTGCCGTGGTACGCGGCCGGTTTCTGCAGCCGGTGTGGAATTCGTGTCAACGTGGCAGTGCAGCCAGACCTGGGCCGCTTCCCTCGCGAAGTAGAGCTGGCGCTTTTCCGCGTCATGCAGGAAGCACTGACGAACATTCATCTACACTCGGGTAGCCCGACCGCCGATATAATCTTGTCGAGGGACACACATAGAGTCAATCTTCAGGTCTCTGACCACGGTCGCGGAATCCCGCCCGGGTGTCTTGAACGAGGCGGTAATGCAAGATCAATCGTGGGGGTTGGCATTGGTGGGATGGGCGAAAGGATGCGGCAAATGGGAGGCCGCTTAGAAATCGAATCGGGAGACAATGGTACTCGCATAAAGGCTACGCTGCCATCGGCTGCGCTAAGCCGGTTTGCGAGCACGACAATGCAAAAGGTGGAAACGCAGCTAAAGGAGATGGCGTAAGCTACGGACCGAGTTATCCAGGCGTGCCGAAACTACAAGGTCAGGTCAAAGCAATGAAAGCAAGCGTGCAGGACGCACCCCTTCTCCAGCTCGGTTATTGAGAAGATCTTTCAGTACACGCAGGGCGTGCCTCGACTAATCAATTTGCTATGTGATGCCGGTCTGGCTATTGGCTATAGAACTCAGCAAATCGTCATCCAAGTGGACGCGGTGGAAGAAGCGGCGGCAGAACTCCGAATGGACCAAACGCCAACGTCGGCCCCCTCTCCCGGAGAAAGCCCCAGTACACGTGAAGGGAGCGAGTCCTCTGCGACGACAGCTCTTCAGGAGACAGTTGCAGTTTCGGCAAGGCAAACTGCAATCCTTAGTTTGGCAGTTCCCCAGAAGAAGGTCGAAGTTCCCTGTAAATGGAAACGCACAGGGTGAAGAGCCTTCCGAGTTCATCGTCGAAACGGCTGTTGACCGTATGATCCAAGCAATGAAGCGACCGCGTACTTCGGCTGGGGAGTGATGGATGAACAAGTTTTTCAATAAACCATAAGGGTAAGTCAGGTTGCGCGGAAGCAATTGACAAGCGATGATCTCGACCTTAGGGACGTTATCCAAGAGCTGAAACAAGATTCAGCTTGCAGTGAAGGTCGCTCTTACCAGCTCATCTCTTGATTTTTCTGAACTCCGCGCCGGGTAGTCTTGGGTGGAGAGAGGCTCACGGCTCTTAGTCAGAACATTCCCGCAGCGAAGCTGCCGCCAAGGCGACCACCGGGAGCCGCATCAGCGGGCCTGCTCCCTGACGGCGGCGAGAGCGGAGGGAACCGGGGGCTATCTGCTGATGCTGTGACCTTCTGCCTGCGTGAGTTCATGCCCTGGGCTTCGTGCGGATGACGGCTTGATCTCATGCACTGACGATGGAGATTCACGGCTCGGTTCCATCGCGGATCGGTGCGACACGTCGCGTGAGAGTTGCTCGCTAAGATGCGTTTTGTCATCCGTGTAGAGCTGCGCATCGTAGCGTCCGCGCGACACCGCGACATACGCCAACCGGCGATTCACGAGCTTTTCTCCCGCCTGCTCAGTGTCCACATGCACGAGTACCCGGTCGGCGGTTTGTCCCTGGCTGCTATGGCTCGTCACTGCATAGCCGTAGTCGAGATGCGGATTCTCTTTGATGTTGAATGCGACGGTACGGCCTGAGTCGAGGCGTAGTTGCAGGTTGCCGCTATCGTCCATCTTTTCGATGGTCCCGAGCTCGCGGTTTGCGATGTGTCGCTCCCGATTCGGTGCGGTGAACTGCACGCGGTCGCCTTCGCTGAATGCACGCTCTGTCTCGCGGTAGAGCGTAACGCCATGCAACCGGCGCGGATCGTAACTCACTTGCTCGCCGTTCTTGCGTTTCACTGTTATTCGATTCTCTTTCTCGTTCGCGTGCTCGACGCGAGCATACTCTCCAGCCTCGATGCCGTGCGTCTTGCTGCCTCTCGTGTAGCGCACCACGTCGCCAGGTTCATATTGCGCCGCCCACTGTCGATCTGCCCCAGTAATCTCCTGCCGGGCGACTAACACTGTCATGTCGTTCTCGCGATATGGCATTTTCCCGGCATCCTGCATCGCGTAATGGATTGCTTGGTTGATTTCCGTCCGCGACTGGTTGTCGGGCGATACCACGAGCGTCCCTTCGGGCTGCTTCACATACTCGTGCGCGATGGAGGCCATCCGCTCGTCGCGGTTGAATATTTGGTGCACGCGGCCTTGCGCATCGAGCTTCTCCATCGCCTCTTTGACTTGGCCGCGCGAGAGTTTTTCCACCACATCCCTGAGCGCCGGGTCTTTCTGCCGCACGACCTCGTCGAGCCGCGCCGTCGCGATTCCTGCTTCCTGGAGCTGGTGATACGGTCGGCCCGCTTCGACGGCTTCATGTTGGCGCGTATCTCCCACCAGCAACACGCGGTCATTTTCCTTTAGCCGATGCAGGAACTCATTCATCTGCTTCGTGCTCGCCAGGCTCGATTCGTCGAGAACGTAAAGCCGTCTCTGTCCGTCGTGAGGCTCTTTGCTTCGGGTCAGATGCCGCTGCAACGTGCTCGATTCGATTCCGGCTTCTGCGAGTTTCTGTGCCGCGCGTGACGTTGGCGCGAAGCCTTCGACTCTATAGCCCTCACGCTCGGCGGCTTCCCGGATCGCAGCTAGAGAAGTAGTTTTCCCCGCACCGGCGACACCTTCAAGCGCCGTCACCTGGTCGCGGCTCGACAGGATCTGCTCGACCGCCGCGCGCTGGCGCTCGCTCAAATGCGAGTGGTCTTGCTCGATCTCTCGGCGTGTCTCGAAACTCGCGATTGGTGCGTGTTGGTTTTGCCCCGCGCGCATCACATGGATGGTGTCGCGCTCGTAGCCGATCATCTCGCTTGTGGTGAACGCGCGGCCCGGTCCGCGATTGCTGGTCTGAATGAACTCACCGGACTGCACACGTTTCTCGAACTCCGCCTTAACCTCCGCAATCGTGGCGTCACCCATTGAACGCTTAAGCGCATCCCTCAGCAGTTCGCGCTCCTCGACTACTGCCTCACGCTCCAGATTCTTTTCGCGCGAGTAGGCGAGCGCTTGGCTGATGGCTCTCCCTCCGGGTTCTTCCTTTAGCTGCTCTCTTCGCTCCTGTGCCGCTTCAACAACGCGCTCGGGCTGATTGCCGAACTGCGCGGCCATTGCCTTGTGCCGCTCTTGCATCTCTTCATGTGAGAGTTCGAGCTTTCCTTCTCGTGTCTGGTGCGCGGCGATCTGCGCCGCGCCTGCTCCTCGCTGGTTCTCCTTCGCGAGATGTTCCTCGATCTGGTGGCGGCGCGGACTCGAGGTCTTCAGATACTCCTTGCTGTAGCCTTTGATTTCCGGCTGGCTGCTCTCGCCGCGCTCGGTTTCGTAGCCAAGTTCTCTTAGCCGATGCGCCAACTCGGAACGATACACCGCCGTGGCATACTGCTGCGTTTTGTAGAGTTCCCTTGGTTGCAGGGCATGGGCTTCGCTGTCCTCTGTCTCGGTGAGATTGAAAAAGACGACGTGGGTATGTAGTTGGGGTGCGGCATAGCCGTCCACGGGCCGCGCACTATCGTGCTCGAACTTCGCCGCTATCCACTTGCCCGTTGTCTCTGCTGGAAGATTCCCGCCAATGCGGGCCTGGACATATCGCTCTAGCTCATCAAGTGCGACGCCAACGCTTTCTCGATGCGCTTCCCGCACGCGCTCATCTCCACCCACCAGGGCGGTCAACGATACGCTCTTGGGGGCTGAAAACGTTGCATCCCATCCTGCGCGGTGTTCCATCGCGCTTATCTGCTCGCCGCGCCTGTTCATGTATTCTCGGGCTGCTTGGTGGCGGATTAGCTGTTCGCCAGTGATCGGGTGTTGGCCTTCGCTGAGCCGGTTGAAGTGGTCCTCACGAACCTCGCCGTGCAATCCCCACTGCTCGGCCAGCTTGCCATGCCACTCGCCGCTTATCCGGTCGCCTTCGGTGTAGTAATTCTCCTGCGCGTTGCTGAATTCCTCGTGATGATAGGCGCGGGCCTGTCCTGCACTGAGCGGCTTTGAAATCGTGAGCATGGGCCTCTACTCGAAAAGGCGTCTCTTACGGGGCGTCACAGCATGT
>WNEZ01006619.1_pt1 | contig 15415 bp, 14 predicted proteins | sample 5400521 | NCBI WGS metagenome assembly WNEZ01 (sample SAMN13153339, study PRJNA577476) | soil metagenome | isolation source: 120 cm saprolite under Douglas fir tree site 2 hole 1 replicate 1 | place: USA:California | collected 2015-04-18
GCCGCTGGCGAGCATGCGTCCATCGGGAGCAAAGGCCAGGCACTCGATGTTGTCGGTGAACCAGCTCACCCAGAGCAGGGCACCGCTCTCGATGTCCCACAGCTTGATGGCACCATCCCAGCTCCCAGTAGCCAGCGAGCGTCCATCCGGGCTGAAGGCGAGGGCGCGCACCGTGTCGCTATGCGCCTGCCAGGCCAGGTGCAGGAGCCTCCCTTCTTCGCGCCACACGCGTACTTCCCCCCGCCTGCTGCCGGCAGCCCAGTACTGCCCATTGCGGCTGATGGCCACTGCCCAGGGGATATCAAAGGCCTCGTTCAAGACCGTCTCGCGCACGGTGGCCCCGGCAAGGGAGGCATCCTGCATCTCAACCCCGTGCAGAGACGCTCCCCGAATGCAGAGCTGCGACAGATCCAGGCCGCGCAGGTGCCCGCGCTGCTGGCGCAGCAGCGCCAGCACGTTCGCCGGTCCATAGCCTTGCGCATACTCTGCCTGTGTACGCAATTGGTCGAGCAGCGCGAGCAGGTGCCCCTCCACTTCAGCTCGCCCCCGGTACACACTCCGTACCTGCGCGAGCAGCGGAGTCACAATGAGCCGCTCCTGAGTCTGGCGCACGTATTCTTTGGCGGTGGCCAGTTCCAGACCATGCTCGATCAGGCGAGCCAGCCGTCGCTGCTCGATCTCGCTGGCCGCCTCCGCGATGAGCCGCGCCGTCGCATATTCCAGCACCACCGATTGCAGCGTGAAGCTCCCCGCACGTTGCCCGCGCTCGATCAAGCTGCGTCGGCGCAGCGCCTCCACGGCTTCCAGCACCTGGGCGCGTGGCGGCGGCATGCCTAGCACCGCCAGCAGCTCCTCCAGGCTCACCGGCTCGCGCAGGATCGCCAGCCACAGCAGCACGCTCTGCTCGAGAGCCGAGAGACGGGCGAATTGCTCGTGCAGCAGCTCCCGCACACTGCCAAAGACCACTTCGCCTTGTTCTAGGAACGCAGCGATCTCGCCCCCGAAGAGCTCCGCGATGGTCTGCGCCACGATGTTCAAGACCAGCGGGTTGCCTGCATACACCTCCACCAGGTGCGCCCGGTCTTGTGCGCTGCCCAGCAGTTCCCGTTCCTCTAATAACTGCTCACTTGCCACCGCATCCAACCCGACGAGGCGCAAGGCCCGCACCGGCTTCTGGCTGCCCTCCAGCGGTAGGAGATCAATCGGTTTCTCCCGGCTGGTGAGCAGCAGGCAACTCTGGTGCGCGGTCTCGCCCACTCGGTGCAGCAGCTGCGCGTATCCCTCGTAGCCGGGACGCATGCGACCCGTGCCCGCGCCTTCCTCCAGCAGCGTCTCCAGGTTATCCAGCACCACGAGCGCACGCCGGACACGCAAGTACCCCATCAGGAGACTGAGGCGTCGTTCGAGGGAGGTCGGCATGAGACCCAACGGCTGGGGGGTGAGCACTTGGAGGCACTCATCCAAAATCGCTTCACAGGCGGGAGCATCGCGCAGGGAACGCCAGATCACCACCTCGAAGTGTGGAGCAACCTGGTGCATCAGACGAACCGCGAGCGCTGACTTGCCGATGCCGCCCATGCCCTCTATGCTCACCACCCGGCAGCGCTCCTCGATCACCCACTGGGAGAGCCGTGCCACCTCCCCCGCGCGCCCATAGAAGCTCGGCACATCCAGCGCGTCGCCCCAATCGACCCGCGGCTCACCCAAAGCCTGAGGAGCGCTGTCGTGCTCAGCACCAGGGGTCTGCTCGACCGGCCGTGGCGCCACGAGCGCAAGCCGGGGACGCTGGGTACCCAGCAGCCTCTGGAGCCACGGCTCATCGAGTAACACCTTCTGATGCGCCGCGTGCCAGAGGGCACGGACCTCCTCCTCTTCGCGCCCGGACGGAAAGGCCTGCTGCCCGACGGCGAATGCCAGCAACGCTTTGAGATGCTCGGCCTTGGGATAACTGAAGCCTCCCTCCCATCTGCCGATCGTTTTGCGTGAGACGCGAAGCCTCTGGGCTAAGTCCGCTTGTGTCAGCCCAATGGCGGTGCGCAGGGTCAGCATGGCCTGACCAAAAGCATAGTCTCGCTCACTGTAGGAGAACCGCTTCATGAGCGGGCTCCTTTCTATGTGACCTCAAGGAGCGCGCCACGGGACATGACAGGAGTGATATGGGACACGATGGGAAGTGACATGGGACACAATGGGCCCTGACTTCCCCGAGCATTCCTGTTATATTTAGGGTGTTGGATGCGCTCCACGCGGGTCCACGCTGTTTGAGGCGGGTCTGGGGGAATGACACGTGACTCCAGACCCTTCCTCTGACTTCATCCCTTTATGATAGCAGATGTGTTGACAAACGGCCAGGACCTTTGACCCAACCGACAAACCCAAAGGAGTACTACATGACAGTTCTCACGATCCATGAACAGCAAGAGATCGACCGCGCCAACGACTCAGGATTGCAGCCGGTCGTGTTCGTGCACGGCCTCTGGCTCCTCTCGTCAAGTTGGGACCGCTGGCGTGCGCTGTTCGAAGAGCAGGGCTACACCACGCTCGCGCCTGGCTGGCCCGATGACCCGGACACCGTCGAGGCGGCCAAGCAAGATCCGGAGGTCTTCGCCCACAAGCGGATCAAGCAGGTCACGGATCACTACATTGACGCCATCCGCCAGCTCAAGACGAAGCCCGCCGTCATCGGCCATTCCTTCGGCGGCCTCATCGCGCAGCGGTTGGCCGTGACAGTCGCGATCGATCCCGCTCCGTTCCGCGGAGTGCTCCCGCTGCCTCTCTCGGCGCTGAAGTCGTCGTCGGCGGTTCTGGGCAACCCCCTCAACTACACCCGCGCCGTCCCGCTGACCTACGAGCAGTTCCGTTTCGCCTTCGCCAACGCCGTAGACGAGAGCGAAGCTCACAAGCTGTACGAGACGTACTCGGTGCCTGGCTCCGGTGTGCCGATCTTCCAGGCGGCCACCGCCAATCTCAACCCGTGGACGGAAGCCCAGGTCGACACGCAGAATCCCGAGCGTGGACCGCTGCTGATCATCTCCGGCGAGCACGACAACACCGTCCCATGGGCGATTGCCCATGCCTCCTATAAGCAACAGGAGAAGAATCCCGGCGTGACTGAGATCCGTGAAATACCCGACCGCGGACACTCACTCACCATCGACCACGGGTGGCGTGAAGTGGCCGAGACCGCGCTCACGTTCATCGCGCAACAGCTTCAGAAAGGCCAGTAGTCGCGGCATGTCGCTCGTTCGGTCGCGAGTTCAGCAATCGAAAGGAAAAGAGTGTTATGAGTTCGCTTGAAGGAAAAGTTGCTGTAGTAACAGGTGGCAATAGTGGGATTGGCCTGGCGACTGCCAGAGAATTTCATGCCAATGGAGCCAAAGTCGTGATTGCAGGACGCGATCGTGGGACCCTTGAAGAGGTCTCTCAAGAACTGGGTCACGATGTTCTGGCGGTTCCAACCGATGTCACGAAGCTCAGTGATATTGATCAGTTGATGGCTCGTGCATACGAGACGTTTGGCAAACTGGATATCCTGTTTGTCAACGCAGGCTTTTTCAAAGGGGCCCCTCTGGAAGAGGTGGATGAAGGTGCTTTTGATGAGATGATGAATGCCAATTTGAAAGGGGCGTATTTCACCGTCCAGAAGGCCCTCCCCTTTTTCAATGAGCCAGCATCTATTATTTTCAATGGCTCGGTGAACGCCCTCACGGGTATAGCCAATAGTTCGCTCTATACGGCCAGCAAGGGTGCGGTTCACGCGCTTGCTCGTGCGCTGGCGGCTGAACTGATTGGTCGTGGTATTCGGGTGAACACCATCACGATTGGTCCCACCGCGACGCGGCTCCTGGCCCGGTCGGGGTCTTCGCCAGAAATCCTGCAGGCTCAGGATGTGGCGCGGATCAGCCGTTCGCCGGTCAAGCGTCTGGGCCGTCCTGAAGAAGTGGCCAAAGTTGCGCTGTTTCTCGCTTCTGATGACTCATCTTTTGTCGTGGGATCAGAGATCGCTGCTGATGGTGGCTGGCTCTTAAATACCATGTAGATCACGCCTTATGATTGTCACCCTGAGCGCAGCGAAGGGTCTGCCTTTGGGCAAGGAGATTCTCTATGAAAACATGCAACATTGACCATATTAACAGGGCAAAGGCAATAAAGTGCTTTGATGGGCATCGTCAGATGCTACAAGGTTGGTTCGCGATCATGAAGCATCGACCTGGGATGGGAAGGTGGCGTTGGACACTATCATTCACTCTTGTCTTGCTTTTGGGTATCGTCCTGGCCATCGGGGTTCTCCCGTCGACGGCCCATTCTCAGGAGCCGCACTCTCTTCTGCCAAACGGCTTTACTGAGGGTTTCGTCAGGACGAATGGAATACGTATGCATTACGTGCGCGGTGGAGAAGGCGAGCCATTAGTGCTCCTGCACGGGTTCCCAGAAACCTGGTATGCATGGCGAAAAGTACTTCCCAGCCTTGCAAAGCATTACACTGTGATTGCTCCTGACTTGCGTGGCGCAGGCCAGTCCGACGCCCCGCCGACAGGATACGACGATGTGACGATGTCGGAAGATATCCGAGGACTCGTGCAGCAACTTGGCCTTGGACCTATCAACCTCGTGGGTCATGATATCGGTTTAATGGTTGCCTATGCTTACGCTGCTCGCTATCCCAACGACGTAAAACATTTGGCTTTGTTAGAAGCGCCAATCCCTGATGAGAGTGTCTACAGTTACTCGGCACTCACTGCTAATGGGCCTGGATTATGGTGGTTCGGATTTTTTAGCACACCGCAGATGCCTGAAAAACTTCTACAGGGCCATGAATCTGACTTTTTAACCCTGTTCTTTCAGAACAGCGTTCCAGTTCAAGTACAAGGAAGTATCACGAAAGCCGAGATAGCACTCTATACAACGCAGAATCTGCGCAATCCGGCGCGACTGCACGCCCAGGTGAGCTACTTCAGTGCCCTCAGAACAGATGTTGAGCAGGTGAAAGTGTACGGCAAGAAGAAGTTGCAGATGCCAGTGCTCGCGCTTGGTGCAGATCATAGCCTGGGTGCTGCCGTTGCAACACAGGTCGCACGCTACGCTACCAATGTCACCGGAGGTGTGATCACTGGTTCAGGTCACTGGATACCTGAGGAGAAGCCGCAAGAATTGGTCGACCGGCTTCTTACCTTCCTAAACAAGATGTAAATCATATACAAGAGAAAGAACTGGACCCCGTATTATTCATCGCCGTCTCAGCGATATAGCGCATATCCATCTCCTCCAGCACCTTCTTCTTGCCCAGCAGCAGCTTCGCCATATCGAACGCGCTGTTTAACTGCTCTTTTTCAAGCTCGTAGCCCAATTCGCGCATCTGAGCGGCAAGGGCGGCACGTCCTGAGAGTTTGCCCATGTGCATACGGCGGTCGGCGGCAGTCAGGCCAATGGATTCGGGCGTCATGATTTCGTAGGTGCGGGCATCCTTGAGTACGCCGTCCTGGTGAATGCCTCCACCGTGGGCGAATGCGTTGCGACCAACAATACTCTTGGTCCAGGCCGTTGATGCAGGTGTCTACGCGCTCAGCGCCATTGCGCAGTCCTTCCATGGCGTTAGCGACTGCCAGCCCGAGATCGTCATGGCAATGTGCGGAGATACGCACACTGGGGAACTCGCGCCGTACGTCGGCGACCAGTTGACCAAATTCCCACGGCAGCGCAAAGCCGACCGTATCGCAGAGCGTGACAAAGCGTACTCCTTCTTTGATGATAACTTCACACACCTCCAGAATGAAGTCATGCTCGGTACGCGTCGTGTCCTCCAGGGCGAAATCGACGTTATCGGTATAGGAGCGTCCCTGCGCCACCGCCGCTTTTGCCAGTTCGCGCACTTCGTCACGTGACTTGCCTAATTTCACCCGACGATGCAAGGGTGAGATGCTAATGAAAGGTTGGATAGCAGGATGTGCGGCGATCTTTACCGCCTCCCAGGCGCGCTCGATGTCGGCGGGGTGTGCTCGCGCAATCGCGCAAATCTCGGCCTTCTCGACCTTAGAGGCGATGAGGCGTACTGCCTCAAACTCACCTGGCGAAGAGATGGGAAAACCGCAGTCTAAGGTGTCGAAGCCCATATCTGCCAGGGCCTGTGCAATCTGTAGCTTCTCTTCTGGAAAGTAGTTGACACCCGGGGTCTGTTCGCCGTCACGCAGCGTGGTTTCGTAGAATTTGATGATGCGTGTTTCCATTTGGGAATTCCTCCTCCCCCAGGGCGATCGCCGTAGGTATGCCGCGTGCGGGTAGCCGGCAGGTCGCCCTTACATTATCTAATCGTACCAGCTATAGGGGTATGCCGGATCGTCGAATGCCTTGGCGGCGGCAGTCAGCTTCAACGGGTAGAAGGTGTCTACCATTACCGCCATCTCGTCGGTGCGCTCGGCTCCAAGGCTCTTCTCGACGGCACCGGGATGTGGTCCATGTGGAATACCACGTGGGTGCAGGGTAAATGAAGAGCGTTCGATACCCCGGCGACTGCCGAAGTTGCCGTTGACGTAGTACAGCACCTCGTCGCTATCGATGTTGCTGTGGTTATAGGGTACAGGGATCGAGAGCGGGTGGTAGTCAAGCTTGCGCGGAACGAATGAGCAGACGACGAAGTTGGGTCCCTGGAAGGTCTGGTGCACAGGAGGAGGTTGGTGGACGCGCCCGGTAATCGGCTCAAAGTCGGCAATGTTGAAGATCCAGGGATACTCGCAACCATCCCAGCCGACGGTATTGATGGGGTGGAAGTCATACCAGTAGCTTGAAATCGTATTGCCCACTTTCACCCGTACCTCGAATTCGCCGCGTTCGGTATGCGTTTCGAGTTCCTCTGGACAACGAATATCCCGTTCGCAGTAGGGTGAGTGTTCGAGTAACTGGCCGTTTCTATTGAGATAACGACGCGGCGGCTCAATAGTGCCATGCGCCTCAATCACCAGGAAGCGCGTGTCGGGACTATCTTTACTCATCTTGAAGCGGAACGTCGTGCCGCGAGGAATGACGATATAATCACCCTCGTGATAGGGTAGCAAACCAAAGTTGGTCTCGAGCACTCCTTGCCCATCATGAACAAAGTAGACTTCGTCGCATTCGCCGTTGCGGTAAAAGTAGTCCATCCCCAACGTTGGTCGAACTACGGCCAGGGTGACGTCCTTGTTGAACATGAGGGGTTGGCGTCCTAGAACAGGGTCCCCACCGGGTGCCAGCGGTGCGGTCTTGAGATGATGGTGACGCTGCACCTCCACATGCCACTCTTCAAGGTGTACATCTGTGTACTTCTCGACCTTTTTCACCCGTGTGGGCGGATAGTGATAGTAGATGTTCGAGTAGTTGCCCGAAAAGCCTTCAGTGCCGAAGAGTTCCTCGGAGTAAAGCGTCCCATCGGGTTTACGAAACTGCGTGTGCCGCTTAGGTGGTATCTGCCCTAAACGATGATAACTTGGCATATATCCCTCCTGAGGTCAACCCTGGCACCCGGTAGAGTGCCGATTTATCGAGCACGTGGGTGCCACTACATTGTCAAATGATGCGATTACGCAATCCGGGTGAGAACCTGGCACCCGCAAGGGGCGCCACTACATTTCTATAAGATGCTATTACGCAATACGTCGATACCTTCAATTTCTAGTTCGACAAGGTCGCCAGGCTGGAGCCAGGGCTGAACCTGGGTGCCTAGTTCAATATTTTGTAATTCCATTAGGCAACCAGTTCCAACAGTGCCGGACCCGAGCACATCACCTGCACGTAGGCGGGCATTTTGAGAGGCCCAGGCGATCATCTGCGGGAAACTGTAATAGATGTCACGGAAATTGCCACGCGAGATCTCTCTTCCATTGACACGTGCCAGCATGGTCATGTCGTAACGCTCACTTGCACCATTGCCATGACGGCGCGAGGCTAGCTCGTCGGGCGTGACCAACCAGGGACCAAGCGATGTGGCAAAATCTTTACCCTTGCCAGGACCCAGGTTGAGCTTCATGTCGCGGCGCTGCAAATCGCGCGCACTCCAGTCATTCATGATGGTGTAGCCTGCGATGTAATTGGCAGCCTCTTCAACGGGAATATCTTTGCCCTCACGTCCAATTACACAGGCGATTTCCAACTCGAAATCAAGTTCCTTGCTGCCAACGGGGTAAGGAATCGGCTGTTCATGACCGTAGATCTCACTGTTGTTGGTGAAGTAGAAGATGGGAACTTCGTACCACTCAGGAATCATACCGAGGCCACGCAATGCTCGGGCGCTCTTGACGTGCTGTTCAAAGGCATAGAAGTCGCGTACCGATGGTGGGTCAGGAATGGGCGGCAAAAGAATGACTTCGTTCAGAGTATATGCTTCTCCTGGCTCCTCCAGCGCCCTTCGTGCCTTCGTGAGGCCAGCCGGATCACGCAGCAGTTCGAGGATGGTCGGGTACTCGAGTGTAATGACTTGCTCATCATGTACGACCCCTGCGTGTATTACGCGGTCGAAGGTGCGAAATGTCACGAGTTTCATATTACAAATTTCCCCTTAATTCTTGTTCGCGTTCCAATGCCTCGAAGAGGGCTTTGAAATTGCCTTCGCCAAAACCACGAGCACCTTTGCGCTCGATGACTTCAAAAAAGACGGTTGGGCGGTTGACAATGGGTTTAGAGAAGATTTGCAGCAGGTAACCCTCATCGTCATGATCTACGAGGATACCCAGCTCGGCCAACTGCTCTACGTTCTCAGAGATGTGGCCGACACGATCCTGCAAGTCGTCATAATAGGCCCCAGGCGTTTTCAGAAAATCGACGCCACGCTCCTGCAAGCCACGCACGGTTGTGATGATGTCGGTGGTGTTGAAGGCAATGTGCTGCACGCCTGGGCCACGGTAGAAGTCCAGGTATTCCTCGATCTGCGACTTTCTTCGTCCTGGCGCGGGTTCGTTGATGGGGAATTTGATACGCCCGCTGCCATTCTGCATGACCTTGGACATGAGTGCAGAATATTCTGTGCTGATGGCTCGATCATCAAAGTGAACGAGTTGTGTAAAGCCGAGCACACGCTCATAGAAAGCTACCCACTCGTTCATCTTGCCTAGTTCAACGTTGCCCACGACGTGGTCGATGGCGGCCAGGCCGCCCGGTCGAGCCCGGCGCGGAACATTGGTGCTCAGAGGTTGGAACCCTGGCATGAAGACGCCTTGATAGTCCTGCCGCTCGACGAAGGGGAGAATGGTGTCACCGTAGATGGCGATGGCTGATGTTTTGACTATGCCATAGTCATCTTTGCGAACAGCAGGCTCCTGTACGCCACGCGCACCACGACTGGTCGCCTCGCGATATGCTCGCTCGGCATCATCTACACGTAACGCGATACTTTTGACGCCATCGCCGTGCAGCTTGACTTGCTCGGCGATATCACCTTCGGGTCCGAGCGCGGAGGTGACGACGAGCCGGACGTTGCCCTGTTCAAGGACGTAGCTGCTGCGATCGCGTACGCCCGTTTCCAGCCCGGCGTACGCGATAGGTGTGAAACCCCAGGCATGGTTTAAGTAATATGCTGCGTGTATGGCGTCCCCCACGTAAAATTCGAGGTAGTCGAAATTCTGAATCGGCATGAAGTCTTGATCAGACATGATAGGTTCTCCTCCCAATGGAAAGAAGCCGGGAAGTGGTCGTTGACCTAAGTGGTACTTAAGGAGAGTGTGTTGGAGCTTTCTCCTTCAACGCTGACAAACACCCGAAACTCCTTTGTTTCGTACGTTGCAACAAAGCGAGAAATAGAAATGACATGTCTACTGCCATTATACGAGACCACTTTCACATCTGCAAGTTGGGCAGTGTGCCATGTCTGGTTGGAGATGTACCGGCTAGATACGTTCATACTCATTGATATGCTAAATTGCAACGCATTGAACGTTTGTTGGAGTGTTAGAGATGGACAGCTCACTTACGTCATGTTGTGATAGATGAGGCATCGATATCCTTGGCAATCATCCATATTGTGGGGAATTACCGAAGCAAAGGAGAACTTGCATGTCTGATAACTCAAAGCAAGATACCAATTCGGGGTATGGTAACCCACCCTATAGGATTCCTCCGTCGGAATATTACTGCCCACCAGGGGTTCCCTATGATGGCCCTATACAAGGACCTTATGTAGCACCTGCCTACCAGCAGCCAGGCTATGGCGTGCCGCCGGTGACGCATCGCCCTCTAAAGGACGCCATTCGGGAGCTGCCTCGTCAATATGTCAAGGTCATCACGAAACCATCGGCGGCAACCTTTGCTGAAGAGATCAACAAAGCGAGTTGGGGCATGCTCTGGGTGCAACTGCTTGGTATTACCCTTTTCGCCTTAGTGATTTCACTGCTGCTCATCCCTTTGTATCCTCTTCTTCTGCAGCACACCCTGGAGGCTATACTTGGACCTCTAGGCCCCAATTCCCTGCCTCCTTCAGCGTTTCAGCAGATGCAAGCGTCTATTCAGCAGCAAATGCAGACATCTCTCCAGCGTTCCATCGTTACCTCGATAGCTAGCGTGCCGGTGTACTTCTTCCTTGGCCAAGGCCTTTACTTCTTCCTGGCAAAAGCTTTTCACGGAACAGGGCAATTCCTGACCCAGTGCTATACCACGCTGCTGTTTCACGTGCCTCTCTCTATTATTGGCAATATACTCGGTATTCTTGCACTGTTCATTGGCTTGCAAATTCCAGGCCTGGTAGGTCTGTTCATTGGCTTGCCATTTAGTCTGGCGATAGGCATCTACACCATCGTACTGCAAATCTTTTCTCTCATGGCTGTGCATCGCCTGAGTGGAGGCAAGTCGTCAGCAGTTGTGCTCATTCCATATGCCGTGTTCCTGGTTCTTTACCTCATCTTAATTTTCCTTCTAGTCTTTATAGTCATCTTCATTCTTTCGGCATTGCGGCCTCACTAGTGCAAAGTCAAGAGACCTGTTAGATAATGGGGGTGCAGGGGGCGAAGCCTCCCTGCCGGGGTTTGGGGTGTCCCCAAATTTTCTTTTTTCTAAAAGGTTGGGTGATTATGCACTAGGCTGCCAAAGCGTAGAGGGAGACCCATCCTTTGTTGGAGATAGACACCTCTCTTGCGTCATGTTATGATAGATTAGGCAATATTATGCTGATCTATGGTCCTACTGGAGAAAAGGAGAACCTGTATGTCATACGATCCAAATCAGCAGCCTAACTCGGGTTATGGTAACCCACCCTATGGTAGTCCCCCGCAAGGTCCTTACGGCCAACCACAAGGTCCCTATGGGCCTCCTCCACAAGGTCCCTATGGGCCTCCTCCACAAGGTCCTTACGGCCAGCCACAGGGACCTTATGGGCAACCGCAGGGTCCCTATGGCGCTCCACCCTATGGCCAACCACAGGGTCCCTATGGACCTCCTCCACAAGGTCCTTACGGTGCACCTCCATACCAGCAGCCAGGGTATGGCTATGCTGCACCACCAGCGGCACCACTTCCACTGGGTGAGGCGATTAGACAATTGCCCCAACAGTACATCAAGGTTTTAACCAAACCGTCAGCAGCGACGTTTGCCGAGGAGATGGGCAAGGCAGCCTGGAATATTGTGTGGGTGCAATTGCTTGCGCTGGCCGTTATTACTGCTGTGTTAGGATATCTCGCGAGCCTGATCGGTTCAGGCATTATGCCGGCCGCAACAAGTTCTACCGCATCTATGAATCCTGCAATGCTCCAAGGCATCAGGTTAGGTAGCTCCTTTGGTCAAATTATTGGTGTACCATTGGGGTTTTTCATTGGTGTAGGTATCCTTTACCTGATTGCCAAGGCGTTTGGTGGGCAGGGGACATTCCTGGCTCAGGGTTATACCTATCTTTTGTTTGAGGTGCCCCTCGGTATTGTCATTAGTCTACTTGGTCTGATTCCCTACCTTGGAGGATTGGTTGGCTTCGCGGCAGGTATCTACGCCATTGTGCTCAACATTTTCTCCATCATGGCAGTTCACCGTCTGAGTGGAGGCAAAGCCACAGCAGTCGTACTCATTCCACTGGCGGTGGTGTTTGTACTTCTCTGTGCGCTCTTTATTGTTTTCTTTGCTGTTCTTATCAGGTTAGCACAACCTCATCCTTAAGATACTGTTCAATACAATGGTCGCCGGTTGACGACACTATTGAGAAGCCCCCATAAGGGCAAGCATCCTGCTGGGGGCCAGGTATGTTTGTCCTCAGGACAGGATTCCCGCAAGAAGCATCCCTACAGCAGTCGCCCCCATCATTTCTTAGGGATTCTTCACATGCACGCTCACAGGTCCAAAAGCGATCAGCCGTGCAGGCAAATTGCCCAGCCATGGTAAGCGCAAGAGAAAGAGCAGGAATGGTGAGATTGTGAGTGGCTTGTCCGATTTGAGCACTTTGGCGAGAACTTGCTTCTGCAAGGTATTCTGAAAGCCCTGGATGATGCGTGTGGGCAACTCACGCTTACGCTGCACTTCTGCTAAGTCGCGCAATGGTACCTTCTCCGCCTTGAGATGCTCGGTGAGCACATTTGCCGCCACAACGGCATCCTGGATGGCGTAGTTTATGCCAACGCCGCCAACCGGGGACATCACATGGGCAGCATCGCCGATCAGCAGCAGGCCAGGACGGTACCATCTGGGTAGGCGGCTCGATTCGACGGAGAGCACCGAGACCTGTTTCCATTCCTGCACCGACTCCATGCGATCAGCAAACTCCGGAAGCAACTCCCCGATGGCCTCGCGCAACTTCTCAAGTCCGGCAGCCTTGATCTCCTGGTAACCACCCTTTGAAATGATGTAGCCCATTTGCCAGTGATCGGCCCGATTGAGCATGACCAGGATGTGACCACCGCCAAGACGACCACCAGATTGTTCGGGGTCGCCCGCTTTGCGAGGCAGGCGGAACCAGAGTACATCCATCGGCGGTGCAGTCTTGATCGGTTCGAATCCCGCCAGGCGACGTAAGCGCGAAAAGCGGCCATCCGCCCCGACCGTAAGGATAGCCCGCACTTCGTGCCAGCCATCCTGCCCACGAAAATGAACACCACGGACCTCACCATTCTCCTCTACCAGCTTCTCTACTCGCGCTCCCATCACCAGTTGAAAGTTTGGATAGCGTTTGGCCTCCGTCGTAATGAACTCGAGGAAATGCACCTGCGGAATCATTGCGATGTATGGGAAGCGCGTTTTCAGCTGGTGGAAGTCTGCGAACGTAACGGTACCTTCAGTAGTCAGGACTGGGAAGCTATAGGCCTTCGTGTGGTCGAGTTGGAGCAGGCGGTCGGCCAAACCAATTTCGTCCATGATCTGCATGGTCGATGGATGAATGGTATCACCACGGAAGTCGCGGTCAAAGTCCATGTGCTCCTCGAGCAACATTACGGGTATGCCCTTGCGTGCCAGCAAAAGGGCCAGAACTGCACCTGCAGGCCCACTGCCGACGATGCAACAGGTGGTCTTCAGGGCATCCGCGAGGGGTGCCCCTACGGATTTTTGTGTTTGCGTGGTTACTTGTTCCCCAGACAAGGTTACATCTTTTTCTTGCATATTAGCTACCTCCAAATTGATGCGTTTATGCTATCTGGCTGCGCATCGTCAGCGAACTAAGCAGGATCATCGCCAGCGCAAACAGCAGCAATGCCGTCAATTGTCAAGAAATTTCACCAATGGCATTTTAACTAATCAGCCAATTAACACGTGTTAAAAAATTATGCGCGCGGCAGGAGACCCTTGAGTATGGTCTCCACAATGCTATCGGCAATTTGCTCATGCGAATACTCCATAGCTGTCGGGTCGCGCAAAATTTGACGACGCAAAACAAACCCTATGATGCTTCCGGCAAGCACCTGCACTGTGAGAGGGACATCCACCGGCCGCAGTTCCCCTTTCTCTATCTTCGCCTCAAAGTAGGTCGCAACGAACCCTATGACCCGTTGAATAAAACTCACTGGGATGGGTGCCATCGCCGGGTTATGTATCGTCTCAGGCAGGATCACCCGGATCAATCCCACAAAGTTCTCGCTCTCAATAATGTCCAGTACCTGCTGGATTACGAAGCGCAAGAAAATCTCCGGGGGAAGTTCAAGCGCCCGCGGTGACATTGTTGTCAACAACCTTACAGGCGATCTGGTCTCAAGGATTGCCCTGAGCAGCGCCTCTTTACTCTCAAAATAGTAGTAGATCAATCCGGGTGTGATGCCTGCTTCGCGAGCAATATCTTTGTTCGTTGCCCTCGTAAACCCTTTCTGTGAGAAGACGCGCATCGCGGCATCGATGATTTGTTCTCGACGATCCTCTACTACTTTGGGCGTTCTCGCCATTAAACACTGCGGTGCCCCTGTTCTTAGCAATGAAGAGGAAGCTCCGCTCTCCTTCCGTACATATTAATTAACTGGCCGATTAATAGAATTATAAAAGAAAATATGCAGAAAGTCAAGGTTTTATCAGGCCTTTTTGGCTATGTTGAAGCTCGATTGTTATGAGACCAGTTCGAGCTGTGGAACTTCGAGGACACGTGCAAGTAGACGTACCTGGTAAGGAAGTGGGTCCTCACATCCACTTTCCAGGTGCGCAATCGTATCGCGGCGAATGCCGGTCATATCTGCAAGTTGGCCAAGACTCAGCCCCTTCCGTTGCCGCAAGGTACGAAGATGGGGCAGTCCATGGGGTCTAACGGCCCTCTCCTTTGAGGTTCGCGATTTCATTGTGAATGCTCCTTATGAAGTACAGTAGTTGTCGTTCTCCAGCGACGCTGCTGAAAACGGTGCGAATGGCAAAGATTGGATTTGCGCACTCGTGATACTGTTACACTACCCTGATCATAGCATATTGGACGGCTCACCGTCCAATTGTCTACTATCCAATAGGACAATCGGCCATATCTGGCACAACGAGCACTATTCATGGCCTACTTCCCCTATCCTCGCCTATAATGGTGTGGAAGATCTATTCAAGTGCAGAGGACTTTTTAAGTATGAATATCGAAGGAACGTATACGCTTCAGGCATCACCACAAGATGTGTGGAATTGCCTGATGGATCAGCAAACGCTCCTGCACACTATTCCAGGCGTGGAGCGAATAGAGGCACTTGGGGAAGATACATATGCCATAGCTATGCATATCGGGTCAACTCCACTGACGGGCTTCTATCAAGGGCATGTCACTGTGACCGAACGGCAATATCCCTACACCTATCACCTCACAATTGCGGGCGAGGGAAGCCAACGCGCGATCGACGGCGAGGGCAATGTGCATCTGAACGAGCACGGCGAAAACACAGTTGTTGTATACAAAGGCTCACGGTTCGCGTAAATCTGGACGCATTCTCCAGATTCTGATAAGCTGGTGATATGAATGAAGCACTGACGATTAAGACCGAGCGGGTAGATGACATCCCGCTCTTGTTGGCCCAAATGCAGCGCATGGGACTGGTTG
>WNEZ01006622.1_pt1 | contig 15413 bp, 16 predicted proteins | sample 5400521 | NCBI WGS metagenome assembly WNEZ01 (sample SAMN13153339, study PRJNA577476) | soil metagenome | isolation source: 120 cm saprolite under Douglas fir tree site 2 hole 1 replicate 1 | place: USA:California | collected 2015-04-18
CTCCAAAGACTCGAGAAGATCCGCCAGGCGGGCTTCGATCCGATCAAGTTCGCCTGGATGGGTGGGTTGGAGAAAGGCGAACGTCACTACTACCGCGTGCAAGGCCGCACGTTTCTGATTGAGTACGACAACACTCAGAACAACGCCAACCATATTCACTGCGTATGGCGCGACTTCAACGGCGACTGGGGCGAAGACCTGCTGGCGGAACATTATCGGAACTCTCCGCATCATCAGCGGGCGAGTGTTCACTGAACCGGGTGGAGCGCTTTGCGCGGTGGGCTTAGAGTACCGCAGGGGCTGAAGCCCGCGTTTTTGGCGGCTGGAAGTGGCACGACTGAAGTCGTGCCCTCTCGCCTTGTCCTCCTTGGCCCCCTTGTTCTTCTGGTCTGTTCTTCCGCCTCGTTCTCTCCGCTAGTGCGAATCGCATCGCCTGCTACAATTACTGGTATTCCAGAGCACGACCTAGCGCCATATGAAGTGCCCCTTCTGCGGGTTTGAAAATGACAAAGTGGTCGATTCGCGCGAGAGCAAGGAAGCGGATTCGATCCGCCGCCGCCGCGAGTGCTTGAAGTGCGAGAAGCGCTTCACGACCTACGAGCGCATCGACGAAATCCCATACATGGTGGTCAAGAAAGACGGACGGCGCGAGCGTTTTGACCGTCAGAAGATTTTGAATGGCCTGATGCGCGCCTGCGAAAAAAGGCCGGTGCCGATCAGCCGGCTTGAACAGATCGTCAATGAAGCCGAGTCTTTTGTCATCGAGTCGGCCGAGCGCGAGCGCAAGACCAGCGAACTGGGCGAGCTGATCATGAGTCGGCTGCGCCGGTATGACAAAGTTGCCTATGTTCGCTTTGCTTCGGTATATCTGGATTTCAAGGATGTGCAGGAATTCATGGCGGAGTTGAAGGACCTGCTGAAGACGAAGGAACCGCCCGAGCCGAAAGGTAAAGCCGCGACAAAATAAAGGGCTCGCCGCAGATCGCAGCGGTCGCGTAGCGGCAGAATAGGAAAGCCCGGCACGTCTGTGCCGGATAAGCTAGCAAAACGATCAAGTCCCTCCGTAGGGACGGCACGACGCGATGACGCACAAAGTCACCCTCATCCCCGGCGACGGCATTGGCCCGGAAGTCACGCAGGCCGCGGTCCGCATCCTCGAAGCCACGAATGTCAAATTTGAATGGGAGAGTTTCGCTGCGGGTGCTGAGGCCTTCGAGAAATACAACGAGTACATCCCCAAGGAACTCACCGAATCGATTGAGCGCACCCGCGTCGGCTTGAAAGGTCCCGTGACCACGCCCATCGGCGGCGGGTTTTCCAGCATCAACGTCGAACTGCGGAAACGGTTTGAGCTGTTCGCGAATTTCCGTCCCATCACCAACCTGCCGCACATTCCCACCCGCTATCCGAACGTTGACCTCATCATCTTCCGCGAAAATACCGAGGGACTGTATTCCGGCATCGAGCACGAGGTCATACCGGGCGTGGTCGAGAGTCTGAAGATCATCACCGAAAAAGCGTCGACGCGCATTTCGCGTTTCGCCTTCGAGTATGCGCGTAAGAACCAGCGCAAGAAGATTCACTCCATCCACAAAGCGAACATCATGAAGATGTCGGACGGCCTGTTCCTGCGTTGTTCGCGGAATGTTTCAAAAGAGTATCCGGAGATCACTTACGGCGAGCACATCGTGGACAATACGTGCATGCAGCTGGTGATGAATCCGTATCAGTACGACATTCTTTTGATGGAGAATCTATACGGCGATATTGTTTCCGATCTCTGTGCCGGCCTGGTTGGCGGACTCGGCCTGGTGCCAGGCGCGAATTTCGGTCACGAGTGCGCAATCTTCGAGGCCGTCCATGGTTCGGCGCCAGACATCGCCGGCAAGAACCTTGCCAATCCCACTGCAGTGCTGCGATCGGCTTTGCTGATGTTGCGCCACCTGGGCGAACATGAAGCATCACAGAAAATTCGCGACGCGCTGGAGCACGTATATCGCGACCGCAGCAAACTCACGCGGGATGTGGGCGGCACGGCGGGAACTTCAGAGTTCGCAGACTCCGTCATCGCGGCGATGGAAATGCAGAAGTCCCCGGCTCCGGTGGCCGGCTAAATGACCGGCCGCACCCGCGCCGTCTCTACCTCTGAGCCCTTCTGCTAGAATGTTCTGTTTGCGAGTTACATCAGGATGCGCCTTGTAGGGCCGCATCCACCGGGGTTGTCGTGGGGACCGATCTGAAGTCGATTGCGATTCCGTACCATCGCGGGCTGCACCGCTTCGCCATTTTTACTTCCTGCGTTACATTGCTATTGATCGTCGCTGGAGCGCTCGTGACCAGCAACGACGCTGGCCTTTCGGTTCCAGATTGGCCCACCAGTTTCGGATCGTGGTACAAAATGCCGCACATGGTCGGCGGGATACTGTACGAACACAGCCATCGCATGGTGGCAGAGTTCGTGGGTGTGCTGACGATCATTCTCGCGGCGTGGACCTGGCGGGTCGAAAAGCGGCGCTGGTTGCAATGGCTCGGATTGGCAGCATTGGGCACGGTGATTGTGCAGGGAATTCTGGGCGGCATCACTGTGCTGCACTACTTACCGCCGGCCATCTCCAGCGCGCACGCGGCGGTGGCGCAGACTTTTTTCTGCATTGCGGTCGCGATCGCGGTATTCACGGGCCGCAGATGGGTGGAGGAACAGCCGCGGACAGAAGTAGATCAGCAGCGTCCTTCATTGTTCACGCTCACCGTGCTTTCGATTTTCGTGCTCTATGCACAGCTGATCCTGGGCGCGATGTTTCGCCACAAGGGCTTGAGTTGGTGGCCCCACGTAGTTCACGCGGGCGTGGTCGCCATCGTGCTCTCGTGGACTGCGATTCGCGCCATCTCTGTTTATCCGCAGATCGATGCGGTTCGCCGCCCCGCGATCATGATGCTGAGCCTGATGGTGGCGCAGCTGTGCCTCGGGTTCGTGGCCTTCGTCACGCGCGTGATGTGGGGCCGCGATGCCGCGCAGCCTGAATTGCCGATGATTATTTCGACGGTGGTCCACGTCGCCGTAGGAGCGTTGTTGTTGGCCACGACCGTTATTCTCGCCATCCAGGTGTGGCGGCACGTTCCTGTCTCGTTCGCAGAGCGGGTTCCAGGGCGCGAGCAGAAGCCGGTCGCGGCATGAGCGTCGCCGTGCAGTTTTCCCCCATTCCCCGCGGTCGCATCCACACTCTGTTACGTGATTACGCCGAACTCACCAAGATGCGAGTCACGACTCTGATCGTCATGACCTCATGGTGCGGCTTCTATTTTGGGGCGCTGAAGAATGGCGTCTCTTCACTCTCGTGGAGCTTGCTGCATGCGTTGCTTGGAATCGGTCTGGTCTCAGCGGGGACGGCGGCGCTCAATGAAGTCATGGAGTACGAGGTAGACGCGCGCATGCTCCGGACCGCCAATCGTCCGCTGCCTTCGGGGCGGATGAGCCTGCTGCATGGAACGATTGCCGGTGTGCTGCTCACCGTCGGCGGCGCGTTTTATCTCGCAACGGCGGCCAACGCGTTGACGGGACTGCTCGCGCTGGCGACGGCATTCGTCTATCTGGCGGCTTACACGCCGCTGAAACGCATCCATCCGATCTGCACGTTTGTCGGCGCCCTTCCGGGTGCGATGCCCGGAGTGCTCGGTTGGGTCGCGGCGCGCGGACGTCTGGAGTGGGGTGCGTTGGTCATGTTCGCGATCGTGTTCTGTTCGCGATCGTGTTCTTCTGGCAGTTTCCGCACTTTTATTCCATCGCATGGCTGTATCGGGAAGACTACGCTGCCGGGAATGTCCGCATGCTCCCCGCTATCGAGGAAGACGGAAACGGCACTGGACGCCGCATTCTGCTGTATTCCCTGGGATTGATTCCGGTCAGCGTGGCTCCGACGGTGTTGGGTATGTCAGGCTCGATTTATGCAGTGAGCGCCGTTGTGATGGGAATCGCCTACTGCTATTTCGGCGTTCGGCTGGCCCGGCTGGGATTGCCCATGAACGCGCCACGATCAAAGCAGCGCGCCCGGCAACTACTGCGTGTCAGCGTAATTTACCTTCCACTGCTGTTCGCGCTGATGATGATCAACGGCGTAAAATAGCCTGTGACCCCGGAAGTACACTCAATTCGAATTGGCGCGATCATTTCGGTGCGTGATCTGGTCCATCGTTACCAGGATCGACCTGCCCTCAACGGAATTTCTTTCGACGTTCGCCCGGCTGAACTGTTCGGCCTCCTCGGACCCAACGGAAGTGGCAAGACCACTCTGTTTCGGATCCTCTCGACGCTCATGGTGCCAAGCGCCGGCACTGCTCAGGTTGTGGGCCTGGACGTGGTTCGCGAACCGGCGGCGCTGCGGCGGCATATCGGAGTCGTATTTCAGGCGCAGAGCGTCGACCCGAAACTCACGGCGTACGAAAACCTCTGGCATCAGGGACACCTTTACGGTCTGCGCGGACCCGCGCTGAAGCAGCGAATTGAAGAGATTCTGACGCGCGTCGGCTTGCTGGATCGTGCTCGCGATCGAGTGGAAACATTCTCCGGTGGAATGCAACGGCGCATTGAACTGGCCAAGGGGTTATTGCACCATCCTGAAGTTCTGTTACTCGACGAACCCACGACTGGCCTCGATCCCGGTGCTCGGCGGGACCTGTGGCAGTATCTCCAGATTTTGCGTGATCAGGAGCACGTGTCTGTCATCGTTACCACTCACCTGATGGAAGAGGCCGAGCGTTGCGACCGGCTGGCGATCTTGAATGAAGGTAAGTTGGTGGCGTTAGGAACTCCGACCGAGCTAACGCGAGAGATCGGCGGCGACGTAGTTCTGCTCGAAGCGCGCGATCCGGAGAAGCTAGCCGAGCGGATTCGCAGCCTGTTTCATGTGGACGCGACGGTGATGGGCGCGCATGTCCGTCTGGAAATTGAAAACGGTCACCGCTTTGTGCCCGATGTTGTGGAAGCATTTCCCGGAGAGATCCAGGCGCTCAGCGTGAGCAAGCCTACGCTCGAAGACGTCTTCATCCATCGGACAGGACACAAGTTCTGGAATGAAGGACTAGTGGCACCGAATGGCAAGAAGAACAACTAAGCTATGGCCACCGCATCGATACCGGCGACGTATCCTCAATCGGCAGGCGTGATGCTTCCGGCCTTCACGCTCTGGTGGCGAGAAATCGTCCGCTTCTACCGGCAACGGGCGCGGGTAGCAGGAGTGATCTTGTCTCCGCTGCTTTTCTGGATCGTCATCGGATCGGGCTTTGGGACTTCTTTTCGTTCCGGGGAAGCGGCCGGACAGCAGCACTATCTCGATTACTTTTTCCCGGGCGCGCTGGTGATGATCATATTGTTCACCTCGATTTTCACCATGATGTCGGTGATTGAAGACCGGAACGAGGGCTTCCTGCTTTCTGTGCTGGTCGCACCGGTGCCGCGCTCCGCCATCGTACTCGGAAAAGTGTTGGGCGGGACTACGCTGCGCTGACCGCCCTCGGCTTCGCCATCGCGTGGCCGATGGATTCGACGCAGTCGTTTCACGCCATCATCAACCTGTTCCTAATTCCGTTGTGGTTACTCTCGGGCGCGCTGTTCCCTCTTTCCGGCGCTTCCTGGTGGATGCAGTTCCTGATGTATGTCAACCCGCTTACTTACGGCGTGGAGGCGCTACGCACGCTGATGTATCCACAGGCAACCCACCCGTTTACACTGGCCGCATCGATTCTGACGTTGCTCCTGTTTACGCTGTTCATGTTTGGGCTGGCCTTTGCCCTGGCGAATCGGAAGAAAAGCAGCAGTTAGCAGTTAGCACTTGGCACTTAGCCAAACCCCGCGATCAAGAGGTTTGGCTAAGCGCTAAGTGCTAATTGCTGAGTGCCAAGTGCTAACTATGGAAACTCTTGACATTCTCGCTCTCGCCGCGCATCGTGACGATGTCGAGCAAACCTGCGGCGGCACTCTGCTCAAGATGGCCCAACGCGGATACCGCACCGGCATCCTGGACCTGACAAAAGGTGAAATGGGCACCCGCGGCACGGCTGAAGACCGGGCACGCGAGGCGACCGAAGCTGCGCGCATTCTGAAAGTTTCGTGGCGCGCAGCACTCGATATTCCCGACGGGCGCGTCGAGAACACCTGGGAGAACCGGCTGAAGGTCGCGCGTGTGATCCGGCAGCAGCGTCCGAAGGTGCTGATTCTCCCTTACTGGCAAGGGCGGCATCCCGATCACTACACGGCGTCGGTACTAGGCTACGAGGCGTGCTTTCTCTCCGGGCTGGCGAAACTGGATATCAAACACATTCCGCCCGTAGTTGGGGAGAGCCCTTCCTTCTACACTTCCGGCGTGTTGGCTCCCGAGGGCGTGGGGCCGTATCGTCCATTCAAGATCATTTACGCCAGCCTGTACCACGACGTGCGTCCGACGTTTGTCGTGGATATCACCGACCAATTCGAAGGCCGCTTCGCCTCACTGATGGCCTACAAGTCCCAGTTCAGCGATCAGCAGGCGGGCAGCGGGATCTTCCCTACTCAGGTTGAGATTCGCGCGCGCGTGGAATCGATGGCGCGCTATTACGGGATGCTGGGCGGCGTCACGTATGCCGAGCCGTTTGTGCAGAAGGAAGTCGGGCTCGTGGATGATCTGCTGTCGATTCCGGTGAAGTCGATTTAAGCGCTCACAGCTGCTAGGGACAGCCCCGGTGTGCGGGAACGAGGCATATCCCAGGCCAACTCCAGGCTGGAACATCGAGAACCGCGGACGCATGGTTCGAAGACAGCATGCGCATTCATATTTGTGGGCGCGTGCCGACTGCCATTATTGCACGAGCTGAATGACCGTCCCTTGGCTTGGCTTAAAGGCTGAATCTCCAGAATAGACCGCTTTAATCGTGTGTTTCTTTGCCGACAACGATGAGGTTGTTAGCGCCGCGGTCGCACCCGACAGGGCTGCCGAGCCTAGCACCTTCGTTCCGTCGTAGAACGTGACCTGTTCTCCGTCGGGAATATCGCCGAACTTGGACGTTACATGGGCCGTGAAGGTCACGGGCTCGCCAACGTGCGACGGTGATCCGGAGGTACCTAGAATCGTCTTCGAACCAACCGGCAGTACCTTGATGTACTCGGAGAGGTTAAGGGAAATGCTGCCGAGATTGTTCGTATCTCCCGAGTATTGACATTGCACCTGGTGGGTACCGGTCGAAGAATATTGAATGCTGAAGACTGCCTGGTTGTTTACTAAGGGTCCCTGAAAGAAGGCGTTCGTATAATTCTTCGGGTGGGCGTAGCACACGACGTTTCCCGATAGCGTACTTCTCGCCGGGTTGGTCACGGTGACGGTGTAAGTCACGGGCTGGTTCGGAGCAGCCGGATCCGGAGTGGAAGTCACCTTGGTGACCGTGCTCTTGTAGATAAAACCTGGGTTGTTCAAAAGGACTCCGATGAGACCGACGTCGCCGGAGCAGTACCTGTTGTCGCAGAAACCGGGCGTAGCTAAGTCGGGCCTTCCGTCCAAATTGAGATCGCTGACGATTGGCTGAGAGGCTGCATAGAAAGAATAGAATGGGGCTGCGAAGCCACTGCCATTCCCCAATAGAACTGACACAAAGAAAACCGACGTGTGACCGTTCGAGATGATGTCTGGCTTGCCGTCGCCATTCACGTCCGCTACCAGGACACCAACGCCGGCATCCGAGTAGTTAAGGTAACTGTCAGGGAAGCGAAAGGTCCCGTCGCCATTGCCACGCAAGACGGCAGCCGAATTCCAATTTCCCAGGACCAGATCGAGTTTCCCATCGCCGTAGATATCCATCACCCCAATGGACCCGACACTATAACCGCCCGAATCGTAATTCACGGCAGAGTGGAAAGTTCCGTCGCCATTACCGGCGAACAAACTCACCGTTGCGTCGGCAGGACATCGAGATCCTACGACTTTGCAGGTATTGCCGGCGAGTAGATCCGGTATGCCGTCGTTGTTGTAGTCTGCAACCGTCACCGGAGACCAAGACTCACCCAATCCGCCCCGGGGATAGCTCTGTACTGATCGGAAAGTTCCGTCTCCTTTTCCCAACAAGACCCCTACCATCGCGCCAGTCGTCGAACAATCGGTCGATCCGCTTGCGGCACAATTCAGAACTACCAGGTCTTTCACACCGTCGGCGTTGAGATCGGCGACGGCAATCGAACTGACGAGGTATCCACCGGAGTCATAGAGTTTCGCCGGCTGCAAGGTACCATCGCCGTTGCCCAGAAAAACCGCTGCTGAGCCATCCTGGTTGTTGTTATCGGTGTGGTTAACGACGATTACGTCCAGCTTGCCGTCTCCGTTTAGGTCAGTGAGTAGAGGGGGAACGGATTGCCCGATGACCAGACGGCCACCAGAAGAGTAGACCACTGCAGGTTTTAGAGAACCGTCGCCATTGCCCAGCAATACGCTAATAAAACCCGAACTCGCGACGATGAGATCTGGTTTACCGTCGTGATTCAGGTATCCGACAGAGAATGTATTCGCGCCCGGAGCGCCTACGTCATAGGTGACCCCCGGCTGAAACGTTCCGTCGCCATTGCCTGGAAGGATTTCGACCGAACTATTCTCACTGTCCGGAAAGGGGCCTGTGCCAACAATCAGATCCGGTTTCCCGTCGCCGTTTAAGTCCGCGGCGGCCACGAACGAAACCGCCTGTCCTCCTGTACCGTATGGCACCACCTGAAAAAATGGATCGTTGCTCTGGTCCGGCGCGCGAAGGCCGAAAACTTTATCCTGACTGATCGGGGTCCGGGGTTGGACAATCTTTTGCGCCAGGGCCGACGAACCGAGCACAATCAAAATAACAAAAACCGCAACCAAGGACAGGACACTTCGAAGGACGAGACGCTTCAAGTTCTGCTGATAACTCGTAAAGGCCTCCTGACGGCCAGAATCATGGGCCCGTGAGTCGCGGTAGCTGATAACACGATTGCAAGCGCTGTCACTTGCCACTAAGGGGAGGGACTCGACATTACCCCCGGCGTCGATTCGTGTCAATGCCGCTTGCCGAATGGGAGAGCCCATCCACATCGCATCCCCCTAGATGATGCGGCGTTTATGTCGGGAGTGGCCAAGAGTCGGCGACGACCCAAGCCGCTCCCATCAACGCCGGGTTGATCGCGTTGCCAGCCCACACCATGTGTTCACCAGGATGCGTGAAGAGCGAGGGCGCCCACACCAGAGCGCCGAATCCAATAATCATCGCTGTGAGCAGCCGCGCGGCGAGGCCCCCAGAACTCCTGAGAGTATCGCGATGCCAGCGAGCAGGTAAGCCGTGGCAGTCGCGATCGCCCAGAACCGTTTGTCCCGGAGTGCCGCGTGTCATGGATAATGGGCCAGGATAATACCCCCAGGTAAATGGGCACGAGTTCCTACCGGAATCGAGTTTGATTGTGATCTCGATCCGCAGTTGACAGACCGAAGGTGCGCTCTCTGAAGAGGCTCCGGAAAAATCAGAACGCGCCCCTCTGGGGCTGAAGCCCGCGATCGAAAGAACGACTTATCGCAGCCGAAACCGCTGCGCCGCCCAAAATCAGGCTCTTTGCGCAGCCTCTGAAGACGTGCCCTGACACAAGTCCCGCCGTCCACCCCGCCTTTCCCACTTTGCACCGTCTTGCAAACCATTGTTTCTTAAAGGGATAGTGTGGCAGCGGAACAGCCGGAAAAGAAATCCCAAAAAAAGCTTGCATGCTATCTAGTGTTATAGTTAACTACATCACTAGAGATTGATCAAGAGATGATCGCTCGCACCGGAATCAAGGAAGCTTAAGGAGAATGAAAACATGAAATTCCATCGTTTAGTGCTATCCGTTGTTCTGATGTCACTGTCCACCGTGGCTTTCGCCCAGACTGATGCGCAAAAGCCTGTTGCCCAATCCGACGCGCAAAAGTCTTTCGACACAATAAAATCGCTGGCCGGTGTCTGGGACGCTAAGTTGACGCTCAACCCGCCGATGCCCGGTATGAACGACAAGGATACGCCCGGGCAGATCTCGATGCGCGTGACTTCCCGAGGAAACGCGCTCGTGCACGAAATGTACTCAGTGGGAGTGCCGGACGACCCGACTCGTTACGATCATCCGCTCACCATGCTGTACCTGGACGGAGATCGCCTCAACCTGATTCACTATTGTGACGCCGGAAACCGTCCGCACATGGTCGCCAGAACGTCGCCGGACGGCAAGACGGTGGAATTCGATTTTGCCGATATTTCCGGCGGCACGCAACGCGGACACATGCACCACGCCGTGTTCACCGTCATCGACGCCAACCACCACACCGAGGACTGGACTTATATGATGCCTGGGGACAAGCCCATGCACGCTCACTTCGACCTGCAGCGCGCAAGCACAATAGCAAGCACAAAATGACAGGGGCATATCTCTCGCAACGGCTCTACTGGAAAACCTGATGGACCGTGAGTGGAACGACAGCCAGCCGATTTACCGCCAGCTTCGCGACCGTGTAGTCGCGATGATCCTCGATGGCGTGCTCAAGGAAGGCGATCCCCTGCCCTCCGTGCGCAATGTCGCGGCTGAATATCGGGTTAATCCGCTCACGGTTCTGAAGGGCTATCAGCAACTGGTCGACGAGGGGCTTGTCGAGTCCAGACGAGGCCTCGGCATGTTCATCAATGCTGGCGCGCGCGGCATGTTGTTGCAAGGCGAACGGCAGAAGTTTCTTGGCGAAGAGTGGCCTCGCATTTACGCCATCATTCAGCGGCTCGGCCTGAAAGCGGCAGAGCTCCTGAACGGGGCGACCAGCCGGTCGTCTGCGGATACCGCACCATCGAAATCCACCGAGCCCAATCCTCCCAAGGAGAAGCTGAAGCCATGACAGTCATAGAAGCACGCGGGCTCCGCAAGACGTTCGGTACGACCATCGCGCTGGACGGCGTCGATTTGCGTATCGAAGAGGGCCGCATCCTCGGGCTCATCGGTCCCAACGGCGCCGGCAAGACAACCGCGCTCAATGCGATTGTCGGCCTCACTCCATATCAGGGAGAACTGAAAGTGCTCGGACGGGATCCCTGGACCGAGCGCGATCAGCTCATGCGCGATGTCTGCTTCATTTCCGATGTCGCCGTGCTCCCGCGCTGGATACGAGTTTCGCAGGCGCTCGACTACGTCGCCGGCGTGCATCCGCGATTCGATCGCGCCAAGGCGGAAGGTTTTCTTGCCAAGACCACCATCCGGCACACCAGCAAGGTCAGGGAATTGTCGAAGGGCATGGTGGTCCAGCTGCACCTCGCTCTGGTCATGGCGATCGACGCGAGATTGCTGGTGCTGGACGAGCCGACACTCGGCCTCGACATTCTGTTTCGCAAGCAGTTCTACGATTCCCTGCTCAACGACTACTTCGATCGCACACGCACCATCGTGGTCACCACCCATCAAGTCGATGAGATCCAGGACGTTCTCACTGATGTGATGTTCATCAATCGTGGCCGCATCGTATTCACTTGCAGCATGGAAGAATTCGAGTCGCGCTATGTGGAAGTGATGGTGCATCCCGAAAAAGCGGCAACTGCACGGGTGCTCAAGCCAATTCACGAGCGCCAGGTGCTCGGTCGCAGTATTTTGCTGTTCGATCGTGTCGATCGTCAGCAACTCGCTGCGCTGGGCGAAGTGCGCAGGCCCAGCATCGCCGACTTGTTCGTCGCCGTGATGTCCAATCAAAACAGCGCGGCCCAAGGAGCGGCTATATGAACACTGCATCGAACGCCATGCCTGATAGCTTCGAGGCGCAGCGAGTTGCACCTAACACTCTGCACGCGATTCGGCCGCTGTACTGGTCGATCCGGCGCGAACTTTGGGAGAACCGTTTCATCTACATCGCGCCGCTGGCGGTCGCCGGCGTACTTCTGTTCGCCTTCTCTATCAGCGCCATTCTTGGTATCTGGGAAAGTGAGCTGAGGATCGGCTTGGCGCACGGCAGCGAGGCGATCGTAATGCCATATGACATGGCGGCGGGTCTGATGATGCTCACTTCTATTCTTGTGAGTGTGTTCTATTGTCTCGACGCGCTGCACGGCGAGCGTCGCGATCGCAGTATCCTGTTCTGGAAGTCGCTGCCGGTTTCCGATCTCACCACAGTGCTCGCGAAGGCGAGCATTCCGCTTGTGGTTCTACCGCTACTGGTGTGTGTGATTATCATCGCCGTGCAATGGATCATGTTGCTCGTGAGCAGCGCAGTACTGCTAGTGAGCGGTCAGAGTGTGGCGGCATTCTGGACAAAATTGTCCTTCTTCCGGATGTCGCTGCTGATGCTCTACCACCTACTGACGGCCCATGCACTCTGGCCCTTTCCAGTCTATTGCTGGCTGCTTCTAGTATCTGGATGGGCGCGCCGCGCGACGTTTCTATGGGCCGCATTACCGCTGATTGCGATTGCCGGCATGGAGCAAATCGTGTTTCACAGCTGGCATTTTGCCCGCCTGGTGGGCTCGCGTTTGATCGGCGACACGCAAACGCCAGGCTACATGTTCCCAACCGGTCCCATGACGCATATCACGCCGGGTATTTTCCTGACCAGTCCGGGTTTGTGGATTGGCTTTGCCATTGCCGCGGCATTCCTTGCCGCAGCGGTCCGTCTGCGCCGCTATCAAGGACCGATCTGAGTCGCATCACCCTTGATTGCAATTCATCGCATAAGGAGAAACGACTATGAGCACAGCAGTAATGACAGGACGGATTGCAGAAACGTCGCCGCGTCTCAAGGCCAGGATTACCGGTGCCTTTTATCTCCTCACCATGCTGACCGGAATATTCGCTCAGGGTTTCGTGAGCGCCAAGCTGATTGTAGACGGCGACGCTGCCGCTACCGCGACCAACATACTGACGCACAGGGGCTTGTTTCAATTGGGTTTCGCAGTCTACCTGATCGAAATGGCCTGCCAGATCGCGATGACAGCTCTCTTTTATGACTTGCTTAAGCCGGCGGGCAGGAGCGTCTCTTTGGTTGCCGCGTTCCTGGGCTTCGCAGGTTGCATCATCAAGACTTTTAGCCGCCTCTTTTTTATCGCCCCCTTGTTCGTCCTGGGAGGCGCGCACTACTTGAGCGTATTCAGCGCGGAACAGTTACAGGCGCTGGCGCTCCTCTTTCTTAAGGTGAATGACCATGGCGCCGCGATCGCCTTGGTGTTTTTCGGATTCTATGCGCTCCTGACAGGGTACCTCACTGTCAGGTCCACCTTCCTGCCTCGGATTCTGGGCGTGTTCGGGATACTTGGAGGCTCGGGTTGGCTGAGCTTCCTGTATCCGCCGCTCGGATACCGTCTTTTCCCCTACATCGCAGCCCTCGGCACCCTCGGGGCAGTAGCGCTAATCGTGTGGCTCCTCGTGTTCGGCGTTAACGAACAACGATGGAAGGAGCAGGCCAGTGCAATGCAGCGGGGTTATGACCAATTAGTCAAATAGGAGAAGAATGACAAACAAGACCGTAGATACATCGCCACAACTTTACGCACGAATCGGTGGCGTGCTGTATCTGATCATCATAGTCATCGGTTTCTGCAGTGAGTTGTTCGTCAGAGACAAACTCGTTGTGTCCGGAGATGTTACAGCCACAGCCAATAATATTATGGCCTCTGAGTCGCTCTGGCGCATCAGTATTGCCGGCGACCTGATATTGCTTGTGTGTGCTGTCCCGCTAACGCTGATCTTATATGTATTGCTCAGGCCCGTGAACAAACACCTTGCTTTGCTTGCGGTGTTTTTCAACATTGTCGAGTTCCCTATTGAGGCCGCTAGCAAGCTATGTCTTTTTGCGGCATTGTTCCTTTCGGGGAACGCAGACTACCTGAAGGCATTTGAACCTCCTCAACTGCACGCTCTAGTGACAATTTCTCTCAAGCTGCATGACTACGGCTTTGGCATTGACCTCGTATTTTTTGGCTTTGCATGTCTGGCGTATGGGTATTTGCTTTTCAGGTCGGGTTATTTCCCCAGGACTCTTGGCGTTTTGATGGCGATTGCCGGTCTGAGCTATCTGGCGAATAGCTTCACGCTCATCCTCGCGCCCGCATACGCAGGGACGACCTTCCTCATTCTGGTGCTTGCCTTAATCGGAGAATTGTCGTTTTGCCTGTGGCTCATGGTGAAGGGCGTGAACGTTCAACGATGGAACGAGCAGGCCAGCGCCGCGAGGGCTTGATTCAATCGCTCACTAATATTCGGCTTCTACATGTTCTCGCGGCCTCTCCTGGAGGCGATGAAATGACGGACCGTATCACAGAAGCGTCGCCACGCCTCGTAGCCAGGATTGCCGGTGTGTTTTATTTGCTCACCTTCCTGACGGGAGGCACCGCCCTCTTCGTTCGCAGCCGGTGGGGTTTCGCAGCCGGCCTCATCGCGGGCGCGTGCTATGTCGCGGTGACTCTGCTCTTTTATTACCTGTTTAAGCCGGTGAACAGAAACCTCTCTTTGCTCGCGGCGTTCCTCAGTCTGGTGGGTTGCGCCATTGGGCCTCTCAGCCTCTTTGTTCACGCCGCCTCTCCCATCAACTCCCTGGTATTGTTCGGATTCTATTGCCTCCTGATCGGCTACCTCATTTTCAGGTCGACCTTCCTGCCTCGAATTCTGGGAGTGCTGATGGCGATCGCCGGCTTGGGCTGGCTGACCTTTCTGTCCCTCGCGCTCGCAAACCATCTCTCCCCCTACATCTTTGCCCCCGGCATCGTCGGAGAAGGATCGCTGATGCTGTGGCTCCTCGTGATCGGCATCAACGAACAACAATGGAAGGAGCAGGCCGCATGATGAATCAGAGCACTGCAGCATCGCCGCGCATGAACGCCAGAATCGCTGGCGTGTTCTATTTCCTCACGATAGTAGCGAGAATGTTCGTCGAGATTTTCGTTCGCACCCGGCTGGTGCGATTTGACGACGCCGCGACGACCGCGGCCAACATCATGACGCACGAACCGTTATGGCAGTGGGGCTTCGCAGCCGACATCATTTCCTTCGCGAGCTATATCGCTTTGGCGGGTCTTTTGTATGAGTTGCTCAAGCCGGTGAACCGGAGCCTCTCGTTAGTCGCCGCATTTTTCAGCCTCGCGGCAAGCGTGGTTCAGGCCATTAGCAGTCTGTTTCATCTCGCACCCCTGTTCTTGATGGGGGGCGCGCCGTACTTGAGAGTATTTACGGCCGAACAGTTGCAGGCGCTGGCGCTCGTGTTTCTCAGACTGCGCGCCGCAGCCTACCACAACATCGGACTGGTATTTTTCGGAGTGTATTGCCTCCTGGTCGGCATCCTCATTCTCAGGTCCACCTTTCTGCCGCGCATCCTGGGCGTGCTGATGGTACTTGCCGGTTTGAGCTACGTGCTGTTTCTGTCCCCACCGCTCGCACGGTCTCTGCAGCCCTACATTCTGATTTT
>WNEZ01002629.1_pt1 | contig 15412 bp, 9 predicted proteins | sample 5400521 | NCBI WGS metagenome assembly WNEZ01 (sample SAMN13153339, study PRJNA577476) | soil metagenome | isolation source: 120 cm saprolite under Douglas fir tree site 2 hole 1 replicate 1 | place: USA:California | collected 2015-04-18
CTGGAGGGACGGCTCAGCTCCACCTCCGCGATCCCCATCCTGAGCTCCGCGATCACCGATGCCGCCGGAAACTTCGAGCTGCGCGGCCTCGCCAGTGGCTTGGGGTCGGTGGTCGCCAGCGCGGACGGACATCACAGTCGGATCATCGCCGGGATGCGATTCGAGAATGGCCAGCGCATGGGACCAGTGCGAATCGATCTCAATCCCGTCGCCGAAGGGGAGACTCCTCGGACGGAGCTGGAAGGGATTGGAGCGTCTCTCTCCGCGCGCCGCGATTCGCTGGTGGTCGCTTACCTCATCCCGTCCGGGGGAGGAGCGCAGGCGGGTCTTCAAGTGGGCGACGAGATACTGACCATCGATGGACGCGCGGTGACCGAGCTGGGCTTCCAGGGCGCGATTCAACGCATTCGCGGCCCCGAGGGGAGCTGCATTCCGATCGGGGTGCGCAGAGGGGCCGAAGAGCAGGTGACCGAAATCATTGTCTGCCGTCGGCGCATCCAGGGCTAGAGAGCTGATCAGGTAATCATTACAGTCGGAAGATCGCCAGGCCGATCGACTCATGATCTGCTGGGGACATGCCTACTTCCATTGGATGGAAGTTTCCGGTGACCATGGCCGCCGAAGAAAAGGCGGTCGCCAAAGCACTCAAACGCATTGGCAAGTTCTATGTCGCGAGATTCGGGCCGAGCTCTTCGATGCTCGCTTCCCGGACGCTATTTGCGCTCGATGCACGCTGAGCTCTCGCCGCACTCTGGCGAGAGTCGGCCCGTGCCCAGCCTTCGGGCCAATGGCGCGCTCATTCCCGTTCGCATTGCCGGGTCCCGCGAGATGAGACCGAACTGTTTCTCGGCGATCTCTGCACAGGCCGTTATCCCCCGCCCCCAATCCCCTCCCGACGGCGTCTTCTTAACGGCGTCGATCTGATACTGAGCGGCAGTTTAAGGACGAAAAGCGTCTTAAATCTGCCTCTCGCTTGGCTGAACGGCGCTTGGCCTCGGGCCGAGAGCCGAATGCGCGGCCGTGGATTCCGCTCAAGGCCAGTGCCTCGTTTGGCGTGGACGCGTTGAGGCGTAGATGCGGCAGTCCTCTAAGGTCCGGGTTCCCGAGCTCGGGTATGCAGTGCGCCCGACCTTCCATCATGCTCGACGATAGGCGAGCTCAATTCAGCCCTCGGGGAGAAGGCCCTAGGGCGCCACAGGGATCTCGCCCGCGCAAGCCACCTGCGCGGTCGCCGTCCCCTCCCAAGCCCTGCCGGATCTGAGGCCCATCTTTACTTCCCCGCCTAGCCGGACGCGCCGGGCGGGATGACGCCTTCTCGCGTCAGGTCGCCTTCGCCTGTTTCGGGTTGGCCAGGCCGAAGCGCAGCTCGCCGAGCTTCTCGATCGAGCAGGCGACCTTGTCGCCGGCCTTGAGCCAGACCTGCTTTTCCGGGGGCATCCCGTTGATCACACCCGAAGGGGTTCCGGTGAAGAAGATGTCGCCCGGCTTGAGGGTCCAGATATGGGAGACGTAGCTGATGATGTTGGCGCAGCTGAAAATCATGTCGTTGGTGTTCGACGACTGGCGCACCTCGCCGTTGACGCGGCAATCCAGATTGAGGTTTTGCGGATCGGGGATCTGGTCCGCGGTGACCAGATAAGGTCCGATCGGTCCGAAGCCGTCGCTGGTCTTGCCGAGCATCAGCTGGGTGGTCTTGAATTGCAGATCCCGGGCGGAGAAATCGTTTCCCACGCAGTAGCCGAAGACGTAAGAGAGAGCGTCCGCCTCGCTGACGTTGCGGGCAACCTTGCCCATCACCATCACCAGCTCGACCTCGTAGTCGAACTTCTTCGCCACCTCGGGCAGCTCGATCGTTCCGTTGTGGCAGTTGAGCGCGTTGTTGTACTTGTTGAAGAGCACCGGCGAGGTGGGCATCTGCTGCTTCACCTCGATCACGTGCTTTTTGTAGTTGTAGCCGAGCATGATGATCTTCTCGGGGTTGGTCACGCAGGGGCCGAACTCGGCCTTGGCTTCCTCGATAAAAGCGGACTTCAAGTTGCCGCTGGCGATCGCCTGCTCGACCAACGCGGCAAGTCCCAGCGTGTCGCCGCCCTGAAGCACCTCATCGATGGTGAGCGGGACGTTCTTACGAAGTGCCTGCGCCGCTTTCTTGACGTCGAGGATTCCCCGGTCCGTCTTCAACCCGAGCGAGTATTCGCTGCCCTTTCGCAGGGTGCAAAAAGTCATCTTCTTGGGCAGCGTCTGAGGCCCAGATCTGGCGCCTGCTTTCGCCGTCCGATCCAGTGTCTTTGCCGCGGTCGGGCCGGCGCTTCCTGCCAGTGCCGCCACGCCGGCTGCGCCGGCGGTCTTTAGAAAATTTCTTCGCGTCTGATTCATGGGTTCCCTCCTCTGAATTGAAATACCGCCTCGATTTCCGCCAACCCTCCCGCACTTGCACTTCGATTGCAAACATGGGGTAGAGAAGGGGGAATGTGCGAACCCTTTCGACTGTAGATACCCTCCCTATGCCAGTTTCTCCTCTCCGGTCAGCGATGATTTTGCTCGCGCTGACCGCCTTGATCGGCTGTGCTTCACAGCCCCCGAAACGTGATCCGGTGACGACCTCCAAAACCAAGGCGGCCAATCCGTTGCTCGCTCCCTGGTCTGGGCCCTGGGGCGGTGTTCCGCCCTTTGGCAGCTTCCAGGTTGCCGACTTGAAGCCGGCGCTCGAAGCCGCGATGGCCGAGAGCCTGGAGGAGATCGAGCAGATCGCGGCCAACCCCTCCCGGGCGACCTTCGACAACACCATTGCGGCGATGGACCGCGCAGGTCACTCCCTGGACCGCGTGGCCGCGATCTACGGCGTCTACACTTCGACGATGAACGACGCGCAGGTGCAGGCGATCGAAAGTGAGTTCGAGCCCAAGCTCGCCGCCTTCAACGATCGGATCGTCCAGAATGGCCGGCTTTTCGCGCGCATCGCCGCGGTTTATTCAGGCCGCGACAGCATGGCGCTCAATCCAGAGCAGCAGCGCCTGCTCTGGCTCCGGTACACCCGCTTCGTTCGGGCCGGTGCGAAGCTCGATGACGCGTCCAAGAGCAAGCTCTCCGAGCTCAACCAGCGGCTGGCGGACCTCTACACCAGGTTTCGCCAGAACGTGCTCGAAGAGGAGAGCACCCAGATGGTTCTTCTCGAACGCGAGGAGGATCTCGCCGGCCTTTCCGCGTCGTTGCGCGAGGCAGCTGCGGCGGCCGCCGCCAGCAACGGCAAGGCCGGTCAATGGGCGATCCTCAATACCCGCTCCAGCGTCGATCCCTTTCTCACCTGGTCTACCCGCCGCGACCTGCGCGAGAAGGTGTGGCGGATGTTCACCATGCGCGGCGACAGTCCCGGCGCGCACGACAACAAACCGATTATCACCGAGATCCTCAAGCTGCGTGCGGAGCGCGCCAAGCTCCTCGGCTATCCGACGCACGCGCACTGGCAGATGGAGGACACGATGGCGAAAACGCCGGAGCGCGCCATCGCCCTGATGGAGGCGGTATGGAAGCCCGCGGTGGCCCGGGTCCGCGAAGAAGTGGCGGACATGCAGGCGATCGCCGACCGGGAGGGAGCGCGCATCCGGATCGAGCCCTGGGACTATCACTTCTACGCCGAGAAGGTGCGCAAGGCGAAGTACGATCTCGACCAGAACGACGTCAAACCCTACCTCCAGCTCGAGAAGCTGCGGGAGGCGATGTTCTGGGTCGCCGGCGAGCTCTTCGGTTTTCGATTCACGGCGATCTCCGATGGTTCGATTCCGGTCTATCACCCAGACGTCCGGGTGTGGGAAGTGACGGACGAGCAGGGACGGCACCTGGGTCTTTGGTATTTCGACCCCTACGCGCGTCCGGGAAAGAATTCCGGCGCCTGGATGAACGAGTATCGCCCGCAGTCCCGGCTGGACGGGGCCGTACCGGTGATCGTCTCGAACAACGCAAACTTCGTGAAGGGCAAGCCGGGCGAGCCGATCCTGATCAGCTGGGACGACGCGCGGACGCTCTTCCACGAGTTCGGGCATGCGCTTCACGGACTCAACTCGAACGTCACCTATCCCTCGCTCGCCGGCACCGCGGTGGCGCGCGACTACGTCGAATTCCCCTCGCAGCTGCTCGAGCATTGGCTGTCGACGCGAGCCGTCCTGGACCGCTTCGCGCTTCACTATCAGACCGGAGAGCCGGTTCCGGCGAAGCTGGTGGAGAAGATCGAGCGAAGCAAGACGTTCAACCAGGGCTTCATCACGGTCGAGTATCTGGCCAGCGCGCTGGTCGACATGAAATTGCACCTGGCGGGTGAGACGCCGATCGACCCGAGCGACTTCGAGCGGAAAACGCTCGCCTCGCTGGGCATGCCGCCGCAGCTGGTCATGCGCCACCGCACCCCGCACTTCAGCCACATTTTCTCGGGCGATGGATACTCGGCGGGCTACTACAGCTATCTTTGGTCGGACACCCTCTCCACCGACGCTTACGAGGCATTCGTCGAGGGCGCGGGCCCCTACGACAAGGCGGTCGCCAAGCGGCTGCGCGACCACGTGTTCAGCGTGGGAAACACCATCGATCCCGCCGAGGGCTACCGGGCCTTCCGCGGACGAGACCCGGGGACGGCGGCGCTGATGCGCAACCGCGGCTTTCCGGTGGCGGGCGCGGGATCACCGCCTGCGCCGAAAGCCACCCACTGATAAGTTTCACATCGGCTTCGCCGTCCCCTGGGGATGAAGCCTGGGGCGGTAGTGGAGTATGACGCCAAGCGATGTCGGCGCAGAGGTCGGCTAAATGCCTGGTGCTTTGAGCCCGTTGATAAGTTGGACCCGGAATTCCGCGAGTACCCCTGAGTGTGGCCACGGGCTGATGAGGCCCCGGAGCACGATTAGTAGAATTCGAAGACAGGGATTCCATGCCGGCATCGCCAACAAAGGAGCGATGCATGGAAATACTTCATCCCCGGTGTGCTGGGCTGGACGTGCACAAAGATGTGGTGGTTGCTGCGGTGCGATGCGTGTCGATGCCGACACACCAGGAAGTCCGAAGTTTTGGAACGACGACGAAAGAGTTACAGGCGTTGTCGGACTGGTTGGAGAGTCACGGCTGCACCCAGGTGGTGATGGAAGCGACGGGGGTGTACTGGAAACCGGTATGGCATCTGCTCGAGGGTAACTTCGAGTTGGTGCTCGCCAATGCGCAACACGTAAAAAACGTTCCCGGTCGGAAGACGGACGTTGGCGATGCGAGCTGGCTCGCCGAGTTGCTTGCTCACGGACTGGTGCGCGGCAGTTTCGTGCCGCCAGCCCCCATTCAGGAGCTGCGAGACCTGACAAGGAGCCGGAAGCAACTCGTCCGCGAGCTCTCCCAGCATGTGCTGCGAATCCAGAAGGTTCTCGAGGATGCGAACCTGAAATTGGGGAGCGTCTTGTCGGACATCACCGGGAAGAGCGGCCGGGCGATGCTGGCGGCAATCGTCCAGGGAGAGACGGACCCGGAGAAGCTGGCATCGTTGGCGCAAGGCAACGCTCGCAAGAAGAAGGCCGAGTTGATCGAAGCGCTGCGCGGTCGAGTTACACCCCACCACCGCAAGATGCTGAAGCTGCACCTTGGGCTCGTCGACACACTTCAGACTGCCATCGATGAGGTGGACGTGTCGGTGGGAAAAGCATTGGAGCCGATCCAGGCGCGCGCCACATTGCTGACGACGATTCCGGGAGTGAGTGACATCGTCGCCAACGTCATCGTGGCGGAGATCGGCGTGGATATGTCGCGCTTCCCGAGTCCGGGACATCTGGTTTCTTGGGCAGGCCTCTGTCCGAGAAGTGACGAGAGCGCGGGGAAACGCCGGACGACACGCGTTCGCAAGTCGGGAACCTGGCTGAAGACCATGCTCGTCACGGCGGCCTGGTCCGCGGTGCGAGTAAAGGATACTTACTTGCGGGCTCAATTCCTCCGCATCAAGTCACGGCGCGGAGCCAAGAAGGCCATTCTCGCGGTTGCAGCCTCCATGCTCACTGCCGTCTACTTCATGCTCCGCGACGACAAGCTCTACGCGGATCTCGGCTCCCAATACTTCGACCGCCACGACAAAGGCAAAACGATCGGTCGCCTGGTCCGACGGCTTCAGGATCTCAGTTGCGAAGTGGAGATCAAGCCCGCTGCTTGATTGCCCTGCGGGGGTAGGCTTCTTAGTAGTAGCCTCTAAGTCAGGGGTGCCGCTGCGTCGGTTTCGGTGGGCACCCGCTTCCGGGGCTCGCCGCGTTGAAAGCTTTCCCGCGTCGCCTCCATCTCGTCCCTGAGCGCTTCGAGCTCGACGTCAGCGAAGTTTGCGTTCACCTTCGGGAACAGCTCTGTTTCCTCTTCGTCCACGTGGTGCTCGATCAACTCTTGAAGGACCTTCACCTTGGGGACGAATTCCTCGTCGTCGAGATCCATCTTGAGCAGCTCGGCAATCATCCTCTTCGCGCTGAGGTGCTCTTCCACTGCTTCCTTGAGGAAGTCTTTCAGCTCGCCGACGTAAACGGCAGGGTAGAAGACCCTTTCCTCGATCGTCGTGTGGACGGCCAATTTGTCGGAAATCTCTTCGAACAATCGGCGCCGTGTTTCGGCGTTTCCCGCCGATTCGAACTCGTTGAATAACGAGGCGACGTCGTCATGCTGCGATTTCAAAAGTTTTGTTGCATTCACGGTGGTTCTCTCTTTGGGACACAAACAGCGATGCCGAGAGTGGTTTCGCTCTCGGCATCATTAAATACACAAACCTCCACTTTGCGCGACTAGGCGCCAGCTTTGCGCTGTGGATCATTCGACATGGATTGATCCTTGCCCGGCATTCCGCCGCTCTGCCCCTGCCGATTCGGGATCTGGCCACCTTGACCCGGTCGGTTTTGATCCTGCTGACCCTGCCGGTTTGGGTCCTGTTGCCCCTGCCGCTTCTCGCCCTGGTCGCCCTGTTTCGGTTGCGGTTGTTGCTTCTGGTTGCCTGGGTTGTTCGAGTTGTTTTGCATTGTTATCTCCTGTTTGGTTTCGGCCCGTTCGTGAAATAAGGGTCTGCACGCCCTGTCTGGGGTGCAACAAAGCTACAGGACTGCTCCCATCCCCTCGCTCTCTTGCTTGCTGGCCGCCCGCTCCTGGAACACCGCACCACCGCTCGCGCGGCTCCCGCATCCCCGAACGAGCAAGCGTCCTGCTCGGCTGCAGAGCGAGGCCGGGCGCCGGGTGACCCCTGGTTCGCGGCTGAGCTGTCGACCGTTCCGGATCGAGCGGCACCGGAGCTTATGGCAGTGGAACGACCGACCCGTCGACCGAAACAGGCTCCGGGTCGACTAATGGAACGGGCAGCTCGACCGCCAATCCCGGCACCGGGAGCGGCACGGGCACTGGAACGAGCTCCGGCAATACGTCTGGCAGTACGAACCCCAATACCCCCAGGACACCACCGAGCGGTGGGTAAGAAATCCTGGTCAAACGGAAACGTGGATGAAGACGCGAGCCGGGAGCAGTTACGCCCGGCTCGCGACGTTTTAAGACATTGTCATCAGAGACAGCGTCATCGAGTCTGCGCCTGCGATTCGGAGGCGATCTGCTCGAGACTCTTGCCGGCGGTGCCGACGCCGAGCAGTGCGACCGTGAGCGCGCCGGTCACGAGGACGATGGTGGTAATGGTAAAGACCCCACCGAATCCAATGTGGGAGTACGTGTAACCAATCACGATCGGCGCGGACAGTCCGCCGATGCGCCCGAACGCCGAGGCGACGCCCATGCCGGTCGTCCGGAATGAGGTCGGGTAGAGTTCCGGGGTATAGGCGTAGATCCCGGCGTAGGTGCCGTTCATGAAAAATGACATCGCAATGCCCGCGGCCGTGATGGACGCATCGGACCGGGCATTGGACATCAGAAGCGCCGACGCTCCGCCGAGCAGCATGTAGAGGACGATCGTCCACTTGCGATCGAGCTTTTCGGAGACGAAGGCGGCGGAGTAGTAGCCGGGAATCTGGGCCAGATAGATGACGATGCTGTACCCGAAGCTCTTGGTGATCGTCATTCCCTGCTTCACCAGCAGGCTGGGGATCCAGGTAAAAAAGCCGTAGTACGAGAAGGTGATCGTAATCCAGAGAAGCCAGAGCATCAGGGTGATGCGCCGGATGGAAGGGCTCCAAAGAGCTCTCAGATTTTCGGTGAAGGTGCCGCCCTGGCGCGGGCCGAGCGAAGGAACCTCGATCGTTTCCAGCGGGGGCAGGCTCGGCTGCGAACCCCGGACCGCTTCCGCTTCCATTCGATTTACTTCCGCTCCGGCCTCTGCGGTCCGACCTCTCTCAATAAGCCACCGGGGAGACTCGGGAAGCGCCCGGCGCCACCAGAGGAGCATCAGGATCGGCAGCGCGCTCAAGATCTGGACGATCCGCCAACCGTTGGGCGAGGCGGGGACGACGAAGTATCCCAAAAGGGCGGAGAAGACGAAGCCGAACGAGAAAAACCCGGAGAGGGAGCCGACGAATCGGCCACGGTATTTTTTTTGAACGAATTCGGCCAGGAACGGAGCGATGATCGCGCTCTCCGCCCCGGTGCCGAAGCTGGCGATGACGCGCCACCAGAAGAGAAACTGCCAGCTGGGGGCGAATGCAGCGACCAGCGTGGCCAGGGAATAAATGGCCAGCGCATACATCATCACCGTCCGCCGCCCGATGAGGTCGCCCAGCGTGCCGGCGAAAAATGCCCCGAAGAGGTACCCGATCATCGCCGAGCTGCCCAGAAGGCCGGTCTGCTGATTCGTCAGGCCCCACTGAGCCGCCACCGCGGGAAGGATGAAGGCGATCATCGCCCCATCCATCGCGTCGAAGGTGTATCCCAGCCCGCCCATCCAGAGCAGGCGCCAGTGGAACCGGCCGAACGGCAGGCGCTCCACGCGCCTTAGAATGCTCAGCTCGGATTCGTTGAAAGCGACATCCCCCATAGTCGATTGACAGGCGGGCGAGTCCGTTCTCTAACCTCTCTCTCCCGCGGGCGACCTTACACGAGGGGAGGGGCACATGGTCCAGATCCTCTTCAAGAACTTCCGGATGCTCGATCCGGAGCTGGATGAGCTCGCCGGGGGCCACGAAATTCTGGTCGAGGGCGAAGCGATTCGCGAGGTATCGGCCCGTCCGATCAAGGCGCCCGAGGCGACGAGCATTGATTGCGGTGGGCGCACCCTGATGCCGGGGCTGATCGACAGCCACGTCCACGTCATCCTCAGCGAAGTGCTCATCCGGCAGTTGGAGAACCTGCCGCTCACCCTGATGACCGCGCGGGCCGTCGTCGCGATGCGGGCGATGCTCGAGCGCGGATTCACCAGCGTCCGCGATACGGGTGGCGCCGACTGGGGGCTGAAGGCGGCGGTGGAGCAGGGGCTGATCGAGGGTCCGCGCTTGTTCATCTCGGGACAGGCGATTGGACCGACCGGGGGACACGCCGACGTGCGCCGCCGCACCGATTCCGCCGCCCCCTGCCATTGCTGCAATGCCCTCGCCTTCGGGATGGCCACCGCCGACGGAGACGCGGAGGTGCGAAAGACGGTGCGCGAGCAGATGCGGCAGGGGTGCGACCAGGTCAAGATCATGATGTCCGGAGGCGTCGCATCCCCCTATGACCCGCTGGACAGCTTGCAGTTTTCTCCGGGGGAGGTGGCGGCCGCGGTGGAAGAGGCGACCGCGTTCGGCCGCTACGTCTGCGCGCACGCTTATACCGTGGAGGCGATCACCCGCGCGGCTCACGCCGGCGTTCGGACGATCGAGCACGGCAACCTGATCGACGACGCCACCGCCCGGCTGATGGCCCAGAAGGGCATGCTCCTGGTTGCTAATCTGGTCACCTATTACGCGATGCGGGAGCGCGCGGCGCAGTTCGGAATGCCCCCCGAGATGCTGGTGAAAAACGAGCTGGTGATCGACGGGGGTCTGCGCTCGCTCGAGATCTGCAAACGCGCCGGCGTGCCGGTGGCCTATGGGACGGATCTGCTCGGACCGCTCCAGGTCGATCAGAGCCGTGAATTCGTGCTCCGCACCCAGGTCGTCTCGCCCCTGGAGGTCATCCGCTCGGCGACGTTGATCGGAGCTCGGGTGCTGCGAATGGAGGGCAAGCTCGGCTGCCTACGGCCGGGGGCGCTCGCCGACCTGCTCGTCGTCGACGGCAATCCGCTCAAGGACATCGGACTGCTCGAGACGCCGGACCGGTCCCTGGTGGCGATCATGAAGGGCGGCCGGTTTCACCGGAATCGTCTGCGCTGACTCAGGGCGTCAGCGTCGCGCGCCCTGACGCAGCGCATCGTGACCGCGTCTGTCTCGCGCCATACGGACCGGTTCGATTTCGTTTGCGCCTCGCCAAGCGCGCGGGTAACCGCGAGGCCTCTTCTAACGGGAGGCACCGATGACATCTTGGACAAACACCAAACGTCGCAGCAGCTTGGTTGTGTTTTGGAGTGCGGTGAGCTTTTTGACCGTGGCATCCTCGGGAATCGCCTGGGCGGCCGCCGGAGGGACGCAGACGGTCGTGGTGACCGAGGGCACCAACATCGCCGCCACCCTTTCGCCTGACCATCGCACGATCATCTTCGACTTGCAGGGCGCCCTGTGGACGCTGCCGATAGAAGGCGGCACGGCCAAACGGCTCACCGAGGACTTCCTCGAGCCCGCGCGACCGGATTGGTCGCCCGCCGGCGACAAGGTTACATTCGAGGCATACGCCGGAGGCACGTTTCACATCTGGACGATGAATCCGGACGGATCCGGCGTCACCCAGCTGACCGATGGGCACTATGACGATCGCGAGCCTCGATTTTCCCCCGACGGCAGGCGGATCGCTTTTTCCTCCGACCGCGGTCTGGCATCGGACGGCACTCGAAGCTACGACGTCTGGGTGCTGGATCTCGAGACTGGAAACTTAACCCAGCTCACCACCAGCTCCGCCGAGGAATTCGAGCCGGCCTTTTCGCCGGACGGAACCGAGGTCGCGTTCGTCAACGGGAATGCCAATGGAAATACCATCGACGTGATCAACGCCGCCGGAGAGCGGCGCACGGTCGTCCCCGGCGATCCGACTGCCCGCGTCAACTCGCCGGCCTGGTCGCCCGACGGATCCGTGATTGCGTATCTGTATTTCAAGAACAACAGAAGTCAGCTCAAGGTTTCGGACAAGCAGGTGGTGCCATTCAACGACGTGTTTCCATTTCCCGCGCAATGGCTTTCCAAGAATGAGGTTTTGTACACCGCCGACGGGAAAATCCGCGTCACCGACATGCAGAGCGGAAACACGAGGGAAATTCCTTTCGAGGCGCAATTCGTTCTCAATCGGCCGCCGTACGCTCGACGCCAGCTCGACTTCGATTCGACCAGGCCTCGCCCGGTGAAGGGCATCGTCAGCCCGGCGCTCTCGCCGGATGGCCGCCGGATAGTCTTCGAGGCTCTCAACGAGCTCTGGCTGATGGAGATCGGCGGACGGCCGCGGCAGATCACCAGCGACGGGTTTTTCAAGTTCGACCCGGCCTGGTCGCGAGATGGCCGATGGATCGCCTACTCCTCGGACAAAGCAGGCACCGAGGATATCTACGCGCTCGAAGTCGCTACCGGAAGGGAGCGGCGGATTACCTCCTTGCCTGGGGCGGAAACCGGCGCCGCCTGGTCGCCGGATGGGACGATGCTCGCGTTCCAGGATCAAACGGGCACGACCTTCACCATCGAGCTTGCCACCGGCGACGTGCGTCAAGTGATCCCCCCGATGTTCGCTCCGAGCCGGCCGACCTGGTCGGTCGATGGCCGGCACATCTCCATCGCCGCGCTCAAGCCGTACACCCGGCGTTTCCGGGAGGGCACCAGTCAATTTCTCACCGTCGACGTCGAGACCGGAGAGCTCACCTACCGCGAGCCAATGCCCTTCAAATCGGTAAGTACCAGAGGCGACGATGGCCCGGTCTGGTCGCCGGATGGCACGCACCTGGCCTTCGTGATGGATGAAACGCTCTGGGTACTGCCGGTAGATCCCAGCGGCGAGCAGACCGGTCCGGCGATGCAGCTTACCCACGAGACGAGCGATGCCCCCACATGGAGCGGGGACTCGCGGCGGCTGCTCTACCTTTCCAATGGCAGGCTGCGCCTTATCTCCCTCGACGGTTCGCGCTCCCGGACGGTGCCGCTGCACCTGAGCTGGCGGCAGGACAGGCCGAGCGGGCGAACGATCATCCACGCCGGCCGGGTCTGGGAAGGAAACGGCCCGAGGGTGCTGCGGGACATGGACATCGTCGTGGTCGGCAACCGGATTGCGGCCGTCGAACCCCACCGCGATCGGCGTCACGAGCAGGTGCGCCAGATCGACGCTTCGGGGATGACCGTCATCCCGGGGCTCTGGGAATCGCACACCCATCAGATGATCAGCGGGAAATCCTTTGGCGATCGGTTGGGCCGACTCTGGCTCGCCTACGGGGTGACCTCGTTGCATTCGGTTGGCGATCCCGCCTACCGCTCGATCGAGGGTCGCGAAGCGCTCGTTTCGGGCGATCGGGTGGGTCCTCGCTTGTTCGCCACCGGAGAAGCGATCGATGGGGAGCGGCTTTTCTACAATTTCATGCGCCCGACCACGACCGAAGAAGCGCTCCAGAATCAGCTCTCACGCGCCCGCGAGCTCGAATACGACATGGTCAAGACCTACGTTCGCCTCCCGCACGTCCTCCAAGCCAGGGTGGCAAGCGAGGTGCACGAGCAGATGGGAGTCTGGACAAGCTCGCACTACATGCTTCCGGGAATGGCCCATGGGATGGACGCCCAGTCGCACGTCAGCGCCACCACCCGTCTGGGTTTCGCCTATACGCGCTCCTCGGGTGGCGTGAGCTATCGCGACGTGATCGACCTCTTCCGGCTCTCGGGGATGCAGCTCACCTCCACCACTTTCAACGAGGTGTTGCTGCGCGAGGATCCGGGATTCATCGATGACCCGCGCATCCACGCGCTCTACCCGCCCTGGGAGGAAGCGAGCCTGAGGGCGAAGCTCGAGGGAATCCTCAGCAGCGATCCGACGGTGCCGCTCGACAGCCTGGAGAAGGAGGAGGCAACGGTGAGAAACATCCTGCGCGGCGGCGGAGTGGTGCTCGCCGGGACCGATTCTCCTCTGGACAATCCAGCGGTCGCGCTGCACTTCAATCTGAGGTCGCAGGTGCATTTTGGATTGGCTCCTTACGAAGCGCTGCAGACGGCCACCCGGTTGCCCGCCCAGTTTTTCGGACTGGAAGACGACCTCGGAACGATCGAGCCGGGCAAGCTCGCGGATCTCGTCTTCATCGAGGGCGATCCGCTGCAGAACATCGCCGATCTGGCGAACGTCAACAGCGTGATGAAGAATGGCCGGCTGTATACGATTGCGGATCTGGTCGCGCCCTTCGAGCCGAAGGCGGCGGTTCAAACCGGACCCATCCACCGCCAGCTGGCTTCGCCGCCGGCGTCAAAGACAAACTACTGGTGGCACGACGCCAAGGATTACTTCGAGCACGACGACTGACAGGCGTCTGATCAAGCGGCCGGGACCGCAAGAGACTGGTTTTCGCCCCCCTCGGGTCGAATCCCTGAGGGGGCAAGGACCAGCTCATACTGAGCGCCTCTGGGATAGGCACCGGCCATCTCGGGTAAGCTTGGCGCCGCATCGTGTACCCGGACGGGATGAAGAAACATTTAGGGGGGCTTCAGCCTGGATTCAGGCTCGCGTCGCAGTCTGCACGCCGAGCGTTGGGGAGCATTTAGGGGGCCGTCGGCCTGGGTTCAGGCTCGCGTCGCAGTCTGGACTGCGACCGTCAGAGGAGACAGATCGATGCCCTCCCGGATTTCACTCAGCCTGGGTGCCGCGCTCATGCTCTTCAGACAATGAGAGTCTCCTTCGCCATCGACACCGGCGTACTGATTCTCTGTTTCGTCGCGGCGCCCGCGCTTGCTTTAGAGACTAATCCGGCGAGCCCGAAGCAGAAGGAAGCCCAGCGCAGCTTCGCTCAGGAGCTGGTCGACAAGACCCTGGCCAGGCATCCCGAGCTTCTCGGCCTGGACATCCATTCGACGCCGCCGAACGGCTCCCAGAGCGCGATCATCGCCTCCAAGGATCCCAGCCGCATCGGGCTGAAGACCGATCCGGACCTCCTGGAGGTGCTCCAGAACGGGAAACCCGAGGTGGAAGCCACCAGCGCGAGCGCTGTGGTGACTCTCCCCCTGCTCGACGTCTCGGGCCGGCCGGTCGGACTGGTCCAAATTGCCTTTCTCCCTTCGTCCCCCACCGAGGGGAGGGCCGAGCCGAAAGCCGAGGAGAAGGCCGAGGCAAAAGTCGAGGAGCGGGCCGAGGAGATCGAGGAGGAAATGCGCGAGCACATTCCTACCGGAGCGCAGCTGTTCGAAGCAGCTTGGCTGGAGGAGGTCGCCACCGACACAGAAGCGCAGAAGCTGCCGGTGTCCAAAGCGGTGGTGTCCGGCCAAACGCTCGAGCAGAGCTCGCAGGAAGGCTATTCCGAGGCGGTCAAGGACGTCGCTGGCGTGGCGCCTGGAAATTCCAAGGGCAGCTCGAATGACTCGATCTACATCCGCGGCATCAAGCTCAACCTGTTCTCGAATTACCGGCTCAACGGCGCCCTGCCCACCGCCGGCGTGCTCACCTCGCCCACCGAAAACAAGGAGCGGATTGAAACGCTGAAAGGGGCCAATGGGTTGATGTTCGGCGTTGCCAGTCCGGCCGGGATCATCAATCTGGTGACCAAGCGGGCGGGGGACAGGGACGTCACCAGCGCGGCCCTGCTCGGAAATTCTTTCGGACAGATCGGTGGGGCTTTCGACGTCGGCCGCAGGTTCGGCGGCGGCAGACAAGTGGGAGTGCGGGCGAACGCGTCGGTGGTGCGGCTGGAAAACGGCATCCACAACACAACCGGAGATGGCGAGTTCGCCAGCCTCGGGCTCGACTGGAAGGTGGCTCCCCGACTGATTCTCCAGGGCGACGTCGAGTACTACCGGAAGCACGTCCCCGAGCAAGCCGGAATCAGCCTGTTGCCTGCCGTGAACGGCGTCGTTCCAATCACTCCGGTTCCCGATCCGCGAAATCTTCTATCCGGGAAATGGGCCCAGGTCCGGGCGGACACGAAGAACATCCAATTGCGCGCCGACTACCGCTTCCTGGACGACTGGAAACTCGTCGCCGAAGCAGGGGTCTCCTATTCGTTCCGCAAGCGATTTACAGTTCGCATCGGACAGTACGACCTCAACACCGGCGATGGCGGGGTGGTGAGGGTCAACTGGGTAGACCAGAACTACCGGAATGCGTTCGGTCGCGTCGAGCTGGTGGGCAAGTTCGCCACCTGGTTCCTGAAGCACGATCTCACCTTTGGCGTATCGCAAAGCTCAAGAGAGTCGGCCACGCC
>WNEZ01002635.1_pt1 | contig 15400 bp, 9 predicted proteins | sample 5400521 | NCBI WGS metagenome assembly WNEZ01 (sample SAMN13153339, study PRJNA577476) | soil metagenome | isolation source: 120 cm saprolite under Douglas fir tree site 2 hole 1 replicate 1 | place: USA:California | collected 2015-04-18
TTCGTGGGCGGCCAAGCCTCTGGCCCTTACTCGTCACGAAGGACGGACCATCCTCGTACTCAAGGATCCTGGCGGTGAACCACTGGACCGGGTTCTTGAGCGGGACCAGGGGCATCCGCTCGAACTGACTCGCTTCTTGGGCATCGCCATTGGCTTGGCAACAGCACTCGGCCAAGTCCATCGGCAAGGCCTCATACATAAGGACATCAAGCCTGCGAATGTGCTTGTCGATGATGCCGGGAACGCATGGCTTACCGGCTTCGGGATTGCGTCCCAAGTGCCGCGCGAGCGCCAGTCGCCCGTACCGCCCGAGATTATTGCCGGCACGCTCGCCTACATGGCGCCCGAACAGACCGGCCGCATGAACCGCTCGATTGATACCCGCACGGATTTGTACTCGTTGGGAATCACGTTGTACCAGACGCTTACGGGCGAGCTGCCGTTTGCGGCCGCAGACCCCCTGGAGTGGGTCCACTGCCACATTGCGCGCCAGCCGACACCGCCTGGCGATCGCGCCGCCGTCCCCGAGCCGCTGTCTGCCATCATTATGAAGCTCCTCGCCAAGAACGCCGAGGCGCGCTACCAGACCGCCTCCGGCCTGGATGCGGATCTTCGGCGGTGCAGGGCGGAATGGCAGTCGGATGGTCGCATCGATCCATTCCCTCTTGGCGCGCACGACTCGTCGGAGCGATTGCTCATCCCTGAGAAGCTGTACGGCCGGGCGCGCGAGATCGACGCCCTGCTTGCGGCGTTCGATCGGGTCGTTGCTCGGGGTACCGCCGAGCTCGTGCTCGTATCTGGTTACTCCGGCGTCGGCAAATCCTCAGTGGTGAACGAGCTGCACAAGGCGCTTGTTCCGCCGCGCGGACTTTTCGCGTCCGGCAAGTTCGATCAATACAAGCGCGACATCCCGTACCCGACGTTGGCACAGGCCTTCCAGACACTGGTCCGGCAGATCCTCGTCAAGAGCGAAGCGGAGGTGGACCAGTGGCGGCAGGCCCTTCTGGAAGCCGTCGGTCCGAATGGTCAGCTGATCGTCAACCTCATCCCCGAGGTCGAGTTCATCATCGGGAAACAGCCGCCCGTTCAAGACCTGCCGCCGCAAGATGCGCAGAACCGCTTCCAGTTGGTGTTCCGGCGCTTCCTCGGCGCCTTCGCCAGGCCGGAGCACCCGCTTGCGTTGTTCCTCGATGATTTGCAATGGCTGGACGCAGCAACGCTCGACCTCCTCGAGCATCTGGTCACGCACCCGGAAATGAGGCACCTGCTGCTGGTCGGCGCCTACCGGGACAACGAGGTCAATCCCTCTCACCCGCTTCTGCGGACGCTGGACGCGGTGCGCAAAGCCGGAGCGCTGGTCCAGGAGATCGTGCTGGCGCCTCTCGGACTCGCCGATGTCGGCCAGCTCGTCGCCGATGCCATGCATTGCGAGCCGGAGCCTGCGCGGCCCTTAGCGCAGATGGTGCACGAGAAGACCGGAGGCAATCCGTTCTTCGCCATCCAGTTCTTCGCGGCGCTGGCAGAAGAGGGGCTGCTCGCGTTCGACCCGGTCACGCGGGCTTGGCAATGGAACATGGATCGCATCCGCGCCAAGAGCTACACCGATAACGTGGTGGGTCTTATGGCCGGGAAGCTGAAGCGGCTTTCTTCCACCACTCAGGAAGCCCTGAAACAGCTCGCTTGCCTGGGCAATGTCGCCCTGACCGCCAACTTGGCCCTGGTTCAAGGGACAACAGAGGAGGTGATGCACACGGCACTCTGGGAAGCCGTCCGCGCCGGGCTCGTCTTTCGCGAGGACAGTGCCTACAGGTTCCTGCACGACCGGATCCAGCAGGCGGCTTATACACTGATCCCAGAAGAGCACCGTGCCGACATCCACCTGCGCATCGGCCGCGTGCTGCTGGGGAGCATGACGGCGGACCGCCTCGCCGAGCATCTGTTCGATATCGCGAACCAGCTCAATCGGGGCGCCGCACTTCTGACTGATCACGACGACAAAGTGCAGGTGGCGACGATCGATCTGCGTGCCGGGCGAAAGGCCAAGGCGTCGGCCGCCTATGCGTCGGCGCGCGAGTATTTTTCGGCCGGCATGGCGCTCTTGGACGAAAGGGACTGGGACAGCCAGTACGAATTGACCTTCAGCCTGTGGCTCGAACGCGCGGAGTGTGAGCTTCTGAGCGGTCACTTCGAACATGCCGAGGAATTGATTGCGGAATTGTTGCAGCGCGGGGTGTCGAACGTCGACCAGGCGGCCGTCTACCGCTTGAAGGTCCAGTTCCATGTCATGAAATCGGAAAACCAGCAGGCTGTGGCCAGCGCGCTCATGTGCCTGCGCCTGTTCGGCATTGACCTGCCGGCACATCCGACCTGGGAGCAGGTCCAGGCCGAATACGAGACCGTCTGGCAGACCCTCAATGGTCGCCCGATCGAGAGCCTGATCGATCTGCCGCTGATGACCGATCCGGAACTGCAGGCCGCCATGCAGGCGCTCTCGGTCCTTATTGCCCCTGCCTACTTCACCGACTTCCGTTTATGGTGCTTGAATTTGTGCCGCATGGTGAAGGTCAGCATGCAGCACGGGACGAGCGGCGCTTTCGCGCACGCTTATGGCTATTGGGCGTCTATGCTCGGACCCGTCTTTCACCGTTACCACGATGCCGACCGTTTCGCCACACTCGCCTGCGATCTTGTCGAGAAGCACGGCTTTATCGCCTACCGTGCGAAGGTCCATTACGCGATGGGAACGGTTGCCTTCTGGACGCGGCCGGTTGCGACCGCGATTGACTGCGCGCGGGCGACCGTTCGCACGGCGATTGAGACGGGTGATCTGACCTTCGCTTGCTACGGCATGTTCCAATCTGTCACAGGCCTTCTTCTGCGGAACGATCCACTCGACGCGGCGTGGCGCGAGTCGGAGAAGGCGCTGGACTTCGCCCGCGAGGCCAAGTACGGCGACGCTATGGACATGATCGGGAGCCAGCAACGATTTATCGCGACCATGCTGGGCCGAACCGCGACCTTTTCCAGCTTCAGCGACGCGCAGTTCGACGAGCCGACGTTCGAGGCGCAGCTGACAGGGGACCGGATGCCCTTGATGATCTGCTGGTACTGGATCCTCAAACTAAAGGCGCGGTTCCTGTCAAGCGCCTACGCCGAGGCTCTCGCGGCAGCCGACAAGGCGAAGCCGCTCCTTTCGGCCGCAGCCGCCCAGATCCAGCTGCTCGACTACTTTTACTACACCGCGCTGACAGTGGCGGCATGCTATGAGAACGCCTCGGCCGACGAACAGCAAGGGTGGCGCGAACTCCTGACGGCGCACCGGGAACAACTACGCGAGTGGGCCGAAAACTATCCACCGACCTTCGCCGATAAGCACTCGCTGGTGTTGGCTGAGATCGCCCGCCTCGAAGGCCGGGACCTCGAGGCCATGCGCCACTACGAGCAGGCCATCCTGTTGGCGCGCGAAAACGGCTTCGTTCAGAATGAGGGTCTCGCCTACGAGGTGGCCGCGCGGTTCTACGCGACACGCGGCCTCGAGACCATCGCCCACACGTATCTCCGCAACGCGCGGAACTGCTACGACCGCTGGGGCGCGCTCGGCAAAGTGAAGCAACTCGACGAACGCTACCCGCATTTGCACGAGGAACGGGTCCCTATGTCTACTACCTCCACAATTGGTACAGCGACGAGGGAGTTGGACGTCGAGACGGTCGTCAAAGCCTCGCAGGCACTCTCGAGTGAGATGGTTCTCAACAAACTAATAGAGAAGCTCATGCGAATCGCGGTGGAGCATGCAGGGGCCGAACGGGGTCTGCTCATCCTTCTCCGGGGCGACGAGCCGCGGGTTGAGGCGGAGGCCACCACTGGCCAAGGCCGGGTCGAGGTCACTGTTCGTCAGGCAGTCATCACACCAGTTGATCTTCCCAAATCCGCGCTTCAGTACGTCGTCCGGACACGGGAGCGCGTGGTCCTTGATGATGCTTCGGTCGGGAACTTGTATTCGGAGGACGAGTATCTGCGGGCGAAACGCGCCAGATCGGTCCTATGCCTGCCCATCGTCAAACAAACGAAGCTGGTTGGGGCATTCTATCTGGAGAACAATTTGACGCCGTGCGCCTTCACTCCTGATCGGGTGATGGTGCTGGAATTGCTGGCTTCGCAAGCCGCGATTTCCCTCGAAAATGCCAGCCTCTATTCTGATCTGCAACGCAGCGAAGCTTTCGTTGCTCAAGGGCAGAGCATCAGCCATACGGGCAGCTTCGGCTGGAGCATTCCAACTGGAGACATCTACTGGTCGGATGAAACCTACAATATCTTTGAACACGATCGAGCGGTAAAGCCTACATTGGAGTTGGTACTTCAGCGAATTCATCCTGACGACAGAGATCGCGTGCAGCAGGCTCTCGACCACGCGACCAACGAAAAGACAGATTTTGATATTGAGCATCGTTTGCTCATGCCGGACGGTTCGGTCAAGTACCTCCACGTTATCGCACGAGGGTCGAAGGCCTCATTAGAGAACCTCGAATTTGTGGGTGCCGTGACGGACGTCACCGCAGCAAAACAAGCGGAAGAAGCGTTGCGACGGAGCGAGAATTATTTGGCGGAAGCACAGAGGCTCACGCATACGGGGAGTTGGGCCTGGCGAGTAGCGGGAAGAGACGCCGTGCATCTCTCCGAGGAATGGTATCGCATAAATGGCTTCGACCCAGAAAAAGGCACTTTGACTTGGGAGGAACGGCTGCAGCGCATTCATCCGGAGGATCGAGCGAAGTGGCGAGAGGCAACGGATCGGGCAATCGGTGAAAAGTCAGATTACGAAGTGGAAGTTCGAATCCTTCTTCCGGACGGCACTGTCAAATACACCCACACCGTCGGCCATCCTGTCTTGAACGCCTCTGGGGACTTGGTGCAATTCGTGGGTAGCTCGACAGATATCACCGAACGGAAGCAGGCGGAAGAGAAGATCCGGCAAAGCGAACGGGAGCTTCGCCAGATCCTGGATTTCGCGCCGCTGCTCGTAGGCGTAGCAAGGCCTGATCGCAGTCGTCTGTATGCCAATCAGGCCACGCTCGATTATTACGGCATTACTCTTGAAGACTGGCGAAGCTGCCACACTGACAGGCTCATTCATCCTGAGGATTACGATCGCATGACGACTGAAAATCAAAGTAAGTTCTTAAACGGGATCCCGTACGAGACCGAAGTGCGCTTACGGAGAAGAGACGGGAAGTATCTCTGGTTTCTTTTGCGCTATAAGCCCGTGCGAGATGAGCAAGAACGCCTCATGCGTTGGTATGTCGTTGGGACCGATATCGAGGATCGCAAGGCGGCTGAGCAGAGACTCCAGAATGAAAACGTGGCGTTGCGTGAAGAGATCGATAGGGCCTCGATGTTCGAGGAAATCGTCGGAGTTTCTCCGCGCTTACACGCGGTACTCTCTCGTGTATCCAAGGTTGCGTCGACCGACTCCAGCGTGCTCATCACCGGCGAGACCGGCACTGGCAAAGAACTGGTCGCCCGCGCTGTTCACAGGCGTTCCCGGCGCTCCGCACACGCCTTTGTGAGTGTGAACTGCGCGGCCATCCCGCGCGACTTGATCGCGTCAGAATTGTTCGGCCATGAGAGGGGCGCCTTCACGGGGGCCACTCAGCGGCGTTTAGGGCGCTTTGAGCTGGCCGGAGGAGGCACGATTTTTCTCGATGAAGTCGGAGAGCTGCCTGCCGAGACGCAGATCGCGCTCTTGCGTGTCCTGCAGGAACACGAGTTTGACCGTGTCGGTGGATCGGGATCCATTCGAACGAATGTTCGCGTGATTGCTGCTACGAACCGCGACTTGGAGGCTGCCATCGCCTCGGGCACGTTCAGGAGCGACCTCTTTTACCGGCTCAACGTTTTTCCAATTGAGATGCCTTCTTTGCGTGAACGACGAGAAGACATTCCTCTCCTGGTCGAGTACTTCATTGATCGGTACGCAAAGAAAGCAGGAAAGAGCTTTCAGGCGGTGAACAAAAAGAACCTCGATCTGCTACAGGCGTACTCCTGGCCGGGGAATATTCGCGAATTGCAGAACGTCATCGAGCGATCAGTCATTGTCTGCGAAACAGAGAATTTCTCCGTCGATGAGAGTTGGCTGTCGCGGCAGCCCCCTGCCACTGGACCGAAAGGCCACCTGGGGCTTTCTCGTCAGCCTGCAGCCCAAGAGAAAGAGATCATTGAGGCTGCCCTGCGCGAAAGCGGGGGACGAGTGTCGGGACCAGCAGGCGCCGCCGCCAAGCTCGGTCTGCCGGGGTCTACCCTCGAGTCGAAGATCCGGTCGCTGAAGATCGACAAGAATCGCTTCAAAACTACAGATCCCTGAGTCACTCGCCCGGAGAGACCTTCCTCAGCCAGCCCCACCACGCCAGATCGCGAGATTCGCAAATTTGCGAAAATCGCAAGTCGCAAATTCTGCTAAACCACCAACTTTCAATGGCTTAACGTCGGCACGGTGATTGCCGCTTCGTGGGCAACGGACCGTACGGAAGGAAACTCCCGGGAGAGGATGCGTGCTGAGAATCACGAGGGCAGCAGCGAACGGAGAGGTGGTCTTTAAGCTGAGCGGTCGACTGGACGCAGAAAACCTCGCCGAGTTGGAGAAACTCATGACGTCAGAAGCGAACGGTCGCCGCATCGTCTTGGACTTAGGCGACCTCACCCTCGTGGATCAAAACGCGGTCAGTTTTCTCAAGCGCTGCGAAGCGCACAACATCACGCTTAAGAATTGCCCAGCATATATCCGCGAGTGGATCACGAACGCCGGGGACGTTAGCTGAACGTATGAAGATGGTGTTCAGCGAGTGAGGGATCAGCCGTGAACATGGCTTTTTCGATCGATTCCGGAGACGTGGGGATGGCTGAACGCGAGGACCCTGCGGTGCGTGACGCGTCCAGCCGACTGGTCCTGGGCGATACCTCCGTCGAGCTGCTGCGCACGATCGCGGAAGTGCTGGACATTCGCGGCGTGTTTCCCCGCGTGTCCGAGATCGTGCAGCGCGTCTTGCGACACGATGCGCTTGAGCTCGTGCTGTACGATCGACGTGGGCACGTGACGCTCGAGGCCCGTTCGACGGACAATCTGGCGGGCGTTCGCGGGTGCCCGGCTGGGGATGACGAAGCGTTCCACATCGTGAGTGATCTCCAACGGCCGGGAGCGAGACTTGTCGGCCGCGAGGCGGACGTCATCGACGACCTGACCGCCGCCGGGTACCGATCACTCCTCAGCATCCGCAGCGTCGCGCACCACCAGGTGATGCGCCTGGGATTCTTCTCCAAACACCCAGACAGCTACAGCGCAGCGGACGTCCCGACGGCGCAGCACATCGCGGACTATGTGGCGGTGGCCGTGGCGCACGAGCAGCTGGCGGCGACAGAACGCAATCGGGCCGAAGCCCGTGGACGTACGGGGCGACTCGAGGCGCGGGTGCGGGCGCTCGCCGACAAGGGCGACGCCGTGTCGGGCCGGGGTCGGATGATTGGCCGATCCGAGGCGTGGCAACGCGTGTTGGCGAAGGCGCTGCGCGTGGCTCCCACGGACACCATCGTCTTCTTGCAAGGCGAATCGGGGACGGGGAAAGAAGTGGTGGCGCGGTTCATCCATCAGGCCTCGCCGCGCAGGGACGGTCCGTTCGTGGCCATCAATTGTGCGGCGCTGCCGGAACAGTTGCTCGAGTCCGAGCTCTTTGGGTACGAACGGGGGGCGTTCACCGGCGCCCAGCAGGCGAAGGCCGGGCAGATCGAGCTGGCCGCCCGCGGCGTGCTGCTTCTCGATGAAGTCAGTGAAATGAGCCTCTCCGCCCAGGCGAAGTTCCTGCGGTTCCTGCAGGAGCACGAGTTTCAGCGCCTCGGCGGCACGCGCCTCCAAAAAGCCAACGTGCGCGTCATTGCGGCCAGTAACCGCGACTTGCGTCAGGCCGTCGAGCAGGGAAAATTCCGCGAAGATTTGTTCTACCGGTTGCAGGTGTTTGACATTTTATTGCCGCCGCTCCGGGAGCGCATCACCGATGTGCCCTTGTTGGCCGAACAATTCCTGCAGGAGCTGAGCCAGGCGATGGGTTGTCCGCCGACGTGTTTGGCGGACGAGGCACGTGAGGCGCTGCTGTCGCACAGGTGGCCGGGCAACGTCCGAGAGCTGCGTAATGTGCTCGAACGCGCCGCGATCCTGAGCGATGAGGGCGTGATTGAGCGGCGTCATCTGTCGCTTCCTTCGAAGACGGCTTCGGGAGCATCACCGTACGACCTGAGTACTATCGAGCGTCAGGCGATCGAGCATGTGCTGCGCCAGACCGATGGGAACAAATCGACGGCGGCGAAGCGCCTGGGGCTCACGCGGACGCAGTTGTACGGGCGGCTGCGCCGGTATGGCCTCGAGAATGCCGCGGCGACGTAGGCCCTGACCGATCCGATGAGCCGCATCATGGTCAACCGAGCCAGCCAGAGTTGATCACGAAAGATGTTGCCGCGTGCGCAGGCCGACGATGCGGCTTACCTCCTCCAGGACGTGGCGGGTCCTTTGGTACGCCGCTCAACCTTTGCACGGCGGAGATTCGGACGCACGCGTGTGGTTGTCGAGCGTGACGATGGTCCGTGTCCACGCGTTGGTGAGTGGTGCCTGTCCGCGGAGTATCCACCGCGGCGGAAGTAGGAGCGCCTGATGGAAGCGTGCGCCGTCGTACACGACGAGGAGTGGTGTCAGCAAGCGGATCGCCTCGTGCGGGCGCTCTCGTCGATGTTGATCCAGCTCTCAGGCAATGATCTGGTGGCCGCGATCGAAGACACGCTCCGGCACATCGGCGAGACGCTCGATCTCTCGTCCAGTACACTCGTCGAGTTCTCCGAGAAGGACCATTCGATTGAGAGGGCCTATCACTGGCCTGCGCCGACCATCTCCGCCGCGGATGACCACGACGTGCCGGTGTTGCAGCGGCTGATCGAACGGCTCGCGTGCGATGACGGCGGGATCGTCCTCGAACGGATTCCGGACGATCTCCCGATCGAGGTGCAGACTGCCGACATCATCGAACGCTTGCAGCTCATGTCCGTGAGATCGGTCGTCATGATCCCGACCACGATCGCGGGCCGCCGAACGACGGTTTGGGCAATTGGAGCCCACCGCGGACTCACCGTTCGCTCCGAGGCCCTCATCGAGCGCTTACGTCTGCTGGCACAGATCCTGGCCAGTGCGCTCCATCGACGGCGGCAGGAACACACGCTGCGCCAGAGTCGCGCGGACCTGATCCGACTGACTGCGCAGCTCGACATCGAGAGCGCGCAGGTCGAGGACCAACAGCCGCTCCAGGGTTTCGACGAGATCATCGGGAACAGCCCGGCTCTGCGGACAGCGCTGGCCCAGCTGCGGGAGGTCGCTGCCACGAGTAGTACCGTTCTGCTCCTCGGAGAAACGGGAACGGGCAAAGAGCTGTTCGCGCGCGCGCTCCACGCGCACAGTGCGCGCCGGCCGTTCCCGCTCGTGAGCGTCAACTGTGCGGCGCTACCGCCGACCCTGATCGAGAGCGAACTCTTCGGGCACGAGCGCGGCGCATTTACCGGGGCGGTCTCGATGCGCCAGGGCCGCTTCGAGACGGCGCATCGAGGGACCCTGTTCCTCGACGAGATTGCGGACCTGCCACTAGATCTGCAGGCGAAGCTGCTTCGCGTCCTACAGGAGGGGGCTTTCGAGAGGATCGGGTCGTCGAGCACGCGGAAGGTGGACGTGCGAATCGTGGCGGCCACGCACCGCGATCTCGCCCGCGCCGTGGCGGAGGGGCAATTCCGCGCCGACCTCTACTACCGGCTCAGCGTCTTCCCCATCCGGGTGCCGCCCCTACGCGCGCGCCGGGAGGATATCCCCGCCCTTGTCTCGTCCATCATTCACAAGCGCCAGCGGGACATGCACCGCCAGATCAAGCGCGTGCCGCAACGGGTCATGGACGCGTTGCAGCGCTACTCGTGGCCGGGAAACATCCGTGAGCTGGAGAACGTGATCGAGCGCGCGCTGATTCATTCGACCGGCGATACGTTGATCCTGCTCGACACGGTCCTCGAGACGCCCGAGATCGCCGTGCCCGACGATGCGACGCTCACCGCGGTTGAGCGAGCGCACATCGAGGAGGTGCTCCGCGCGTGTGGGTGGCGGATCAATGGCGCTGGAAACGCGGCGGAGCGGCTCGGGCTCCATCCCAACACCCTGCGGTTCCGAATGAAGAAGCTGGGCATCGTCCGAGGAACCGGCGGACCGCCACCGCGGTATCCACCGGCTCGGCCGACACCCGAGGCGACAGGGTACGATCGGCGTGAGATGTGGGACTAGTCACGCCACTCAGACAAGGCTGTCGTCGCATAGGTAGCGACATACGCGATTCTCGACGATGCGACGACGGATTATGAGGTGGCAACACACCTGCGCTCCGCCGGCCTCGTCTATACGACGCAGCAGTCATCACCAGGGACGACGACGGCAAGGTGACCCTCCTCGAAATCAGCTGAACGACGCGAGGCGGAGTCTGGAGTGGCGTGGCCGCTGAGCGCTCGTTGATCTGTTGATCCGGCCATGCTGCCTCCCGGACACCCTGACTGCCCCCCGACACCCGCGCTCTGATCGGGCACGTCGTCCGGGGGCTGTCCGGCGAGCACGTGAAGGAGATCAGAGACATGTTCCACGGCAGCACGGCCGGTTTGATCGTGGTCGCCGACTCGAAGCTGCGGAACATCTTGAAGGACACGACCAGAGGCGTGGTCCGGCAATTCGAGCGGGAACTGACGATTGACGCGGGGGCCTTCAGCGCGGATCTGACGAAGGCCGTCGATCGTGTGCTGCCTCCCGTTGCATCACGATCACCACATGCTGTGACGCGCTCACGAGATTCGATGAGTGCAGACGCTCGTCACTGCGATTGTGGCGTATTCATGACGGCATGCGAGTTGCTCGACTGCTTGGCCAGCCCTCGATGAGTCGTGATTCGGTGTTCGGCAACGGAGAGAGATGGACATGAAACCTGCACAGGCCGTCGAGACCTCCGAGCGATTCACGCGTCGGATCTACAAGAGAGTCAGGAGAGCGCAGATGATCGACTCGATCACACCCCATGAACGTTCGACGTCGGGAATGGCTGGAGCCGTGGCCATGCTGCTGGCAGCCGCGCTCGGGACTCTGGCGCCCGCGATGGCGAACGCGCAGGTGGCGACCTCGGCTGCGCCAGCGCCCGCGAGCACTGGGGCCGCAGCGCCGCCACAGGAAGGCGAGGGCGCCGCGTTGGCCAAGAAGGTCAACAATCCGATCTCGGACCTCGTCAGCGTGCCATTTCAGATGAACTGGGAGAACGGCATCAATCCTCAACACCAGACGCGGTTCATCTTGAACATCCAGCCGGTGGTGCCGTTCTCGCTGAATGAGGACTGGAACATGATCGCCCGCGTCATCACCCCGATTGTCAGCCAGCCGCCGCTGTTCGCTGGCGGAACGCCGACCAGCGGTGTCGGCGACGTGCTGGCCTCGTTCTTCTTTTCACCGACCAAGGGCGACATCACGTGGGGCGTCGGTCCCGCGATCAGTGTTCCATCGACCGCCCAACCCACGCTCGGCACCGAGAAGTGGTCCGCTGGCCCGACCGTCGTGGTCCTGAAGCAGCAGTCGGGCTGGACCTACGGCGCGCTCGGGTTTCAGGTCTGGTCGTTTGCCGGGAACGCCAACCGTCCCGACGTGAGCCAGATGTTCCTCCAGCCATTCCTCTTGTACACGACCAAGAGCCTGTGGACGATCGGCGTGCAGTCGGAATCGACGGCAAACTGGAAGGCCTCCGCCGGAGACACGTGGAACGTGCCCGTCAACGTACTCCTCTCCAAGCTGTCAAGCTTTGGCGTGTTTCCCGCGAGCTATCAATTCGGCGGTGGGTACTTTGTCGCAAAACCTCAGAACGGCGCGACCTGGAAAATCCGCGCCGGCTTGACGATCCTGTTGCCAAAAAAGAAGTAGCCACCGGAAGGGGCCCACTCAACGGCGGTGGGTCACCACATGCTGTGAGGTGGCAGAGAGTTGGGGTGAGTGAAGGCAGCGCTAAGGTTGCGGCGCCGGCGGTCACCCCGTGGTCATTGCTTCTGGCGCATCCCAGTGAAGAGCGTACACCTGGCTGATCGTCACGGAGAGATTCGGGTCGTGTTGCGGAAGAGGAAAAGGAAGCGTCATGAACAGGAACGTTCGTGGAGCAATTGCTTCAGCCATGTTGTTCGCGCCTGGCGTCGGCCTGTTATTGGTTGCTCCTGCTGATTCATGTCTCGCTCAAGCACCGCCACCCGTGCGCGGAGCGTACACGCCGGGCTTCAACGCGACCAACGCCGGTGTCATGCTGGAGCCGGGATTCACCTACGCCAACTTCTTTATGGACTATTCGTTTGATCAATTGAGATCTGCGAGCGGTGCCATTGTTGCGCAAAACAACGCGGCTGTATTCATCGACATCAATGTGTTCGAGTGGGTGACCAAGAAGAAGATTCTTGGCGCCAACTATGCCTTGGTCGCGCTCCTGCCTTTCAGTAACAGCTCTATTTCTTCACCCACGCTGGGCGCCATCGCTGGCGGTGGCGGCTTTTCCGACTCTTTCTATCAGCCGCTGACCTTAGGCTGGCATTTCACACGCGCCGACATTCAAGCCGCGTACGGCTTCTTCGCGCCAACCGGGCGGTTCACTGCTGGCGCGACCGACAACACCGGCACGGGACACTGGACCAATGCACCGACAGCAGGCGAAACATTTTACCTGACCAAGAACAAGGCGACCTCGGTGTCTGCCTATCAACTCTACGAGTTTCATACGACCCAGCAAGGAACCAAGATTCATCCCGGCCAGACCTTCAACCTCGACTATGCGCTGATGCACATGCTTCCGCTGCAGAAGGACATGCAGACGCTCCTGCAATTCGGGCCGGTGGGCTACGGTCAGTGGCAAACGTCCGACAACAGCGGCCCGGGAGTGGATCCGGCACACCCCGCTCACTATAGGGTCAACGCCATTGGTGGCGCGGCAAATGTCATCTTGCCAGCGAGGAAGGCGAGCGTGGGCTTCAAGCTATTCAAGGAATTCTCGAACTCGTCCACCGTCCAGGGATATTCCCTTCAGATTGTGGGGAGTATCACGTTCTGAAAGACGGGGAGGAAAGATGAAAAGCCGAATCCAAGTCAGTGTGAAGACTGCATGGAGTGGAACCACGCTTCGACTGCGCCAAGGACGGTCACAGCGGCACCGCAACTCAGATGCAGATGGGCAGCACGTTACCTTCGTGCAGGCACGTAGGCGATTCGTGCACGCGGCGGGAGTGAGACTTGCACAGGCCGTAGAGACCTCCGACCGATTCATGCGGCGGATCGACAAGACAGGCAGGAGAGCGCAGATGATCGACTCGATCACACCCCATGAATGTCCGACGTCGGGAATGGCTGGAGCAGCGTATATCGTCGGCAACACGTAACAGGGCCAGAATGCCAGGCTATGACGCGAACGTCGTGCTTCCGATCCGGCCTCATATTCCTCACGAGCGGTCAAGGCAGAGACCGCGCCCGTCTCGCTGGGAAGGTGGTCGACCTCTGGGTGCAGACCGTGACGGGGACACGACAGGTACGAAACGCTCCGTCTTGATGAGCGTTTCCCAATCGTCATTCGACGCCCGATCCTGCCTATTCTCACCAGCGCGAACGTGTACCGACGTTGTCGGTCTCGCCACTTCAGAGGTCCTGCCTTTCTGGTCTGAGTGGCAGACGACGACCGGCCCGGTGGACAGAGCCGCACCGTTCGACACCCCGTTTGGCCGGGAAGGAGCAGTTCGCCACGCCATCTTTTCGAATAGACCTCAGCTCCCGCGCTGCGTTCTGCGCCGTGACGTCGGCGAGCAAGACGGCGTTGGGTTCGACGGCTTCGTAGAAACGGCCTGGAGCACTTCGCGCCCTTTGGGGCCAGGCGAGGACAGCCACCGGTCAAGCGGCCGATTCGGCGGTGTTCGAACGCCGCGTCCAGCGGCGTCCGAACCGGCCGCGGTCACAGGAGGAACGATCTAACAAGCGTGCCCGTTGAAGGCGTCAATGCTGGTGGGCAGCATACGGCGCATTCTGCATGATGCGAACGTCCATCGACTCAGTAACCGCTACGCCAACCATCTCTCCTGTGTCGTCATTGATCAGGCGCGAAGGACCTTCGAACAAGATATTGTTTTGGTTCTCGTAAACATCGAGCTTGCTCAACGGATCCAGCGTGTAGTGCCGGCTGCCCTCTATCTCGACGGGAAACTCATAGCTCCAGCCCCATGACAGCCATACTCCTCGTTCGGGCGTCCTGAGGTACCCATTCTGGCGGACGAGAAAGGAGTCCAGCCATTGCGTGGCGCCGTCGGCCTTCTGGTAGGTCGCGACCTGGTAGCCGTTGGCGAAGTTGTACAGATTGACCCGGGCGCCGTTGGAGAAGCGCAGCGAGGTCCACTCCCAGGACTTGGTCAGGAAGTCGCCCCACTGGCGGTCCACCCACCCCTGCCCGGTCACGTCAATCTCGCGCCGGACGCCGTCCTTTCCCGTGTACGTGATCCGGCCCATGATCTCGACACGCGGCAGCGAATAATAGTAGCTTCGGTCCTCCTGCGCTCCCTCCTGAATGAATCCCTTGATGCCGAGCTTGTCCTTGGCGTACATCACGTGCTCCGCGCCTGTGAGGCGCAGATCGTAGGAGAGCTGTGGGGATGCAACCGTCAGGTGCATGGTGTCACCGTTGTAGGACCACTCGGAGCGGTAGTCGCCGGCGACGAAACGAACCGCGTTGGTCCTCGGATCCCACGTGTCGGCCTCATTCACCACGGCTGCCGGGGAATCAGCGATATGGAAGTTGTTGCGGTAGTCCGTGAAGCCGCTCAGAGCGGTGATTACCCGTTGGTCGCGCGGAAGGCCTGCCGCCGCCGCAGTCCTTTTCTCGCCACTGAAGTGGAAGGGACACCAAGCCAGGAAATAGGGGTTCCCGGCCGTGTCGTGGACGATTGCGGTTAGGTACCACCACTCGGTCGTGGACTCGCTCTGCTTGCTATGCGGCTGCCATTCCTCGACGGGTGACCGAAGAGCGGGCTCTGTGATGCTGTAACTCAGTGTGGTCATAATGATCTTCTCCTTCGTCGTGCTCTTAGCGGTGAAAGCTGTGGAAACGTAACCTGCGATCATGGGCACGGCCGCTGGTACGCGGCTGTCCCTCCTACCGTGAGAATCTCCGGTGCGGGCCGCTGACGCGACATGCGTCAACCCACGGATGCCAAAGGGGCCGGCCGATCGCAATGCCGGCCCATTCTCGTTTGCTCAGAGCGTGATCAAAGCAAATGACGTTCCAGCGGAGACGCCGAT
>WNEZ01010692.1_pt1 | contig 15400 bp, 14 predicted proteins | sample 5400521 | NCBI WGS metagenome assembly WNEZ01 (sample SAMN13153339, study PRJNA577476) | soil metagenome | isolation source: 120 cm saprolite under Douglas fir tree site 2 hole 1 replicate 1 | place: USA:California | collected 2015-04-18
CTTGGCAGCCGGTGATTATATCTTGCAGGTAATCGTCACCGACGTGGCTGGTAAGAACAAACCGCGTGTCGCTTCGCAATGGATTCCGTTTGAAGTTGAATGAGAGGGACGAGCGATGAGGTTCCTCGGAAACTCGCTGACGATTTAGAAATTCCAAATCACCTGGAGTAAATGTAATGAAAAAACTTCAACTGACTGTCGCCGTCCAGTTTGCATGCGTCATCGCTCTGGCAGCGGCATTGAATCCGGTGCACGCTCAGAACCCTCCCCCTCAGCCTCCTCAGCAGGACTTGGGAATGCGGGAACACCAGATCGGTGAGCTCGAACGTGCGCCGGTTAAGAAGCGCGATGCCAAGGACGTGATGGCAGAGGTTAATGATGATTTCACCCACTTGGGGGTGTTGCACGAAGGTATTACGTCTACCCTTGCGGCGAGCAATCAGCCGCTTGACGCCAAAACGTTTGTCGATAGAGCAGTCGAGATAAAGGTGCGTTGCACAAGATTGAGAACTGATCTCGCACTGCCGGCCGATGAGAAAGCTGAAAAGCGCGATCTTTTGAAGGGTATCGACAACACTACGTTACAACCCGTGCTTTCGGTGCTCAATAAGTTGCTCGACAGTTTCCTTCATAACCCGGTTTTCACCGACACCGGCGCGGTCGATTTGCAATTGGCCGCTAAAGCCCGACAGGATCTTGACAACATCATCGTGGTCAGCGAAAAGGCGCGAAAGACTGCCGAGAAACTAAGCAAGAGCAAGAACCCCTAACTGATCCCGCTAGCAGATATTTGCGAAACAACACAATAGCAAAGAGTTAAGGCAAAAGGCCTTGTGTCCTTTTGCCTTTTCTTTTCGAACCCTCCATAGACTTTCGCCGGCCTTACCCCAAAACGCCCAGCCTACACACGTTATCGTCGTTCGCCGCGGGCCAGTTATCTCGCTTCGATGCGGAACGACACGAAACGCTTCGCGAAACGAGATATGCCCGCGCGTAGGAATCAGCCGCGCTTGCATGGCACGGTCATTGCCAAAGAGCGTCATGGAGGCGCACAAATGAAAAAAATCCTTGCCACTCTTGTTTCCCTGATAGTTCTTAGCATGATGGCCCCGCCAGTAGCGGCGCAGACGCGCGGCCGTTGTGCGACTAACCAGACTATTTATTCTCGCCACGGTGATCGTTACAATCGCAATACCAGTTACGACCCGCGGTATGACAGCAACGTCTATTGAAACGATCAGACCGTTTACGCACTTCTGGGCGGCTTGATTGGTGGAAAAAAGGGCGCGGTAATTGGCGCGGTTACTGGCGGCGCGGGCGCGGCCGTCTATACCTATAAGATTCGCAACCGTTATCGTCGTTACTAAGATCGCCTTAACGAGCTCGGTTGCTGATTGAAAAATTGGCGACCTTGTTTGAGGCCCGGATGTGAAGGGGAGAGCACATCCGGGCCTCAGCATTTTTGCGCCAGGAAAGTCTAAGCCGGCAGTTTGCACAAGAACGTGGAGTTCGCTTAACGTATTCGTTCTTTAACATTCAAAGTGAAGCCAGGTTTACCTTCCAGCAAACCTTCGATGAAGCACAACGGCGGCCGCGTCCGAAAACTCTTACCCAAACTCCTACTGATCATTCTGGGGTTCTTGTTGGGCGCTGTCATTGCCGAGATCGCATTGCGCGCGACTGGCTATTCATACCCGGAATTTTATGAGCTGGATCAAACTCGTGGTTACGGTCTTCGTCCGGGTGCTGAGGGTTGGTATCGAAAAGAGGGCCGCTCGTATGTGCACATCAATTCCGATGGTCTGCGCGATCAGGAACACTCGATAACAAAACCAGCGAACACCTTGCGCATCGCGCTAATCGGCGACTCGTATGCCGAAGCTCTTGCGGTCCCGCTGGAACAGGCGTTCTGGTCCGTCATGAAAGCAAAACTCGACGAATGTGATACCGCTTCCGGAAAAGCAATCGAGATTATTAATTTTGGCGTTTCCGGATACGGCACTGCGCAGGAATTGCTGACACTTCGGGAAAAGGTCTGGAAGTATTCCCCAGACGTCGTGATGCTCGCGGTGACGACTAATAACGACATTACCGACAACTCGCGCGCGCTGAAAAAAGTTGACGAAATACCCTACTTCATCTTCCGCGACAATCAACTGGCGCTCGACAATTCATTCCAAAGCTCTCGAACGTTTCTTTGGCGACAGTCTCGCATTAATCGGTTTGGACGCTGGCTCCGTAACCACTCGCGCCTCGTACAGGCACTAACCGAAGGACACCACGCATTAAAGATCGTGAGCGCGTCATGGCGCGCCCGCTGGTCGCGGCGCGAACCGGCGGCAGCGCCCACAGCTTCGCCGGATCAAAAACCCAATGTCTCCAATGTCACGGCGGATGCGGAAGAATTGGGCGTCGATAACCTTATCTACCGCGAACCACAAACAGAAGTCTGGGATAATGCCTGGCGAGTTACGGAAAGCCTGATAACAGAAATGGGTAATGAGGTTCGAGCACGAGGGGCGAAGTTTTTGCTGGTTACGCTGAGCAATGGTCCGCAGGTTCTTCCCAGTCCAAGTCAACGCGAAGCCCTGAGAATACGCCTCGGCGCTAGCGACTTGCTTTATCCCGACAATCGCCTTAGAGCGCTGTGCGAGCGCGAGAACATTCCGGTGATTACTCTTGCTCCTGAGTTGCAACAGTTTGCGGAACACAACAACATTTTCCTGCACGGGTTTGACAAAAACATTGGCAACGGACATTGGAATGTCACTGGCAACCGCGTTGCCGGCGAATTGATGGCGAAAAAAATCTGCGAAGGTGCGCTTCTCAAATAGCGCCGGAGGTTAAGTTTCTGCTAGAAATAGACCAATCAACTGTGCCGGAGATTCGAATGCATTACTACGACAACGTACTTGCGCTTATCGGGCGCACGCCGCTCGTCAGGTTAAATCGACTGACGCGTGGGCTGAAGGCCACCGTCCTGGCAAAAATGGAAAACCTGAACCCGGGTTTTTCAGTCAAGGACCGCATAGGCGTGGCTATGATCGAGTCAGCCGAACGCGAAGGCAAATTGAAGCCCGGCGGAACAATTGTCGAAGCGACTTCGGGCAACACCGGAATCGGGCTGGCGCTGGCGGCAGCAGTCAAGGGTTACAAATGTATCTTTGTGATGACTGATAAAGCGTCGGTCGAGAAGGCACGCTATTTAAAAGCGCTGGGTGCGGATGTAGTAATCACGCCCGTTTCAGCCAAGCCGGGCACGCCAGACCACTACGTTTCAACCGCACAGCGAATTGCGAAAGAGACGCCAAACTCTTTTTATCCCGATCAGTATTCTCATCCGGCGAATCCTGAGGCCCACTACCGCACTACTGGTCCCGAGATTTGGGAACAGACTGAAGGCAAGATTACACACTTCGTTGCCGGCATCGGCACAGGCGGCACCATCTCCGGCACCGGCCGTTCGGATCCCTTTGGCTCAATCTTCAAGACTTACAAAGAGACGGGGAAGATCATAGAAACGACGCCTTACCTGGTCGAAGGAATTGGTCAGGAAGTTGTGCCGCCGAATGTGCACATGAAATACATAGACGAGGTGATCAACATCACCGATCGCGACTCGTTTGAGATGTCCCGCCAGTTAGGTCGTGTGGAAGGAATCTTCTGTGGCGGTTCGAGCGGAACCAACCTTGCCGCCGCGCTCCAGGTCGGTCGGGACTTGGATGAAGACGCTGTGGTTGTCTTCATTATCTGCGACACAGGCGAGCATTACTTGAGTAAGCACCATTCGGATGAATGGTTGAAGGAGAAGCGATTGCTCGAGCCCCAGAAGATGACTGCAGGACTAATCAGCGGCACCAAAGGCAATCATGCGCCGCCATCGTTGGTCTGGGTTTCGCCGGCAGACAAGGTGTCGGATGCGCTCGCGAAGATGAATGAGTTAGGGTTGACGCACCTTCCCGTGCTTGAAGAGGGCCGGCCGGTTGGGTCTTTGCGCGAAAATCGCGCGCTGGCAAAGGTGGTGCGCAACCTGCACTTGCTGGAATCGCCTGTCAGCGAAGTTATGGAAGCAAGCTTTCCCACAGTCGATGTTGACGCCAGTGCCAACGACGTGACCCGCCGATTGCAATCCAGTCCAGCGGTGCTGGTTGAGGAGTATGGTCGCATCACGGGGATCATCACCCGGCATGACGTGTTGGATCTGAAAATGAATACTACCGGGCCTTTGAGTTGATTTGCTTTTCCCCATCGGCAAGCTAGTTTGAGAGATTCTAATAAGGCTAAAGCATGAAAGTTGGCATTCTTGGATCAGGTGAAGTGGGCCAGGCTCTTGGAGACGGGTTCGTGAAGCACCGTCATGAAGTGATGCTTGGCACGCGCGACCCCGCAAAATTGGCGGATTGGGCAGCGCGCAATACCGCGGCTCGCGTCGGTAGTTTCGCCGAGACAGCAGAATTTGGTGAGTTAATAGTATTAGCAGTGAACGGCCAAGCGTCGTCAGCGGCGTTGGGCCTGGCGGGAGCCGAAAACCTTGCAGGAAAAACAGTCATTGACGCGACAAACCCCATCTCTGACGCTCCGCCAGTTAATGGCGTGCTAAGTTTCTTCACTAACCAAAACGAATCGTTGCTCGAACAACTGCAACGGGAATTTGCGGACGCGCGCTTTGTCAAAGCCTTCAATTCAGTTGGCAGCGACTTGATGGTGAATCCCCGGCTTGAGGGCGGACGCCCGACGATGTTTATTTGCGGCAACGACGCGGCCGCAAAAAAAGCGGTGGGTGAAATACTCGATCAATTTGGCTGGGAAACTTTGGACATGGGCGCCGCGGAAGCAGCTCGCGCGATCGAGCCCCTGGCTATACTCTGGTGCATTCCCGGATTCCTGCGCAACGAATGGACCCACGCCTTCAAGCTACTACGTTAGACTCTGATCACGCGGCTTTCCGGCGAATGTAAGAAGTTACCGTTAGATCTTCATCCAACTGTTGCGAGTCTAAGGCCATGAACCCGTCAAGATAATTCTGCGGCACAAACGTATCCGCGCCTTCAATCATCAAAGGCACCTCAGTAACGATCCACTTCTCGATGTAAGGCAGGAACGACTGGTAAACTCGCGCTCCTCCAATCACGAACAGATCAGTCTTCAAGACTTTCGCCATTGCCAGGACTGAGTCGACGTCGCGCAACACGACGAGCGAATCTTGAGGTGCGATTTCCGCCTGCCGGCTCAGAACAATATTCAGCCGGTTAGGTAGCGGGTTTTTCAAAGTTAGCCAGGTGTTGTAACCCATCACGCAGGCGTTGCCGCTAGTTGTTTGCTTGAAGAATTTCATATCGGCAGAGTAATGCCAGGGCAGTTTCCCGCCCTTGCCGATTGCGCCATTTCTATCTACAGCAACTATTCCAATGATCATAAAGGTCTGGCGGCTTCGCCGCCTTTCCGCACGGACAGCGGCATAGCCGCAAACGTCAGACCGCCACGGCGGCTGCGATCTTTCCGTGTGACTGATACCCCGTAAGGTTTAGATTTTCGTAGCGCATCGCGAGCAAACCTTCGAGCTCTTTCAATTTGTTTTCAGGATCGAGAATTTCAAGCTTAGGCAAGGGATAAAACTCTCGCGACAACAACGTCTCAACTTGTTCGAGGTGATTTTTGTAAATGTGGTAGTCGCCAAGCGTGTAAACGAACTCGCCGGCTTCCAGGTCAGTAACATGCGCCACCATATGCGTCAAAAGAGCGTACGAACTGATATTAAAAGGCACACCAAGAAAAGCGTCAGCCGAGCGCTGATAAAGTTGGCAATGCAGCAATCCGTTGTCCACTTTGAATTGAAACAGTGTGTGGCAGGGCGGCAAATCAACATTGTCGGCTTGTCGTGGATCCCAACCGGTAACAATCAAACGACGCGAGTTTGGGTTCCGCCGGATCTCTTCAATCAACTTTGCGATCTGATCCATTCCATTTCGCCGCGGATAATCTCCGCCAAAAGAACGCCACAGATAACCATAGACCGGCCTAAGATCACCGGCGTCGCGATCGAAGCGGCCGGTGTGTTCTTCATCGGCCCATTCAGCCCAGATATCGACGCCTTTTGCTCGCAAATTGGCTTCGTTGGTGTCGCCCAACAGAAACCAAAATAGTTCTTCCGCCACCCAGCGATGCTCGCGTCCGTTTTCCAGAATTGATCGCAGCAGATCGTGATATTGTTTCATGAAAGCTGTTTGACAGGATTTACAAGATGAACAAGATGCCCAATTGAAGTCAGCGCCGTTTTCTTTTGTCTCTTGTGAATCCTGTTAATCCTGTCTATCGCTCGTGTTTGTGCAGTATAACTTCGCTCGAGCTGATTAGTAAGCATGAAACAATACAATTTGTGTTTCCTCGGTTTTGGAAAAGTTGGCCGCGCGCTGGCGCGCTTGCTTGCGGCTAAAGCGGGCGAGCTGCGCGAAATGTACGGCATTGAATATCAAATAACGGGCGTTGCCAGCCGGAACATCGGTTGGCAGGCAAATGCTGACGGATTTGACGCCGCAAGTTTGGCCGCAAACCAGACTCTTCCGACTAGTTCTTCTGCGAATGGAATTAGCGAATGGCTTAACGACACCAAAGCCGACGTTGTCTTTGAAACGACTTCGCTTAACCCCGATTCGGGACAACCTGCGATCGACTATCTGCGGGCCGCGCTGCAATCAGGTGCGCACGCAATCACGGCGAACAAAGGTGTGCTGGTCTACGGCTTTCAGGAGTTGAACGAATTAGCACGTGCCGGCGGCAAACAGTTTCTTTTCGAGTCGGCCGTGTTGGACAGCGCGCCCGTGTTTTCGCTGTTCCGTGAAACACTTCCGGGGGTGAAGCTCCGCAGCTTCAGCGGCATCTTCAGTTCAACTACGAATGTGATCATCGAGACGATGGAGGCGGGGCGAACGTTTGACGAAGGTTTGAAAACGGCCCAGGAGTTAGGCGTCACAGAAACTGATCCGAGTCACGATATTGATGGCTGGGATGCGACGGTCAAAGTGTGCGCGCTGGCCAATGTGTTGATGAATGTTCCATTGAAGCCAACCGAAGTGGCCCGCTGCGGAATTCGCGACTTGAACGCGAATCAATTGCAGCGGGCGCGCGCGGAAGGAAAGCCGTACAAGTTGGTGGCGCGTGCAACGGGTCAGCAAGATGGAAAGATTTCCGCGACTGTTAGGCCGGAGCAGGTCAGTGCACTTGAGCCCCTCGGAAATGTGCGGGGCACATCGCTGGCGATTCATTTTGAACTCGACATGATGCCGGGCCTGACCATTACTTCTCACCGGCCGAATTTACAAAGTACCGCTTATGGATTGCTGGCAGACTTGCCGCAGATGAACGCGGATAAACGCGGATTGGCCTTCAACAGTAACGAGACCATTCAAGTCCGAAAGTCTCGAGGTCGGGAAGGGTGGTTTACCCCCGCCCAAGCTTGAGTGGCTGTCACCTAATTTCATGAGATGTGCTGACAAGGTTAGTTGAAGTTTTTGTAAGCTAAGCGGGGGTAAACCACCCTTCCCAACCCAGAGCTCTCAAAACTTGAGCGGTTACAATTCAACATTGAAGATATTCCTGGTCAGCAAGCTTAACGGGCGATTTCATCCACACCGGCAATCAGTCGATCGATTTCGTCTTGCGTCGTATAACAGGCACCACCAGCGCGCACCAGGCCTTCCGCTCCGAGCCCCAACCGTTCAACTACGGTGGCCGCGTAAAAATCTCCGTGCGAAAGAAATAATCCGCGCGCGGCAAGCCGGCGCGAGACTTCAGTTGCAGCTACGCCATCCACCGTGAACGCAATGGTTGGTGTTCGCGGCAAATTGGGCGAAGGCCCATAAAGCCGAACGCCATCTATTGACGCCAGTCCATTCCACAAACTTTGCGTCAAATCTGCGCTCCGCTGATGCAATTCATCATAAGCTTTAGTTAATCGAGCGCGCCGCGAATCTCCGTTTGCGAGGGAGGCGAGGAAATCGATAGCAGCGCCTGCGCCTACGATCCCTTCCTGATTCTGCGTTCCCGTCTCCACATTTTCGGGTGCCGCATCAGGCGCGGGAATGAGTTTCGGAAAGTCGATCGATTCGAGCAAGGCGAGTTTGGCAAACAGCACGCCGACGTGCGGGCCGTAAAACTTGTAAGCCGACATGCCGAGAAAGTCACAGTCTAACGCCTGAACATCCACCAGCGCGTGGGGCACATAATGGACGGCATCGACAAAAACAAGTGCGTCAACAGAGCGCGCCATTTCAATTACGCGCCTCACGTCGTTGATTGTGCCCAGCGCATTTGAAGCGGCGCCGATTGCAACCAGCCTCGTCTGCTTCGTTAGCGACTGTTCGAAACTTTCCCAATCGAGCTGACCTGTCTGCGCAACCATCTTCACAGTTTTCAGTTTGATCCCACGTTCTGCCGTCAGGTAGTGCCAGGGCGCGACATTCGCATGATGGTCCAATTCTGTCACCACGATTTCGTCGCCAACAACAAATCGCTTTCCCAGCGCCCGCGCGAGATGAAAGGTGAGCGTGGTCATGTTGGCGCCAAAGGCGATCTCCTGCGGCGATGCGTTCAGAAAGTCCGCACAAGTTTGGCGCGCAGCTTCAATCGCCGCATCAGTCTCTTCGCTGGTCGGGTAGGCCCAGTGTGTGTTCGCGTTGTGGTTATACAGATAGTCCGACATTGCGTCGACAACCTGATGCGGAACCTGTGTGCCGCCGGGTCCGTCAAAATAGGCGACTGTCTGGTTGTTGTGCGTGCGCTTGAGCGCAGGGAAGTTTGCGCGTATGGCAGTGGTTGAAGGGAAGGTCATGGCATCGTATCAGTTAGCAGGATCGATTTGAAAACTAATCCACAGATTACGCAGATTTCGCAGACTGCATCAAGCGGCTCGGCAGCCGATGAGTCTGCCACGTTCGTGCTGTCCATTTTGTTTTACCCGCGAATTGACGGAATTGGTGACTTAGGTCGTTTGGGAGAAGGCTTCACATTCGCTGTTTTCTTGTTACTACGAGCCACCAGCGAACCTCTTTTTTTGTAATGCGATTACTTGTCTGTCTATGTTTGCTTGCTTTGGTTGTTTCGAGTTGCGCGCTAAGTGCACACCCGACGGCGCCATGGCCCAGTGACAATTCCGCGCCTGCCATACCGGGTGCGCTGGGCGTCAATATTCATTTCACCGATCCCAAGCCAGGCGAGTTGGCGATGTTAGCTGCGGCCGGTTTCCGCTGGGTGCGAATGGATTTTGTTTGGCAAAGCACGGAAACCGAGAAGGGCACTTATGACTTTTCCGCCTACGATCGTTTGTTGAGCGCGTTGGACGAACATCAGTTGCGGCCGCTGTTTATCCTCGACTATACGAATACGCTCTACGACGGTGATCACGCGCCTTTCACCAAAGAAGGCCGGCAGGCTTTTGCAAACTGGGCGGCGGCGGCAGTAAAGCGTTACCGCGGTCGCGGCATCGTTTGGGAAATCTATAATGAACCAAACACCGGTTTCTGGACACCGGCGCCGAACGTTGCGGACTACGTGCAGCTGGCGCTGGAAACCAGCAAGGCGATCCATCAGGTGGCGCCTGACGAACAAATCATCGGTCCGGGTGTTTGGGGATTTGATCTTCCGTTCGTTGAGGAGTGTTTGCGAGCAGGTCTGCTGAATTACTGGTCCGCTGTTTCGGTCCACCCCTACCGCAAGACTGATCCGGAGAGTGTAGTGGACGATTACGCGCATTTGCGAAAGTTGATCCAGAAGTATGCGCCAGCTAACAAACGCGTTCCCGTAATTTCGAGCGAGTGGGGTTATTCATCCGCCTCATTCAACGTAGGAGAAGAGAAGCAAGCGTCACTATTGGCTCGCCAGATTTTGATAAATCAATCGCAGGGCATCGCTCTTTCAGTCTGGTATGACTGGCGTGATGATGGCCGCAATCCAAGCGAGATTGAACACAACTTTGGAACCGTTTTCGCCACGCAATACCCGCAACGCGATCCCCCGTACGATCCGAAACCGGCGTATCGAGCTACGCAAACGTTAACCAGATTTCTGATGAACTGCGGATTCAGCGAACGTCTCGCCGGCCCCCAGTTGAGCGGCGACGATTACGTACTGGCGTTCCGTTGTAACGGCGTTACAAAACTTGCCGCATGGACCACCTCATGGTTGGGCCGGACCGTAATTGTTCCCCTGAGCCCGGGAGCTTATCGACTCACATCTGTGACCGGTGAAGCTAACGGCGAAAAAACCAGCAATGAGTCCGGCCTGACACTCAAGCTCAGCAGCTCGCCGCAATACCTCGAATCAAAGTCCGGCTCGAGATAACGCAAAATGTGGCCCAAAAACCGCCTGATCCGCAGCTTTTGAAGCTAACGCCGCTGGCGCGAGCGACTTCCAGAAAATGCGGAAGTGAGACCCCATTCCCCGTTTAAATCATTTGCAGAACTTTGTTTATGAACAATTTCAACCCGAGCAAACCGGAGCACGCTCAACTCTCTGTGCGCGACATCGTAGGCGTCCTATTTCGCCACAAGGCGTTGATCTGTACGACGTTTTTGACCGTCGCCATCGGCACCGCCGTGCTGACGTTCCTGATGCCGAACGAGTATGAGTCGCGCATGAAGATTCTGGTCAAGAACACGCGCTCAGACGTGCCGATCACTCCGGAGCGTACCACCGGAACCGCGGGCACATACTTCGAAAATGAAGTTTCCGAGAATCAAATCAACTCCGAAATTGAATTGTTGACGAGCGACGATCTGTTGAAGCAAGTGGTTATTGAATGTGGCTTGTACCAACCGAGGGCCTCGCTTTCGGTAATGCTGGGCCTCCGCGCCGCTCCCGCAACACAGGCTGCGCAGGTAGAAGAAGCCAGCCAGCGGTTGGCAAAAGATCTGGTTATCACGCCCGTCAAGAAAGCCAACATCATCGAGGTCAAATACACCTCCGGTTCGCCCGAGATGGCCGCCGCGGTGCTTCGGAAAGTCCAGGATCTTTATCTTGAAAAGCATCTCAAGCTGCACCGCCCGCCCGGCACCTACGATTTCTTCAAGAACCAGGCCGCGCAATCCGAAGATCAACTGCGCGATTCACAGAAACAGCTCTCGAGTTTTCAGCAGTCGATGAATGTCGTTTCGCTCACTCAACAAAAAGAGCAGACGGTGCAGAAACTCACCGACGCAAAATCGCGCTTGCTGGAGACCCAAGCTACGCTTCGCGAGCTAAACGAGCGAATCGCCAAGCTTGATCAGCAATTGCTGAAAGTTCATCCCCGCATCGTGACGCAGAGCCGCGCGCTGCCGAACCAATATTCGGCCGAGCACCTGAATACGATGATCGTGGAATTACAAAACAAGCGGACGCAGTTGCTCACCAAGTTTCGCGCCGACGATCGCCTGGTGAGGGAAGTCGATCAGCAGATCAGAACTACCAGGGCCGCCCTGGACAAAGCGACCGGCGAGACGGCCACCGAACAGTCAACCGATCTCAATCCCCTGCGGCAGACACTTGAGACTGAACAAGCCCGCGCCCGCGTGGACCAGGCCGGCGCCCAAGGACGGCAAGAGATGCTGGCCGCGCAGGTGGCTCAATATGAAAACCAGCTGTCCCGGCTCGAAGGCATAACCGGCGAATACGAAGATCTCAATCGCAAGGTTAAGCAGGCCGATGATAACTATCAGCTCTATCAGAAAAAGGAAGAGGAAGCGCGCATCACTGATGAGCTCGACCAAAACAAAATCACCAATGTTTCCGTAGCCGAGGCACCGGTTCAGCCCAGCATAGCGGTGCGCCCAAACCGGCCTATGAACCTGCTGCTCGGATTGTTTCTTGGCGCTTTGCTGAGTTTGGGAAGCGTGGTCGTGGCGGAATTCATGCGCGACACAGTGTTGACGCCGCATGATCTCGAAGTGTTGACAGGACGACCGGTGCTCGCGTCCTTACCGAAGAATGCCGGAAGGTTGGTTATGGAAACCGTTCGCAGAGACGAACCATCACCGTCGCGTGTGGCGCAACCGAAGATTGCGCGCGAGCCGCGACTCGAATGGGCAGATCAGTAGATAGATTTCAGATCTGAGATCTCATAAAGGGAAGGGCGATTCAAATTGGGTTTCTATCTTGAATTAATCAAAACGGTCTTTCAGGCGGTTGGCGATGAGGGAAAGTTGCGCAATCGCGTGGTCGCTTTTACTTCCGCGACCCCGGCCGAAGGCGTCAGCTACGTCGTAGATTTGATAGCCAAGGAATTGGCCCTGCAAACGAACAAGCGCGTGTTGCGCATCGACGCCGGCGCTTTGCGCGAGCTTTACCTCGCCGATGCGAACTACGTTGCGCGGTATTGTGAAGAAACCGAAGTAGAGAATCTGCTGACTATCGCGACTGGTCAAACAAAGGCACGGGCAGTGACAGCTCGTGGCTCACGCTTGAGTGATTTTGACACTAATCCAGAGTATCGCATCGCCTGCATCAAGGCCCTGCGCTGGAATTTTGATTACGTGCTGATTGATTGTGGATCGCTGGCAGCGTCCGCCGATGCCACGACACTGGCGCCGTTGGTTGACGGCACTAGTGTCATCGTTAAAGCGGCGCAAACTCGTCGTGCGCAAATCAAGCGAAGCCAGCAAATGATCGAAAACGCCGGTGGAAATTTTCTCGGCTTCGTTCTCAACCAAAGACGGTACCCGGTACCTAACTGGATTTACCAGCGACTGTAAAAATAATTCATGACGTCACTCAGAAAAATTCTCGTGATTGCTTTGCTTGCTGTCAGCACCGGCCTGGTTGCGTACGCGCAAAAGCCGACGCCCGCGCAACGTCCAAGGCTTACTGCTTTTGGTGCGGAAGATCGTTACCTGCTGCATCCCGGCGACGTGCTCGACATCGAGTATCGCTACACACCTGAGTTTAATCAGACTGTCAGCGTTCAGCCGGACGGTTACATCTCGCTGCAGATGGGTGGAGATTTGAAAGTTGCCGGACGCAACCTTGAGCAGGTTCGCAACCTGATTCTGGCGCGGGCGCGAACCCGGCTCGAATCACCTGAACTGACCGTGGTGCTGAAAGAGTTTCAGAAGCCTTACGTGGTGGTTGCCGGCGAGGTAGCGCAGCCCGGTAAATTTGAATTGAGAGAAAACCTGACCGCGATTCAGGCCGTGCTGTTGGCCGGAGGGTTCAAAGACAGTGCCAAGTCGTCGCAGATTCTGGTCTTTCGCAAGCTCAATGCCGATACCGCGGAAGTGCGCAGCCTTAACTTCAAAACTCTCAAGCGCACCAGCGACCTGGAAAACGATCTGACGTTACAACCCGGCGACATGATCCTCGTGCCGCGAAATCGCATTAGCAAAATCGAGCGTTACGTCAGGCTGGCCAGCTTGACGACATTTCTTTATCCGTTGATGCGCTAACTCCATTTCCCGAGATGTTTTTGCGTTGCACTTATGACAGCCCGTTACGGACAACTGGCAAACTTCTTTTTGAAGATGAGCGACCTGGTGCTGATGCTTGCGGCGCTGGCGATCGCGATTGTCATTAACTATGCGCCCTCCGATGAGCCGAGCGTTCCTGCCTACGCGTTTGATTTTCTCTCCACCAGAATAAAACTCAGCAACGCGCTGCTGGCGGGCCTGCTGTTGATTGTTTGGTACATCACTTTTGAGCTGCAGGGACTTTACCGCTCACACCGCTTAACAACCTTCGCCGACGAAATGAAAGAGATCGGGCGGGCAGTCTTGGCCGCCTCGGTTTCGCTGCTAATCGTGGCACAGATCGGCCAGTGGAAGACAGTTAACTTTAAAACCACTCTCTGCGTGGCAGCGATCGCCATCGCGTTGATTGGCGGCATGCGCGTCTTGTTGCGCCTAAACCTGCGCCGGCTGCGACTGCAGGGCCACAACATCAAGAAGCTATTGTTGATTGGAAATGGACCGCGCGCCGAATGGCTCGCGAAACAGGTTTCTGAACGCACTGATTTCGGCTATCGACTGGTGGGATATGTTGACGAAGAGCGGCGCCTGAAAGATCCCGCCACTTTCAATGTGCCATGGCTGGGCCGTATCGCCGACCTGCCGCGCGTAATTGCTAACGAAGTAATTGACGAAGTCTTCATCACACTGCCGATTAAGTCGCAGTACTCGCAGATTGAGTCAGCGATCACGATTCTCGAAGAGCAGGGAATCATGGTGCACCTGTTTTCCGATTTGTTTCCGCACAAACTGGCGCGCTCGCGGGCCTGGGAATTTGAAGGAGCGCCACTGGTTTCGCTGCACAGCGCGCCTTCGATTAGCTGGCGCACCGAAGCCAAGCGCGTAATCGACTTTGTCGGCTCCGTGGTGCTTTTGCTGTTGTTGCTGCCGCTGTTTCTGCTCGTTGCTCTGGCGATCAAAATCGATTCGGCTGGATCGGTATTCTTCGTTCAGGAACGCATGGGCTACAACAAGCGCCGCTTTCGCATGATCAAATTCAGGACGATGGCCAGCGACGCGGAAGCGCGCATGAAGGAACTCGAGCACCTCAACGAAAAAGATGGCCCGGTGTTCAAGATTCGCAACGATCCGCGCATGACGCGCGTGGGCCGCATCCTGCGCAAGTTGAGCATCGACGAGTTGCCGCAACTAATCAATGTCTTGTTCGGCGATATGAGCCTGGTTGGCCCACGACCGCTGCCAATGCGCGACGTGCTGGGGTTGGAAGTGGCCTGGCAGAAGCGACGCTTCAGCGTAAAGCCCGGACTAACTTGTCTATGGCAAGTCTCAGGTCGCAGCAATCTTTCGTTTGAAGAGTGGATGCAGCTTGATCTCGAATACATCGATCGCTGGTCGCTCGCGCTCGACTGCAAAATTCTGCTGCGAACAATTCCAGCCATCCTGACGGCGGAAGGCGCGGCCTGAGCCGAATGTTCACCAGAAACATAAAAATGGTTTTCAGCACCAACGCACTAGCTCTGATGTGTGGCGTGTTGACGAGCCTGCTCAGTGCGTGGGCGTTGGGGCCGGCCGGCCGCGGCGATCTGTTAATCGTAATGTTGTGGCCGCCAGTGTGCGCGTTGTTGGCGACCTTTGGCCTGGCGCAAGCGCACCGCTACTGGGCAGCAAAGGATCCGGCATGCGTTTCAATGCTTTTCTCGAACGCGTTGCTGTTTTCGCTGGTGGTTGGTCTGGGTGTACTCGCCTTCGCTGAAGTCATCATTCCGCACTTGGTTGGACAGCGCAGCCCGGAAGTTATGCGCCTGGTGCGTATTTACCTGCTGAACATTCCCGCCGCGCTGATCCAGTTTTTGATGATCGGCTTGCTTGAAGGGTCGCGACGATTTGGCTGGTCCGGAGCTTCACGATTGATCACTTTCGTAGTTCAGGCTGCGTCGTATCTCGTGCTTTGGTTATTCAACCATTTGACA
>WNEZ01002636.1_pt1 | contig 15398 bp, 13 predicted proteins | sample 5400521 | NCBI WGS metagenome assembly WNEZ01 (sample SAMN13153339, study PRJNA577476) | soil metagenome | isolation source: 120 cm saprolite under Douglas fir tree site 2 hole 1 replicate 1 | place: USA:California | collected 2015-04-18
GAGGGCCCCGGCGATGATCGCGATCACGAACGGAATCAGGTCGAAGCGCCCGATCGAGATCCATGCGAAGAGTTGGTAGACGACTTGAAGGATCGCGTACAGAATCAGCGCGCGGACCCAGCTAACGTTGGCGATCGGGTCAAAGCCCGCAATCATCAACCCAGCTCCGAAAGCGATCCCGGCCACCGAGGCGGTCACGCCAAAGCTCTGGTCGAACTGGAAGAAGCTGCCACCAATGAACCCTGCCGCAGAACCGGCGGCTATCAAGATACCCATGAGCCACAACACGAGCTTCAACGCCAGGGGGTTCCACTTAGCCACTATGCCCTTGCCTCCATTTCGACCGCGGGTGATTGTCAGATTTTGTGAGCGCAGCGGTCATTTGTAGCCCACGTTGTACGCCAATTGCACGTGACTTGCAACGGTAGTCACCTCAAAACTTGCGCTCCGCCCCGCCAAACTCGAAGCGGCCGGAGACCGTAAGCCCAGGCGAACGCCCCCTCGTGGTCGGCGTCCCAGAGCACCAGGTCGGCCAGCATCGACGGGGCGACGGCGCCCCGATCAGAACGTGAGACTGAGAGCGCCCCGCCCACAGTCGCCGCCACCAACGCCCGCTCGACCGACATCTTGAAAACGGCGACGGCCATCCCCACCACGACGCTCATGCTCGTGATCCCGCTCGTGCCCGGGTTGTGATCGGTGCCCAGGGCGATGACCGCGCCGGCTGCGATCAGGTCCTTGACCGGCGGTAGCCTCCCAATCGACAGCGCCGTGGCGGGGGCGAGCGTGGCCACCACCCCGGCTTTAGCCAGCGCGATGGCGTCGCCGCGGTTCGCGCAGAGCAGGTGGTCGGCGGACGCCGCGTGCAGCTCGGCCGCGAGCCGGGCACCGCCGGTGCGCGCCAGCTCGTCGGCGTGAAGGCGGGGAATGAGCTGCGCATCCAGGGCTGCTTTGAGGATGCGCCGCGACTGCGAGACCGAGAAGTAGCCGCGGTCGCAGAACACATCGCAAAACCGCGCTCCCGCGACATGCGCGTCGGTGCACCAGTCCGCCACCTTCTTTGCGTACGAGCCGAGCCTGGCGCCCCGGTCGGGAGGCATCGCGTGTGCCGCGAGGAACGTGGGCTCGATGCGAGGCAAGTCCTTGCGATCGCTCAGGCGCTTGAGGATGCGCGTCGACTCGAGCTCGCCCTCGCGCTCGAGGTGATAGCCGGTTTTCGCCTCGACGGTGGTGGCGCCGCCGTCGAGCCACCGCCGCAGCCGGCCGGCGGTCGCTTGCTCGAGAGCTTCAGGCGTGGCCGCGCGCGTGGCCTTGACTGTGGCCACGATGCCTCCGCCGGCCTTCGCCACCTCTTCATAGGACGCGCCTGCCGATCGCATCGCGACCTCGGCCATCCGATTGCCGGCGTACACGGGGTGGGTGTGCGCGTCGATGAGCCCGGCCGTCACGAGCCCGCCGCCACAGTCCTCATCGTGCGCGACGTAGCCGAGCAGGTCGCGCGGCTCCTCGCCCTCGCGGCCGCACCACGCGATGTGCTCGTCGTCGTCGCAGATGATCGCGGCCTTCTCGATCACGCCATCTTTCGTGCCGGTGAACAAGCGACCGATGTTGTGGAGCCGCCTCATTTCGACACCACGGTTTTGCCGCCGATGACCACGTTGGTCACGTCGTGGGCGGAGGCACAAAACATCAGATACCCGAGGTCGAGCTGCTGCCACAGGACCGGCGGCCGCGGACCGATGGTGATGAAGTCGGCCAGCAACCCAGGCTTCAGCTCGCCCGCGTCCCAACCTAGAGCGCGCATGCCCGCGACGGTGGCGGCACGAAACAGCTCTTCGGGCTGATGCAGCACTCGGCGACCGGTAGCGCGCCGCTGGTCGAGCTCGAGCCCGCGGGCATCTTCGAGGATGTCGATGACGGCGTTGGAGTCGCTGCCCACACAGATCGGGCTGCCGGCATCCGCGAGACTGCGAAGCGGGCCCACACGATCGCCAAGGTCGCGCTCGGTCGTCGTGCAGGCGCATACCGAGACGTGGTTTCGGCCCAGCAGGGCGATGTCATCGTCACTGACATGGATTGCGTGCACCGCGGTCAGGTCTGGGCCGAGAATGCCCTCGCGCTCCAGGAGTTGGACAGGCGTGCAACCTTCGACGGCCATGCACTCCTCGACCTCCGCCGGCTGTTCGGCCAGGTGGATGTGCAGCGGCGCGTTGCGATTACGGGCCCATGAGGCGACGGTCCGCATGGACGGCGGATCGACCGCGCGGACACTATGAATCGCCGCGCCGACGCGAACCCCCTCGCCGTCTTTCAACTCATCGACGCGCGCTGCCCACCGATCTGCGTCGCCGTCTGAGAACGTCCGCTGGACACCTTCCAGCGATCGGTCGAGCCCGCCGCGCAGATAGCACGCGTCGATCAGCGTGATTCGTATCCCGACAGCGCGGGCCGCGTCCATCAGCGCTTCGCCCAGGCCGTTGCCGTGCTCGTGCAGGTAGTGGAACTCGCCCACGGCCGTAATCCCTGCCGCGACCATCTCCCGGAAGGCAACGCTCGCCTCTTTTGCGTACGTGGCCGGGTCCCAGCCCTCGGCCGCTCGATACATCTCGCGACGCCATTCCCAGAAGTCGCCGCCGCCGGACTCGGTGGTCCCGCGCAGAGACCGCTGGAACGCGTGGCTGTGGACGTTGGCGAGGCCGGGGATCGTACAGCCCTCGAGCCGCACGGCGCCGGCCGGCGCGGCGATGCCCTCGGTGACGCTCTTGATTCGGCCGTCCTCGACCTCGATCAGGACGTCGTCGGCGCGGTGGCCGATCCAGGCCTGGTCGGCATGCCAGAGACCGGAACCGTTCACAGCATGGGTATATGGACGCCGCGCTCGCGCGCGACTTCGAGCGCACGCTCATAGCCGGCGTCGGCGTGCCGCATGACGCCGGTGCCAGGGTCGTTGGTGAGCACCCGTTCGAGCTTGCGCGCGGCCTCGGCGGTGCCATCCGCGACCACCACCATCCCGGCATGGATCGACCGGCCGATGCCCACCCCGCCGCCGTGGTGGACGCTCACCCACGAGGCGCCGCTGGAGGTGTTGAGCAGCGCGTTGAGGATCGGCCAGTCGGCGATGGCGTCGGAGCCGTCCAACATCGCCTCGGTCTCGCGATACGGAGACGCCACAGAGCCCGAGTCGAGGTGGTCGCGGCCGATCACGATCGGCGCCTTGACCGCGCCGCTGCGGACGAGCTCGTTGAAGCGCAAGCCCGCACGCGCACGCTCGCCGTACCCGAGCCAGCAGATGCGCGCCGGCAGCCCCTGGAACCTGACCTTCTCGTGTGCCGCCTTGATCCAGCGCACCAGGGCCGCGTCGTCTGAGAACTCCTCGACCATCGCGCGGTCCGTGACAGCGATGTCGTCCGGGTCTCCCGAAAGCGCCACCCATCGGAACGGTCCCTTGCCTTCGCAGAACAGGGGCCGGATGTATGCGGGCACGAAGCCGGGAAACTCGAACGCGCGCGTGCTGCCGCCCAGCTTCGCCTCCGCGCGCAAGCTGTTGCCGTAGTCGAAGACCTCGGCGCCGTGGTCGAGGAAGTCGATCATCGCGTCGACGTGTCGCGCCATGCTCTCGCGCGCGCGGCGCACATAACCATCCGGATCGTCGAGGCGCAGCTCCTGCGCGTCTTCGGCGCTGACGCCGGCGGGGATGTAGCTGAGCGGATCGTGCGCGGATGTCTGGTCGGTGACCACATCCACGTCAAAGCCGCGCGCAGCCAATGCGGGCAGCACCTCCGCGGCATTGCCGTGCAGCCCGATCGAGAGCGCGCGCTTCTTCGACTTGGCTTCCAGGGCCAGGCGCAGCGCGTCCTCGAGGTCCGCGGCACGCACATCGAGGTAGCCATGGTCGAGGCGCCGTTGGATCCTCTCCGCGTCGGCCTCGACACAGATCGCCACGCCCCCGTTCAGGGTGATGGCGAGCGGCTGCGCGCCGCCCATGCCGCCCAGACCCGCGGTCAGCGTGATCGTTCCGGCAAGAGAGCCGCCGAAGCGCTTGCGCGCAACTGCGGCGAACGTCTCATACGTGCCCTGCAGGATGCCCTGGGTGCCGATGTAGATCCACGAGCCCGCGGTCATCTGCCCGTACATGGTCAAACCGAGCGCCTCGAGCCGCCGGAACTCATCCCAAGTGGCCCACTCCGGCACGAGCAGCGAGTTGGCGATGAGCACACGCGGCGCCCACTCGTGCGTGTCGAAAACGCCGACCGGCTTGCCTGACTGAACGAGCAGGGTCTGGTCGCCTTGAAGCCGTTGCAGCTCACGGACGATGGCGTCGAACGCCTCCCACGAACGCGCGGCGCGGCCGGTGCCGCCGTAGACGACGAGGTCGGCGGGGCGCTCGGCGACCTCGGGGTCCAGATTGTTCATCAGCATCCGCATCGCGCTCTCCTGCGGCCACCCAAGACAGCTGAGCTCGGATCCTCGCGGCGCCCGGACGGCACGCGACGAGCTCATTTCAACGAGCCCGTGACGGCCTGGGCGGCGGCCACGACGGCGCCGCTGCGGATGAGGGCTTCCGCTGCGGCCAGCTCGGGCGCGACCACGCGATCAGGGCCCACGCCGGCGATGTGCTTGCGCACCAGGTCCCTTACGGCCGCGGTGGCCGGGGCCGGCACCAGCGGCGCGCGCAGGTCGAGCGCACGAGCGGCGGCGATCAGCTCGACGGCCAGGATGCTGGTCAGGTTGTCGAGCACGGTGCGCAGCTTCAACGCCGCGCCCCAACCCATCGACACGTGGTCTTCCTGCATGCCCGAAGTGGGCACCGAGTCCACGCTCGCCGGCGCCGCGAGCCGGCGGTTCTCGGCCACCAGCGAGGCGGCGGTGTACTGGGCGACCATCAGGCCGGAGTTGACGCCGGGCTCGTGCGCGAGAAAAGGTGGCAGGCCCTCGGAGCGGTGCGGATCGAGGAGGCGGTCGACGCGGCGCTCGGCGATGGCCCCCACCTCAGCGGCGGCGATGGCCAGGAAATCGGCGGCAAACGCCAGCGGCTCGCCGTGAAAGTTGCCGTTCGACTCCACCTCGCCGTTTTCCAGCACTACCGGGTTGTCAATCGCAGAAGCGAGCTCCACGGCGGCCGTCCTGCGCGCGAAGTCGAGCGTGTCGCGCGCGGCGCCGGCCACCTGCGGGCTGCACCGCACCGAGTAGGAGTCCTGCACCGCGTGCGCGGAGTGACGATGTGACGCCACGATGCCCGACCCGCGCATCATTCGCGCGAGGTTGGCGGCGCTCGCCACCTGCCCGGGATGGGGCCGGATCTGGTGCAAGTGGGGCTGAAACGGACGGTCGGTGCCGAGCAGCGCCTCGGCCGACATCGCCGCCGTGATGTCCGCGACACGAAAGCAGAGCTCGGCGTCATTGCACGCGAGAGCCAGCATGCCCAGCATGCCGTCGGTGCCGTTGATCAAGGAGAGGCCTTCCTTGGTCTCGAGCTTCAAAGGCTTGAGCTTCGCCGCTTTCAGCGCCGGCATCGCGGATTGGGTCGCGCCGTCGATGTTGACGACGTCGCCCTCGCCGACAAGCGCCAGCGCGATGTGAGCGAGAGGGGCGAGGTCGCCGCTGCATCCGACCGAGCCGTACCGCGGCACCAGCGGAGTGATCTGCGCGTTCAACGCCGCAATCAGCGCCTCCGCTACGGCCGGCCGCACTCCCGACATGCCCATGGCAAGGGTCCGCGCCCTCAGCAGCATCGTCGCCCGCACCACCTCGCGGTCGACCGGCGGGCCCACGCCCGCCGCGTGGGACCGGATGAGCGCGAGCTGCAGCTCCGGCTGCCGCAGCGGCGCCACGCGGGTGCCGGCGAGAGCCCCAAACCCGGTCGACACGCCGTAGACCGGATCACGCGATTGTGCCGCTCGCTGCACTCGCGCGCGGCTCTGCTCCATCTTCGCGCGGGCCGCCGCCGAGAGCGCGACCTTCTCCCCGTGACGCGCCACCGCCACGACCTGCTCCTCGTCCAGGGAGGCGCCCCGCAGGGTGACGGTCACGCCTAGAGGCTAACCGATGTTCTTTGTCGTTTCCGCACGTTTGGAACCAGCGGTGCGTATCCGGGTGGCGCCATGCGCACGTTTAGCGCAAGAGAGGCGGAACGCCGGTCATGGACCCGGGATGAAGAGCGCCCGCACCGGCTTGCCATCGCGGACCTCGACCACCCAGGTCGAACCTTTCTCGTACCCGCCCTCTCCCGGCTTGATCACGCGGCGCCGGACCAGGTCTTCGACGAGCTCCCAGACCACATCTCCGTGCGTGCTCAAGACGACGTCGTCGAGTTTCGGGTCGCCCATGAACTCGAATGCGCCGCGCAGCCCGTGGCCTTCGGCCAGCGCGGGCGCCTCCCGGACCTCGAGGCCCCGGTCATTCGCGAGCGGCTCCACCGTCTGCATGCAGCGAAGGTAGGGGCTCGAGTAGATGGCGGAAATCTTGAACGACTTGAAGATGTCGATGAGCGCCTCGGCTTGCTTTGCGCCTTTCTTGCCCACCGGGCGGAGCCGATCGTCTCCTCGCCAGTGGCTGCGGCTCCCGGCCTTCGCGTGGCGGACGAAATAGAAGACGCTCACGCCGGCGTCTGGTCGTCGGCCGTTCTAGGCATCCACTTACGCATGGGCTTGCGGTCGAGGGCCTGCCAGACCTTCAGCCATTCCTTGCGAGCTTTCTGTGCGGCGATATGCTCCAGCGCAATCAGCTGGCCGGCCACGAACGCCCGCCTCCCCGTCACGCGCACGGCGCGCAGCCACGCCTGCGCGGTGACGCTGTCCTGGTGCTCGCCAAGGATCGTCTGCAGCTTGGCGGCGGCTCTGGCAAACGTTGTGGCGCCAGGTCCGACGACGGGGGCCACGGCTTCCGCCGCATAGCGAGCGCGCTTGGCGAGGATGCGGATGCGGTGCAGCTCGGGATCCGTCGGCTGCTCAGGCAGCTGCCGGACCGCGCTGCGCAGGCGGCGCCACGGACCGGTCGCCAGAGGAGGGAGCATCGCGGATGCAGGCTGGTCGGCCTCCAGCGTGCACTTCGGCGCATGCGCCGCGGCGACCAGCTGCTCCAGCACGTCGATGTAGCGCGTGGAGTCGAGGTCGGTGTACAGCTTTTTCCGCAGCGATTCGATTTCGAGCTCCAGGATGTGCAGCAGGGCCGCGGCCGACCTGGAGTCGCTGGCCGGCAGCGACTGAGCCCGCTCGCGAAGCCGCTCCAGCAGCACCTCCCGATCGCGAACAGCGCCAAGGGCCAACGCCAGCCACCCGAGCTCCGACCTCAGTGGCTCGGACCACTCGGGTTCGAGCAACGGGCCGAACGTGCGCAGGTGCGACCGCAGCTTGCGCGTCGCCACGCGCTCCTGGTGCACGCCTTCGGGATCGGTGCCCAACCGCACCAGCGGGTCGTTGCGCAAGATCGCGGCGACCGCTTCAGCCAGCACGCTGCGGATGACGTCGCGCGCGGGCGATTCGGGCGTGACAGGAAGCGGGGCGACCTCCGGGGGCTCCATGGCGCGCGGGCCGAGGGCCCGGATGTGCTTGGGAGTGGGGTCCGGAGCTCCCGCTCCGGCGGCGCGCAGGCGCTCGACGAGCGGCACCAGGATGGCTTCGTTGCCATCGGCGCCGGCAAGCTCGATCTCGATCTCGCGAAATCGTGCCGCGACGCGGCGGCCGTCACGCACGGAGACCTCGTCATCGACGACCTCCGCGACGCGGCTGCCGTCGGCGCCGACCAAACGGACGCGCCGGCGCATCGTCGACAGGCGGGCGACCGGCACCAGCTCGGATGTGCGCACGTAGGCGCGCACCAGGGCCAGTGCGGCCGCGGGCGGTTTCTTGGTCCCACCTTGAAACGTGATCTCGTCCCTCTCGAGCAGACTTGCCTGTTCACGCCCCTCTCCCCGAGAAGGGGGGAACTCCCCCCTTGAGGCGCCGGGCCTGGCTGAGCCAGCTCCCGGCGCGCCTCCCTGCTGGCCCTCCCCCCGCTGGGGGGAGGGAGATAGTTTCAACGTCCAGCCCTCTCCCGCGCCGCGCCGCAGCGAGACGCCCCAGCGGGCAAGTCGGAGGTCGGGGGTGTCGTAGTAGACCGTCTCGAGCCGGACGACTTCGGGCGGGGTGACGGTGACTCCGTCGACGACCCCGTTGAGGTCGGGGAGGTGGAACGCGGGGCCGGCCCCGAGCTTCACCTCACGTTCACGCATGCTTGAGTAGGGTTACCACTCCATTGCCACGCGCGCGTTCCAGGGCCAGCTCCTGAAAGCGCTTGTGGGCGTTGAGCCCGCTTTCGGTGGGCACTCGCTGCCACGAACCGTCGGCTCCCAGCTGCCATGCGAGGACGTCATCTGCGAGCTCGATCTCGAAGATCTCGGCGAGACGAGCGCACAGCTTCAGGTCGGTGACCGGGACCACCGCCTCGACACGACGGTCCAGGTTGCGCTGCATGATGTCCGAGGAGCCGAGGTAGTAATCGGGCTGGGCGCCACCGCCGAAGCGGAAGATGCGCGAGTGTTCGAGGAAGCGGCCGACGACCGAACGCACGCGAATCCTCTCTGAGAGTCCAGGGACGCCGGGCCGCAGCGAGCACATGCTCCGGACGATGAGGTCGATCTCCGCGCCGGCCTGGGACGCCGAGTACAGGGCGTCGATGATGTCGGGATCGATGAGGTTGTTGACCTTGACCGTAATGCGGCCGCCCGGCTTCGCCTCGCGCTCGATGAGCTGGGTGATGCCCGATCGCAGGCTCGACGGCGCCACCAGCAGCTTGCGGTAGCGATGCTGCCGGCTGTAGCCGGTGAGCAGGTTGAACAGCTCGGTGACATCGGCCCCGAGGTCGGCGTCGGCCGAGAGGAGGCTCACGTCCTCATACCCGTGCGCGGTGCTCGGGTTGTAGTTACCGGTGCCGACGTGAACGTAGTTCTGGATGCTCTTGCCTTCCCGGCGCACGACCAGGGTCACCTTGGCGTGGGTCTTCAAGCCCACCAAGCCGTAGACGACGTGGACGTTGGCCTCCTCGAGCGCTCTAGCCCACGCGATGTTCGCCTGCTCATCCCCGCGAGCCTTGAGCTCCACCAGAGCGGCCACCTGCTTGCCGGACTCGGCCGCCCTGATGAGGGCGCGGACGATGGGGCTGGCAGGCCCGGATGTCCGGTACAGAGTTTGCTTGATGGCGAGCACGTTGGGGTCGCTCGCGGCCTGGTCGATGAAGGCTTCGACCGAAGTCGCGAACGAGTCGTATGGGTGATGCGCGAGCACATCGCCCGACCGAAGCACTGCGAACAGATCAGGTACCTCGGCGCCGATTCCACGCAGTCGCGGCTGCGTGGCGGGCGTCCACGGCTCCTCTTTCAGGTCCGGCCGGTCGAGCTGCCACAACGCGCTCAAGCTGCCGAGGTCGAGCAGTCCATCCGATTGGTATACGTCAGCGGGCTGCAGCTCCAGCTCGCGCGTGAGCAGCTCCAGCACCTCGGGTGACATCCCAGGGTCGACCTCTAGGCGCACGACTCGCGCGTGGCGGCGCCGCCGGCGAAGCTCGGTCTGGATGGCGGCCAGCAGGTCTTCCGCATCGCTGTCGACATCGTCGAGGTCGCCGTCGCGCGTGACCCGGAACGGGTGGTGCGCGATCACGTCCATGCCCGGGAAGAGCGCCTGCAGGTGGAGCGAGATGACGTCCTCGAGCGGCACGAATCGGGAGTCCTCGCCAAGCGCGATGAAGCGAGGCAGCACCGGCGGCACCTTGACGCGCGCGAAGCGGTGCTCGCGGTGCTGCGGATCGCGAACCGTGACCGCAAGGTTGAGCGAGAGGTGAGAGATATAGGGGAACGGATGGCCCGGGTCGACGGCCAGCGGCGTCAAGACGGGAAAGATCTGCTGCCTGAAGACCGTGTGGAGCTGGGTCAATTCCTTCTTGCTCACCTCGTCCCCGCGGACGATGGCGATCCCGGTGGCGGCGAGGGCCGGGACGATGCCTGAGTTGTAGAGGCGGGTCTGACGCTCCACCAGTCCTTCGACGCGGCCGCGGATGGCTTTGAGCTGCTCCAGGGGCGACATGCCGTCCGGCGATGCGACCGCAACCGCCGCCAGCACCTGCTCCTTGAGGCCGGCGACGCGGACCTGGAAGAAGTCGTCCAGGTTCTGGCTGAAGATGCCCAGGAATCGCACCCGCTCGAGCAGGGGCAGGTGGGGGTCTTCGGCCATGGCCAGGACGCGCTCGTCGAAGTCGAGCCGGGACAGCTCCCGGTTCAGGAATCGAGGGGCGTCCGCGAGGGCTGCGAGGCCTACCGGCTCAGGGTCTGAATGTGCTCCGACCGCCACCGGACCAACTGTAGCGGTTGCAGGCGAAATGCTCGGTTAGCTGGAGGTTAAGGGTGGGCGAAACGCCGCTCGGCCGCTCGAACTGCTCTCGAACGTAGAAATTTGACTGCTTCAAACAAATCTTGTTAACCATTTCACGGTCGGGATTTAACCCACCCTGGATAGCCTGGCTACGTCACGGCTGAATCACCAACGAGGCGGAAAAGACCATGAAAGCGATTCACGACCCGGGGCACCCGAGCGTCAGCCGGGTGGCCCGGCTGCTCGAGGTGCTGCAGCCATTGAGCCTCCGCGCGGACAGGCTCGCGAGCATGGAATTGTTTGCCGGCCTTAGATGGTCGGACCTGGAGTTCGTGGCCGAACGGTTCAACGAGACTGCGGTCGAGCGCGGCACGCGAATGACCGTGCAGGGGCGCCCCAGCCACAAGCTCTGGCTGATCGCTGAGGGCGAGGCCATGGTGTGAACGCCCGGCCGCTGCGAGTGGCGGGCTATGGAGATGCGGTCGGCCTCGCATCGATGCTCCTCGGAGGTGGCTCTCCGGATACGACCATCGCCCTGAGCACGATGCGCGCGCTCGCGGCGAGCCCGGATCGATTTCGCGAGCTCCTGGGAAGGCCGGCGATTCGCGAGCGGCTGGTGGCCGCGGTGCCCACGCGGCGCCGGCGCCGTGAGAGACGACTCAGGGCACTGCAGCAGAGTCGAGCCAGGCGGCCGAGTTGGCCGGCAGCGTCAGCCGGCCGTCCCTGACGGTGGCGAGCGGCGCGCTCGCCAGCACCAGACGCCCGCACGCGGGGATGCTGACGGGACGGCTGAGGAAGTTGCATGCGACCGTCAAACGTTCACGCTGGTAGGTGAGCACGCCTTGGGGCGCCGGCCGCCAGGCTATCGACGGCGGCAGCCAAGGCGAAAAGCGGCGTCGCACCGCCAGGGCCCGTTTGTAGAACGACAGCATCGAGGTGGCCGACGCCTCCTCAGCGGGGACAGCGAACTGATCCCATCCTGGTGGCATCGGCAGCCACGGCGCGGCCAGAGAAAAGCCCGCATTGGGCTCTCCCCTTTTCCACGGCATCGGCACCCGGCATCCGTCCCGACCCGCGTGATGACCCTGCGTATGGATGTAGAGCGGATCCTGTCGCGCTTCGGGCGGAACGTCTACCTCTTCGAGCCCAAGCTCCTCGCCCTGGTAGAGAAAGACCTGGCCAGGCAGGCCCAAGAGAAGCAGCAGCGCGGCGCGCGCGCGTTCGCGTCCCTTGAAGCCGCCGCCCAGGCGCGTGACGTGACGGACCACGTCGTGGTTGGAAAGAGTCCAGCTCGGCGCGACACCGGGTCCGCGCAGGGCATGCATATCGGTGTCGATAGAGTGCCGCCAAACGTGCGCGTCCCAGGGCACGCTGATCAGGGCGAACGCCATGTTGAGCTGGTCCGGAAGGATGTACCGCGACTGGCGATTTGCATCGAAGATCTCTCCGACCAGCACGCGCTGCGGTTGAAACTCGTTGAGGATCTGCCGCCACCTTCGGTACACCTCATGCACCTGCGGCTGGTCGATGATGAGGAACGCGGGGTCGGGTCGGACCATGCCGCTGAGTGGATCTTTGACCATCGGAACGTCGGCGAGGTCCCTGCGTTTGAACAACGCGGATGCGACGTCGATGCGGTAGCCGTCAGCCCCGCGGTCGAGCCAGAACCGGACGATGCGCTCGAACTCCGCAGGGACCTCGGGATTCCACCAGTTCAGGTCGGGCTGCTCGGTTGCAAATAGATGCAAGTACCACTGGCCGCTACGTTCGTCACGAGTCCATGCGGGGCCGCCGAAGGCCGAACGCCAGTTGTTCGGCGGCGATCCGTCCGGCTTGCCGTCGGCGAAGTGATAGAAGTCGCGGTGGGGATCGTCGGGCGAGCTCAGTGCGGCCTGAAACCAGGGATGTTGGTTGGACGTGTGATTCGGGACGAGGTCACACAGCACCTTGAGGCTCAGCTCGTGGGCGCTCGCGATGAGCTGGTCGAAGTCCGCGAGGGTGCCGTACTCCGGGTTGACGTCGTAATAGTCGGCGACGTCGTAGCCATGGTCCTTTTGCGGCGAGGGATAGAAGGGCGTGAGCCAGACCGCGTCGACGCCCAGGCGTTTCAGGTAGTCGAGCCTCGAGGTGATGCCAGGCAGGTCGCCGACGCCGTCGTCGTTGGAGTCGGCAAAGCTGCGGACGTAGACCTCGTAAAAGACTGCGCCTCGCCACCAGGGGCTTGTCACCGGCGGCAATTAAAGCAAGAGGCCGGGCGCTGCGCCCGGCCTATTGAATGATTCGGGTCGCCCCCCTCAGCCCAGGGCCGCGACCACGTTCGAAAAGACGTTGACGATCTGGTTCCCCATGGTTAACAGAATTACGATGACGACGATAGAAACGAGAACCAGGATCAGCGCGTACTCGACCATCCCCTGTCCACGCTGGCGGCTGTCACCAGAATGGAAACCCAGACGACGCATAGGACATTACCTCCTTCGGAGCTCCCGTTGAGCCTTCCAACCCTACGCTCGCACAGGCTTTTTTCAGCCTATCTTCAGTAGGTCGAACGCTCCCACGAACGTTGACTTGCGCTTAACGACGCGCTAAGTCAGCCCACGTTGCGCTGCAGCCAGTCGTTGAGGGGCACCGCATCGGTCCACACCTTGACCACCTGCTTCCGGGCGGCCGCCCTGCCCAGCCAGGGCTGCAGCCCGAAGTCCTTGTAGATATAGATCAGCTTGTGACGGAGCAGGCGCGCCCGGGGATGATCCTGCGGCCAGCCCGCCGGGACGCGCTTGAGAGCCTCCCCGCCCATCGAATAGCCCGCCTTCTCGAGCTTGGCGACGATCGCGGCCAGCGGCGCGCCGGTGGAGTCCGCCGCGACTTTCTTTCGATATTTGGTCAGTTGCGCCGGGGTCAACTCGTAGCGCCCTGCCGCGACGGTGAGCCCGCGGGCATCGAGCGCCAGGTAACCACCGCGGCCCCCCATCCCCGCATAGCCGGCGACATTGGTCTTGTAGGGCGACTTGTCCTTGGAGAATCGGACGTCGCGGTTGGGGCGGAAGACCTTCCCGGGGCCGTACTCCGGCGCGAGCGACTCGATGAGCGCGACCATCGGGCCCCGGACCGCTTCTTCATAAATCGTGCGGTGGGCGTCGAAGTATTTCTTGGAGTTGTCGAGCTCGAGCCCGATGAAGAAGCGCTGACATTCTTCGGGCCAGCCTTTGAATGCATTAGGCACGATGGCCTCAAGGATATCGCCCGACCGGAACCACGAGAATAGCCGTCGTGGCGGTTGGGGTTGTGGAAGCGGCGATCGCGACGCATGGGCTGCGACGTGTGTTCAAGACGCGAAAGCAGATCGTCGAGGCGGTGGCCGGCGTGGACCTGACCGTCCGCACCGGGGAGATCTTGGGGTTCCTCGGACCCAACGGCGCCGGCAAGACGACGACGCTGCGCATGCTCGCCACGCTGTTGCCGCCGAGCGGCGGCAAGGCCACGGTCGCGGGCTGCGATCTGCTCACTCAGCCAGACCGGGTCCGCAAGCGGATCGGCTACGTGAGTCAGGCCGGCGGCTCGGACTACGAGGTGGTCGGGCGCTTCGAGCTCTCCTTCCAGGGCCAGCTGTATGGAATGACGCGCGAGGCCGCCAGCAGGCGGGCCGCCGAGCTCATCGAGATGCTGGAGCTGGAGGTATGCGCCGACCGAACCGTCAAGACGTACTCGGGTGGGCAGAAGCGACGCCTGGACATCGGGCTCGGGCTGGTTCACGATCCGAAGCTCTTGTTCCTGGACGAACCCACCACAGGGCTCGACCCTCGATAATGGCCGTCCTCTGTCTCATCTCGATTGTCTTGGGCGCCCGCGCGTTCGGCCGCGCCGTGGCTTGACGGCCGCGCCGGACGCGAGGCCGTTTCGTCTGGAGTCGGGCGTGATCGCCGCGGAGCTGTCGGGCTCGCCGAACGGCCGGCTGGTGGTGGGCATCCCGGGTCTGTCGGCAAACCTGCGCAGCTTCGACGTGATCTTCGAGGCGCTCGATCCTGGTCAATTTCGCCGTCTCGCGTACGACCCGCGCGGCCGCGGCCGCAGCGACAAGACAGCACCCGGCACTTACGGCTGGCCAGCGCACGCGCGTGACGTGATCGAGATGGCCGAACAGTTGGGTGCCGAAACCTTCGACCTGGTCGGCTGGTCGATGGGAACGTGGATAACCTTCGTGGTCTGTGCGCTGGCTCCGGGTCGCGTGCGCAGACTCGTATTGATCGACGGTGGCGGGCAGCCTGACGCCGGCTCGGTCGCGCCCGTGTACGCGGGACTCGAACGCCTGCGCACGATCTATCCGTCTCGCGCGGCCTTCTTCGAGCTGGCCAAGAAGCTGCCGATGTACACACCGTGGCCGGCGTGGGAGCGGCTGTTCGACTACGAGCTAGAGGATGTCGAGGGCGGAGTTCGTGCAAGAACGTCGAAAGACGCGCCGTGGGAGGACGAGGCCTACCGCAAGTCGCATGACCCTTACGCGCTCTGGCCGGCAGTGACGATGCCTTCGCTGCTGGTGCGGGCCGGGCAGGAGATCCTACCCGGGCTGGGCTACATCCTCACCGCGGCCGACGCGCAGCGATTTCTGCACGAGGTGCCCCAGTCGGAGCTCGTCGAGGTCGATAGCAACCACTACGCCATCGGCATGCATCCCATCACGGCTGGGGCGATCGCGGAGTTTCTGGGCTGACCCCTCTCCCCTGCGGGGAGAGGGTGCAGAGGGGTGCGTGAGTTGCCGACTACGCCTCGAACGGGAGCAGGAATTCCCGCTCCGCGTCCCACATCTCGTCGAAGAGCCGGTCGATCTCCTCGAGCGAGCAGACGGCGGCCGTGAGTGGATCGATCATCAATGCGTACTTGGCCTTCTGCCGATCACGCTCGAGTAGCGCCTCGACGACCAGCTCGTGCACGGCCATATGCGCGCGGTTCAAGGCCGCCAGCTGCTCGGGTATCCGGCCGAAACGGACCGGCTGCACGCCCTCGGGGCTGATGCGGCACTCCACCTCCACGCACCCGGTGTCAGGAAGGTTTTCGATGGCG
>WNEZ01003866.1_pt1 | contig 15393 bp, 13 predicted proteins | sample 5400521 | NCBI WGS metagenome assembly WNEZ01 (sample SAMN13153339, study PRJNA577476) | soil metagenome | isolation source: 120 cm saprolite under Douglas fir tree site 2 hole 1 replicate 1 | place: USA:California | collected 2015-04-18
TCAGGGCTTCAAGACGAATGAATTCGTGGTGTATCCCGCGCACGGCGTTGGCCAGATCCTGGCGATCGAAGAGCAGGAGATCGCCGGCGCCAAGCTTGAACTGTTCGTCATCAATTTCATGAAGGACAAGATGACGCTGCGGGTGCCCACCGCCAAGGTTGCCAATGTCGGCATGCGCAAGCTGTCGGAACCGGCTTTGGTCAAGCGCGCGCTGGAAACCCTGAAGGGCCGCGCGCGCGTCAAGCGCACGATGTGGTCGCGCCGGGCGCAGGAATATGAGGCCAAGATCAACTCCGGAGACATTGTCGCGATCGCCGAGGTGGTGCGCGATCTGTATCGCTCGGAATCGCAGCCCGAACAGTCCTACAGCGAACGTCAGCTCTATGAAGCGGCGCTCGATCGCCTGTCGCGGGAAATCGCCGTCGTGCAGCACGGGACGGAAACCGAGGCGGTGAAGGAAATCGAAGGCCAACTCGCCAAGAGCCCGCGCCGCGGCGCCAAGGCGGAGACCGAAGTCGAAGCGGACGGTGAAGCCGACGTCGATGCGGATGCAGATGGTGACGACGCAGCGGTAGCGGACGAAGCGGCGTAAGGCAGCTTCGGAAGGTTCAGATATTCAAAAGCCCGGTCGATGAGACCGGGCTTTTTTGTTGGTTGTGATTTAGCGAAGTCTATCAACACGTCGTCCCGGCGACCGCCGGGACCCATACGCCGTGTGCTATCGTTCTGGCATTGGAGCAGAGGCCTTCTTCAACAATCGACGCCGGTGACTATGGGTCCCGGCGTTCGCCGGGACGACGATGGTGGATCAATCCACCACGATCTTCACGAGATCCCGCACCTTCACCTGGGCATGGGCGTCGAGGCCGTTGAGGACGCGAAAACGCTCCGTCGGCCGGTCGACCGCGGCCATGCGGTGCGACAGCGATTCAACGGTATCGCCGGGCTGCGCGGTGATGATTTTTATTCGCAGCGGTCGCGCCGCCTGAATTTCCTCCAGCGACAATCGGCGGAACGAACTCACAGTTTCACGCGCGTTGCGGTCGCTCTCGGTGGTCTTTTCCTTGGTGGCGAAAATGAAGCGGTAGACGTCGCTGCCGAAGCGCAGCGCATAGACCTTGAACTGCCATTGATCGCCGCGCGCCTGAGCGGATGCCGCCGGGAAGCCGTTGATCGTCAGATCCTCGGTTGACGCCTTGTCGACATTTTCCATCCAGCCGGAATTGAGATAGTCGCCGAGCGATTGTTCGGCCGGCACCCTCACCACATCGAAGCGCATCGCCTGGGCGCCGCCCTCGCGCACCCCGATCACGGCCTGTGCGGTATTGTCCAGCGTGAAGTTTTCAGGAGCGGCGAACGTGAAGCCGAGCTTGGGATGCAGGAAGCGCCGGCCCCGGACGAAGCCCTCGCTCGGGTCTTCGCCGTAGACGATGTTGTCGATCGCGGACAGATAGGTCTCGCGATCGCGTTCACCACTCGCCGGCGAGGTGTACTGCCTTGCAGTCGCCTGCGCGTTCTCCACGCGCTCCGGCGTTGCCGGGTGCGACGACAGAAAATCCTGGGCGCGCGGATCGAGCGAGGTCTTTCCCGCCTTCAGCTCGGCGTTGCGCTCCATCGACGTCAGGAAACGCGCCGCGCCGTAGGGATCGAAATGGGCGCGCGCCGAGATACTGACGCCGATAGCGTCCGCTTCGAATTCCTGGGCGCGGGAAAAGCTCGCCATCGTCAGCTTGGTTTTGGCGAGCGCAAGGGCGGTGAGATCGGGATCGTTGCCCATGTCGGTGACGACGCGGGTGACGACGGCGGCCTGACGCGCCTGGTCCTCGCGGATCGCCGCGTGTTTGGCCAGCACATGGGCCATCTCGTGGCTCAGCACCGAGGACAATTCCGAGGTATCGCTGGCCAGCGCGATCAGGCCACGCGTCACGTAAAGCTGTCCGGTCGGAAGCGCGAACGCATTCACCGCGCCTGAATTGAGGATCGTCACCTTGTAGGCCTGGTCGGGACGGTCGGATGCCGCAACCAGCCGATCGACCGTCTTGCCGATCAGGGCTTCCAGGTTCGGATCGTCATAGGAACCGCCATAGGCGGACAGAATCCGTTCGTGCTCGCGCTCGACGGCCGGGGTTTGCGCGACCGTCCGGGCCTTGAGCGGGCTTGCGGTCGGGATCGGGGTTTGGAACTTGGCGACATCGCTGCAGGCGGCGAGCGCAAAAGCCGCGCACAGCAGCATGGGCGCAGCCCAAAGCCGGCGGCTCATCCAGGTCTTGTGCCGTCCCGCGCATTCTGCCACGTCAGCTACTCGTATTTGTCCAGAAAGCTAATTCTCGCCCAGCAACTCAATCTGCCCCGCGCGGAGCACTTCGATCCGCGGCCCGCCGCGCGCCTCGACCCAGCCTCGTACACGAATTCGTCGATTCTCGAGAGATTTAACGACCATACCGGCAATCTCAAGCGCCGCGGTCGCGCGCCTTGAAATAGTCACAGCAAAGCCCTGTGTCCAGCTCCGTCCGAAATTCAGGTAAGTCGTCGCCCCAGCCTGTCGTACCGACAAAACCTTGCCCTCGACCACCGTGAATCGCCCGATCCCCGTCAAGATATCGCCCGGACTTTCCGCGTTTTTTATGGCGGCTGGATCGGCCCAGGTGCCTCGTTTTGCGTCGCGGCACCGACGCCTCGGAGCCATCCAGAAACACGAAGGCGGGCTGACGGCCGTAGCGGTCGGGCGTGTCGTCCTCCCCGCGCAACGTCACATCGCGCCCGATCACGATGGCCGCCAGCGCCGATGGGCGGTTGGCATTTTCTTTTTGGACCGCGACCGGCTCGATGCCGGCGAGGCGGACCTCGCGACCGTCCTGCAGGCGAAAGCTGCGCGCATCGATCACGGCGGCGACGCGGCCCTCACCCTGCGGCTCGAACGCGCATCCGGCTGCGTCAGCCGGACCGGCCGCGGCGGCAACAAGCAACAAGCCGCACGGCAATGCTACCGCGACAAATCCGCCGCGCCGCGGTTCCGCTCTGGTCGCCGGTTCCATGACTCTACGTCCGGTCGAATTTCTGTATCTTGACCATCTGCCAACCAGCTCCGTATCCGATATCCTTTCGCTGACAAAGGGGGAAGTCGATGGAAGTCAACGGCATCGCGCATATTTTCCTGACCGCATCGAATTTCGAACCCACCCCGCGAATTCTACCGCAAGCTGCTGCCGTTTCTTGGGCTGAAGCCTGTCATCGACACCGACGCCGTCTATTATTGCGTCGGCGGTCGCACCGCGGTCGCGATCCGAGCGCCGGCGGCCGAGCACGCCGGCACTGCGTTCGAGCAGAATCGCGTCGGCCTGCACCATCTGTGTTTTCGTGCCCGCGAGCGCGCCGACGTTGACGAGTTGCACGGCTTCCTGTGTGCGCTCGGTGTGACGATCGTTCGCGCGCCGCGCGAGGATCAGTGGGCGCCGGGATATTATTCGCTGCTGTTCGAAGATCCCGACGGCATCAGGTTGGAGCTCAACCATGTTCCGGGAAAGGGGCTTCTGGGCTGAGCGGCATGCAAATTCGGCCGGGCTGGCGATGAGGCGATGATCATTCCGCTTTGCGGAAAATGCTTGGAATTCAAAAGCGCAGTGCGGGGCCGCGCGGGTGACTGCGCTTGCCGCTGCGGATCGCTTGCGGCATGATCGCGGCAACAGAAATCGAGGCCGCTGGCGAATGCGGCGCGTTCGCGAGGGAGGCTGCAATGAACCGCGTACTGTCCGGTGTTTTCGCATCGGCGCTGGTGCTTGCCGCCACCGCGGCCATGGCGCAAAGCAAGCCGCCGCTGAAACTCGGCGGCATCCTCGATATGTCAGGTCTCTACGCCGACATCACCGGGCCGGGCAGCGAGATCGCCGCGAACATGGCGGCCGAGGATTTCGGCGGCGAGGTGCTGGGCCGAAAGATCGAAATCATCGCGGCCGATCATCTCAACAAGGCCGATCTTGCCGCCAATATTGCCCGCGACATGCTCGACAATCAGGGCGTCGAGATGATCTTTGACGTGGCGGCCTCCGCGACCGCGCTCGCGGCCGGCGAGATCGCGAAGACGCGCAACAAGATCGTGATCTTCAACGGTCCGGGATCGATCCGCCTCAGCAACGAAGCCTGCGGTCCCTATACCGTGCACTATGTGTTCGACACTTTCGCGCAGGCCAACGTCACGGGTCTCGCCGCCGTCAAGCAGGGCCTTGACAGCTGGTTCTTCCTCACCGCCGATTACGCCTTCGGACAGGATCTGGAAAAAGACACCACCAATGTCGTGCGGAAGTCCGGCGGCAAGGTGCTGGGCAGCGTCCGCCACCCGCTCAACACCTCGGATTTCTCATCCTACCTGCTGCAGGCGCAAAGCTCGAAAGCCAAGGTGATCGGATTAGCCAATGCCGGCGGCGACACCATCAACGCGATCAAGCAGGCCGCCGAGTTCGGGCTGACCAAGAGTGGCCAAAAACTGTCGCCGTTGCTGGCCTTCGTCACCGATATCGACAGCGTCGGTCTTGAGACCGCGCAGGGCCTATTGCTCGCCGAAGCGTTTTATTGGGACCTCAACGACGACACCCGCGCTTTCTCAAAACGCTTCATGGCACGCGTCAAGCGGGTGCCGACCGCGGCCCAGGTCGGCGTCTATTCGTCGGTCACGCATTATCTGAAGGCGGTGAAGCAAGCCGGCACCACCGACTCGGCCGTCGTCATGAAGATCATGAAGGACACCCCGATCAACGACGTGTTCGCCACGAACGGGCGGATTCGCGAGGACGGCCGCATGGTGCACGACATGTATCTGTTCGAGGTCAAGAAGCCGTCGGAATCCAGGGGCCGCTGGGACGACTACAAGCTGCTGGCGACCATCCCCGGCAACGAGGCGTTCCAGTCGCTCGAACTGTCACGCTGTCCGCTGGTGAAGAAGTAGCCGCACGCCGTCATTGCGAGGAGCGTAAGCGACGAAGCAATCCATCCTTCCGCAGTGCTCGCTATGGATTGCTTCGCGGAGCCTGTCATCGGGCGGCGCGGCGCCTGTCATCGGGCGCGCATTCGCGCGACCCGTTGGCGCCGACCCGGTGGCTCGCAATGACGGCTTTGAAACACAACGAATAACAACACAAAGGGCAAAAACCCATGAACGACATCGTCCTGCAAAAACTCGACCAGGGCCTGCTCACCATCACCATGAACCGCCCCGATCGGCGCAACGCGCTCAATCCGGACATGACGCGGGGTCTGGTGGAAGCGGCGCGGCGCGCGGCGGAGGACCACGAGGTCCGCGCGGTTCTGCTCAAAGGCGCCGGCGGCACCTTCTGCGTCGGCGGCGATGTGAAATCGATGGCGGAGGGCCGGGCGCCGCTGCCGTTCGAAGCCAAGATGGCCAATCTCCGGCGCGGCATGGAAGTCTCCCGCATTCTGCACGACATGCCGAAGCCCGTGGTGGCGCAAGTCGATGGCGCGGCCGCTGGCGCGGGCTTATCAATTGCGCTGGCCTGCGATCTCCGCGTCGCCTCTGCTTCCGTCAAGATCACCACCGCCTTCGCCAAGGTCGGGCTGTCCGGCGATTACGGCGGCACCTATTTTCTCACTCATCTGCTCGGCAGCGCCAAGGCGCGGGAGCTTTACTTGATGTCGCCGGTGCTGTCAGCGCAGGAAGCCTTCGCACTCGGCATCGTGACAAAAGTCGTGCCCGACGCCGAGGTCGAGGCGGCGGCGCATGAGCTCGCGATGTCGCTGGCGCAGGGCCCGTCGGTGACGCTCGGTTACATCAAGCGCAACATCAACAACGCCGAGCACCTGTCGCTGGAAGCCTGTTTCGACGCCGAGGCGATCCATCACTCGCGCGCCGGCGAGACCGCCGACCACAAGGAAGCCGCCAAGGCCTTCGTCGAAAAGCGCAAGCCCATCTTTCAGGGGCATTGAGGTGGCGAGCTATATGAGGCTGCGGCAGATCTGCCTGGTGGCGCCGCATCTCGAACCCGTCATCTCCGATATCGCCGGCATCATGGGCCTCCACGTCTGCTATCGCGACGGCAATGTCGCCAAATATGGCCTGGAGAACGCGCTGCTGCCGGTCGATACCATTTTGCTGGAAGTGGTGGCGCCGTTTCAACCGGGCACGGCGGCGGGACGCTTTATCGACAAGACCGGCGGCCGCGGCGGCTATATGGCGATTTTCTGCTGCGACGATCCTGATGAGCGCGGGGAACATGCCAAGGCCATCGGCGTGCGCGTCGCCAACGTCATCGATCACGCGCCCTATCACGGCGTGCAACTGCATCCGCGCGATTGCCGCGCGGCGTTCATCGAATTCAACCACACCGACGGCAGCGACGACATTTTGGGTCCCTATCCGCCGGCGGGTCCGGACTGGCAGAAATCGATCGCTAAGGATGTGACGCAGGCGCTCATCGGCGTGGAGATGGAAAGTCCGGAGCCGCGGGCGTTGGCCGAACACTGGGGCAGGATCATCGGCATTCCCGTCACGCAAAATCAGGGCGAAGAGCCCGAGCTGAAACTCCCCAATTGCAGCTTCCGCTTCGTTCAGGGTATGAGCGACATCATGAGTGGCCTGACGTTTCGGGTCGGCGATATCGCCGCCGTGCGCGATGCCGCGAAAACAAGGGGCCATCCGCTGTCGGGCGATTCTTTCCTGCTCGGCGGCGTTACGTTTCGTCTCGTGGCGTAAGCGAAAAGCGCGGATGGAGCCAACGGGCGGCAGTCGTCGTTCCCCGGATGCTGCGCAGCGCCATCAGCGCGTTTACGCGCGTCTTCGACGCGCTATGACTTGCGGCGTGGTGCGCTGCTGATCCGGGGTCCACACTCGCCTCTGTGGGTCCCGGCTCTGCGGAGCAGCGTTACACGCTGCACCGCGTCCGGGACACGGCACTCGAACTTAAAGTGTAGGATCGTTCCGCATGCCGCATCCGCTCGATTCGTTCTTCGCGCCCGACAGCATCGCCCTGATCGGCGCCTCGCGCGACCAGGAGAAAATCCCGGGCCGGCTATTGTCGATGCTGCGCAAGAACGCGTTTCCCGGAAAGCTCTATCCGATCAATCCCAATTACGGCGATATCGACGGCCTAAAATGCTTTTCCTCGATCGCTGATGTCGGGCAGCCGATCGACCTTGCCATCGTCATCATTCCGGCGCGCGCGGTGCTCGGCGCGCTCGAGCAATGCGCCGCCGTCGGCGTCAAGAACGCGGTGATCATATCGTCGGGTTTCGCCGAGGAGGGCGGCGACAGCGCCGCCATGCAGGACGCCATTGTCGCGCTGGCCAAGAAGACCGGGATGCGGATTTCCGGCCCCAATGCCGAAGGATTCTACAGCCAGGTCCAGCGCGTCGCCGCCACCTTCAGCCCGACCGTCGATGTCAAACCGGGCGCGCCGCGGCTGGTCGCGACCATCAGGCGGATCGGCATCGTCGCGCAAAGCGGCGGCATCGGTTTTGCGATCTATCACCGCGCCAAGGCGCTGGGGATCGCGCTGAGCTACGTCATCAGCGCCGGCAACGAATCCGACCTCGGCGCCGGCGAATTTCTTGAATACATGGTGCAGGATGCTTTGACCGACGTGATCCTCTTGTTCATCGAGGGCATTCGCGACGTCGATAAATTTCTGGCCGCCGCCCAACGGGCTGCGGAAACCGGCAAACCCGTCATCGTGACAAAAGTCGGCCGCTCCGGCGCTGGCGAGCGCGCCGCGGCATCGCATACCGCCAGCATGGCGGGCTGGTCGGCGGCCTACGACGCGGTATTTGCAAAGTACGGTTTTATCGTCTCCAACGATCTCGATGAGGCTGTTACCATCGCCGCGGTGCTGACCACCAACCCGCTGCCGAAAGGCGACCGCGTGGCGGTGCTGACGGTGTCGGGCGGCGCCGGTATCTGGGGCGCAGACACGGTTTCCATGCAGGGCCTGCAGGTGCCGGAACTTTCCAAGTCGATCCAGGCGGAAATCAGCGCACTACTTCCGTCCTATGGGGCAACAGGCAACCCGATCGATGTCACCGCGCAGGGCGTGCATTCTGGTGGCCTGCAGCGGAGCATCGATCTGCTCGACGTCTCAGACGAAGTCGATGCCATTCTGGTGGTGCTGTCGCTATCGAGCGACACGCGGATGCCGTTCAAGCAGGCGGAACTGAAGCCTGTCGTATCGGCGCAGAACAAGCCGATCGTGTTCTACTCCTACACGCTGCCGTCCGATTTCGCCCGAAGGGAGCTTGCGGCGTCGGGCGCCGCGGTGCTGTCGGGATTGACCCATGTCGGGGTCGCCATGCGCCAGATGGTTGCGCGCGCCAGATTCAGGCTGGCGCCGGCGGCCGATGCCGCGGCGTTGCCTCTGCGCGATATTTCCGCACATTTGAAATCCGCGACGCTTTCTGAATTCGACAGCAAGGCGCTGCTGCGCGATGCCGGCATTGCGTTGCCGGACGAAGTGTTGGTGTCCAAGAGAGACGAACTGGACGCAGCACTTGCCCGCGTCGGCTTTCCGCTCGTGATAAAAATCCAGTCGCGCGATATCCCGCACAAGAGCGAAGTCGGCGGCGTGCGCGTCAACATCGCGACCAAGGGCGAAGCCTTCGCGGCCTACCAGGCGCTGCTGGAAAGCGCGCGCCGGCATCGGCCCGATGCCGTCATTCAAGGCGTGCTCGTCAGCCCGATGGCAAAAAAGGGCGTCGAGATCATCGTCGGCACCCTGCTCGATGCCACCTTCGGTCCGATGATCATGGTCGGCCTCGGCGGCATCACCACGGAATTATTTCGGGACGTGATCTATCGCCCCGCACCGGTGAGTGCCGTCGAGGCATCAGCCATGCTGGCCGAGCTGAAGGCAGCACCCTTGCTCAATGGCTTTCGGGGGGCGGCGAAAACCGACATCCCGGCATTGTCGCATTTGATTTCGCAGATATCCGTCCTTGCAGCGCGATTTTGTGCGGAGATTTCCGAAATCGAGATCAATCCGGTGCTGGTGCATCCGCAAGGGCAGGGCGTCACCATCGTCGATGCGCTGGTGGTGCCGCGGAAGAAGAAGGCCTAGCCTTCTCCGCGAGTCGTCCCGGCGAACGCCGGGACCCATAACCCCTGGCGTTGATCGTTAAAGAAGGCGTCTGCCACAGTGCCGAAAACGTGAATCCGCGCCGCCGCGATGAGCGCAATTGCGCTCACGCTGGGGTCCCGGCCTTCGCCGGGACGACGTGTTGAGGCGGATGCGCTCACCGCCCCCTGAAATTCGCGACGCGGCGTTCTTCGGTGGCCTTGATGCCTTCCTTGAAGTCTTCGGTGGCGCGCAGCCTTGTTTGTTCGGCGAGTTCGTGATTGGTCGCGGCCATCACGCGGTCGGCGAGGCCGGCGCGCATGGTGGCGCGGGTAGCGAGCAGGCCGAGCGGCGAACATTCGGCAATCTCTTGCGCCAGCTTCATGGCCTCGGCGCGCACCTGATCCTGCGGCACGCAGACATTGGCGAGGCCCATTCTGGTGGCTTCCTCGCCGGTTACCCGGCGGCTGGTGTAGAAAATCAATTCCGCATTGTTCTTGCCCACCAGTTCGGGAAGCGTCGCGGTCAGTCCGAAGCCCGGATGAAAGCCGAGCTTGGTAAAATTGGCGGCGAACCGCGCCTCGGGGCAGGTGACGCGAAAATCCGCCGATACCGCCAGCCCCAGCCCGCCGCCGATGGCCGCGCCATGGACCGCCGCGACGATCGGCTTCTTGTTGCGGAAGATCCGCACCGCCTGGACGTAGAGGTGGTTGATCGGGCCGAGACCGTCCGCTGGATCGCCCTTGGCCACCCGTGCCTCCTGCTCCTGCCGCGCCGGATCGTTGAAATTGGCGCCGGCGCAGAACGCCTTGCCCTGGGCGGCCAGCACCGACGCGCGGATTTCGATATCGCGATCGAATTCTTCCAGCGCATCGGCAATCTGGTTGATCAGGGAGATATCGAAGAAGTTCAGTGGCGGCCGCTGGATTTCGATGGTGCCGACATGCCCGACTTTTTCGACACCGATGTCTGTGAATTTTGTCATGATGTGGTCTCCACTATTCGTTATGAATCATAGTTTGCCGAAGCTTTCGCCGCAGTGAAAACGCGCTCCCTCTCCCCCTCAACTCGGGTTTACCCGAGTTGAGCATCCTTGATTTGTCGAAGTCGGATATATCCGACTTCGATGGGAGAGGGTTGGGGTGAGGGGTTACGGCCTATCGATGGGTCGTAACCCCTCACCCGACCTTCTCGCTTCGCTCGAACGTCGACCTCTCCCAATGGGAGAGGTAAGTCGAGCGCGCGGCACGCTCTTTCAAAACTCAATGCCCGCGCGCCTAGCGCAGGCCGAGCCCGCGCGCGATGATGCCGCGCAGCACCTCGGTGGTGCCGCCCTGGATGGTGAGCTTCGGTGCGACCTTCATCGCGTAGGGCAATACGGTGTCGAGAATTTCGTGATTGCTGGCGTCCGGCTCGACGAACGCTGCGAGATCACGCACCCGCTGCGGCAATTGCTGTTCCCAGATCGTGCCGATGTCCTTGACGATGGAGGCTTCCACCACAGGTTCCTTTCCGGCGTGCAGCATGCCGGCGACCGACACCGACATGCGGCGCATGGTGTGAAGCTGCGCAACCAGCCGTCCGATTCCCTCGGCACCGCGATTGTCGGGTTCCTCGCCCAGCGCGCGAACCAGTTCGGTCAGCACGTAGTATGTTTCCAGAAAGCGCTCCGGCCCGCTGCGCTCATAGGCAAGCTCAGAGGTCGCCTGCTTCCAGGCGCCGTCGATCTCGCCGAGCATGTGGTCGTCAGCCACGAAGGCGTCCTGGAATACGACCTCGTTGAACTCCGATTTGCCGGTCAGTTGCCGGATCGGATTGATCTTGATGCCCGGCGTTTTCATGTCGACGAGAAATTGCGTCAGCCCGTGCCGGCGGTTTTCCTTTGTCGGCGGCGAGGTGCGGAAGATCGCCAGCATGTAGTTGGCGACCTGCGCGGAGGAGGTCCATATCTTGGTGCCGTTGATCAGCCAGCCGCCATCGGTCTTGGTCGCCTTGGTTTTCGCGGCGAACAGATCCGAGCCGGAATTCGGCTCGCTCATGCCGATCGAGAAACACACCTCGCCGCGGCAGATCCGCGGCAGGATGTCCATCTTGATGTGCTCGGGCGCGTATTTCAGCAATACCGGGCCGCTCTGCCGGTCGGCGACGAAGAAGCGGCGCGTCGGCGCGTTGGCGACGCGCATTTCCTCGGTCACCACATAGCGCTCCAGAAAGCTGCGCTCGTGTCCGCCATATTTCTTCGGCCAGGTCATGCCGATCCAGCCGCGTTCGCCGACGCGCTTGGAAAAACCGGGAACGTCGTTGTCGCCGCCTTGCGGGCTGTGCGGGTCGAAGGTGCCCGCGGCAATTTCATCGGCGAGAAAGCTGCGGACTTCCTTGCGCAGCTTTTCGCATTCGGGTGGCAGGCGGATGGGGTCGAAACGGAGAGCTGCGGTCATGTTAAATATCGTCCCGGATGGGGTTATGTTTGTAAAGTGATGGGCCTGAGTCTCGCGTCAGCGGGAACGCGCCCCCTCTCCACCCAACTCGGGTTTACCCGAGTTGGGTATCTTGAATTGTCGAAGTCGGATATATCCGACTTCGAACGGGAGAGGGCGGGGGTGAGCGGGTACGGTCTATCGTGAGGCCCTAACCCCTCACCCGGCGCTACGCGCCGACCTCTCCCGATGGGAGAGGTAGATGAACTCGCGCGCATTGATTTTATATTCATGGATATTGCCCTAGCGCGACGCGACCAGCGGCCATAATTCGTCGGCGCCGCGCGCGGCGACGCGCTTGCCGAGTTCGACCGCCCAGTAGCTTTCAGGGCCGAAATCGTCGCGCCAGGCCAGCGCGCGCATGGAGTAGCGATGCAGGATGTGTTCGAGCGTGTAGCCGATCGCGCCATGAACCTGATGGGCGATCGCGGCCCCCTTTTCAGCGGCTTCGGCGCAACGGATTTTTGCAGAGGTGGCTTCGAGAAAAACCGCGTCATCGAAACCCGTGGCGTTGGCGATGGTGTCCGCCGCCGAACTCGCCGCGGTCATTGCCGCCGCGGTCTCGCCGGCGAGCCGCGCGAGATTGTGCTGCACCGCCTGGAACTTCGAGATCTTCTTTTCGAACGCGACGCGCTCGTTGGAGTAGCGCACGCTGACGTCGAGCATCGATTCAAGGGCGCCGGCAATCTGCAGGCTCCGCACCACCGCGCCCATCAGCATCAGCGACGTCTGATCAAAACCTTTCGGTGCCGGCTTGATCGCGACCGGCGGCACATTGTTGAACGTCACGGTGTCGCTGCCGTCGCTGGCGAGATTGAGGCCGGCCTCGATCCGGCATTTTGACACTTCAACCAGTGCGATCGAGAGATCGCCGGCGCCGTGCGCGAGCACCGCGATATGTTTGGCGTCCTTGGCAAAGGGAACGCCGCGCGCGCGCCCGGACAGCGTGCCGTCGGCGTTTTGCGCGATGCGGTCTTTCGGGCTTGCCGGCGCGATCGTCATCATGCCCAAGGGCGAAGCAATTTTCGACTGCGACAGCAGCCATCCCGCCAGCATGGTCTCGGCCAGCGGCACCGCGATCGCAAAGCGCCCGGCAGCGCTCAGCACGCTAAAACCTTCGGCGAGGCTTGCGCCCGAGCCGTCGCAATCCTCAGGCACCCACGACAGCGGCAGGCCGGCCTCGGTCAGCGCCCGCCAGAGCGGTGCCTTCCAGTCGCCTTTCTGGTCGCGGTTGATGGTCTGCGCGTCGGCGAGATCGGAAAATATCTTTTCCGCGGTTTCGGCGACAATGTTCTCACTCTCCGCCACAGCGTTCCCCGTTTTCATTTGGTACATGTCTCGCCGGGCCATTCCGCTCCAGCGTCCGATGCGGCCTTTTCTTGCTTTTCTTGCACCGGATGATGAGGAAAAGCCATGGCCATGACAAGCGCCTGTCTCCGCAGGGCAGTCTGCAAGGGCGACATGAACGCAAGGCGCGGAATAATTAATTCCGCACAACGGAGATTTGGCGGATTTGCAGGCGTTTGCCTGCACGGTATGGTGGCGCGCCACCGGGCGCTTAAAATCGACAAGAGGAAACGCGGATGTCGAAGGATGGTTTGTGCGTGATTGTCACGGGTTCGGCGTCCGGCCTGGGCGCTGCGACAGCGGCGATTTTTGCCAAAGGCGGCGCGCGCATCGTCGTTAATTATTCCTCCAGCCAGAAGGAAGCCGAACAGACCGCCGATCTCTGCCGCGGCGCGGGTGGCGAAGTGGTCGTGGTCCAGGGCGATGTGTCACGCGACGAGGATTGCAAGAAGATCGTCGCGGCCGCGGCACCCTGGGGACGCCTCGATGCGCTGATCAACAATGCCGGCACCACCAAGCACATGGCGCACGAAAATCTGGACGGATTGTCGGCGGAGGATTTCCAGCGGCTGTTCGGCGTCAACACCATCGGCCCGTTCCAGATGGTGCGCGCGTCGCGAAGCCTGCTGGAAGCCGGCGCCGCGGCATCGGGGCGCGCGTCGGCGGTCGTCAACGTGTCGTCGGTCGCAGGCATCAGCGGCATCGGTTCGTCGATCGCCTATGCCGCGAGCAAGGGCGCCTTGAATACCATCACCTATTCACTGGCCCGCGCGCTGGCGCCGCTGATCCGCGTCAACACCGTCTGTCCCGGCTATATCGATACGCCGTGGTTCACCAAGGGCCGCGGCGCCGAGGGCGCGGCCAGGGTCCGCGATGCCGTGGTTGCGAAGGTGCCGCTCAAACGCGCTTCAACCGCGGAAGATGTCGCCGAACTGGTCTGCTTCCTCGCCACGCCGCAATCGAGCAACATGACCGGCGAAGTGGTTCGGATGGATGCCGGCGCGCATCTGATTACGTGAGAAGCCGTAGCCCGGATGAAGCGCAGCGAAATCCGGGACGAACGTGATGCCGGCCCCGGATTTCGCGGAGCCTGTCATCGGGCGGCGCTCTGCGCCGACCCGTTGGCTCATCCGGGCTACAAGTGCGCCGCTCTTCGCCTCTTACCTGTTGCCCGGATCGGAAATCACCCGGCTTGCCACCAGCCTGTTCCAGATGAACAGCACCACCAGCGCGCCGATCGTCGCGGTGATGAAGCCGGCGCCCTGATCCAGGTCGTAGTGACCGATGGCCTGGCCGATGAAGGTGGCGAGAAACGCGCCGGCGATGCCGAGCACGGTGGTCAGGATGAATCCGCTCGGGTTGTTCGGGCCCGGCGAAACCAGTCGCGCGATAATTCCCGCGACGAAGCCGACGATAATAACCCAGAGAATGCCGCTCATGGCTGTCGTCCTTCTTCTGAAAAGCAGAATCTCAAAAAGCTGTGCTGTGCGAAGCGAAGGGAACCGCGGTGCCGGCCGAGATCAAAGTCGGCCAGATAATTCGTTTTCGGTCGGCAGCCGTCCGTCCGGCGTCAAATGGTTGATGACGTCGGGCAAATGCTGGCTGAGGCCGGCGAGCAGTTCGTCGCGCGACAGACCGCTCTGCGATATCAGGCTATTGATTTGATCGGCGCCCAAGGCGCTGGCGAGATCGCGCGGCGAAATCTGCTTGTTCGGGCCCGGACTCACCCATGAGTTGGCGGTCTCGCCCTGGCCGTTCTGCTGAAATTGCTTGAGCAGGTCGCCGAGCCCGCCGCTGATCACGCTCCCAGCGGCTCCGCCAGCAAGGAGGCCGCCCAACCCACCCTTGAGAAGATCGCCCATACCACCGCCACCCATTCCGCCGCCGGGCAGGCCGGCATTCACGGTATTGGGCGATGGGGCCGGCGCCGGGGTCGCGCCCGGCTGGCTGCCGCTGAGATGTTTGACTGCCTTCCAGGCGAGCAGTCCAAGGATCGCCATGGTCATCGGCGACATCCCTCCGCTGCTTTGCGCGCTGGGATTGCTCGGGCCGCGCGGGCCTTGCTGCATGCCGTTGAGTACGTCGAGTAAACCCATTGTTCTCTCCTGCCGAGTGCCAGCCCCACCCCACGAAACATAACGGTGCGCCATGACCGTTACAAGGCGCGGCTATTCCAAGCACGCGGCTCTCCGAACAGGCGTGGAGCACGAAACTCTGCTATCGAACCCAGGCGACATTGCTGGAAGGCAAGATGATTTCGAACCGACCGATCGGCGTGGCGGGGGCCGGCAGCATCGGCTGCTTTGTCGGCGGCATGTACGCGGTCTCCGGCCGCCGTGTCGCCTTGCTGGCGCGCCCGCGCGTGATCGAGGAAATCGAAGGTAACGGGCTGCGGCTGACGGGTTTTGGGAACTTCGAGCGGAACATCGCCGCGGACGCGCTGACGCTCTCCGAAGATTCCCGGATTTTTGCCGATGCCGGAACCGTGCTGGTGACCGTGAAAAGCGCGGATACCGCCG
>WNEZ01002642.1_pt1 | contig 15385 bp, 19 predicted proteins | sample 5400521 | NCBI WGS metagenome assembly WNEZ01 (sample SAMN13153339, study PRJNA577476) | soil metagenome | isolation source: 120 cm saprolite under Douglas fir tree site 2 hole 1 replicate 1 | place: USA:California | collected 2015-04-18
GGCGATGACACCAGAGCAAGCACTTGCTTCACTGAACCAGCCGTTGCACTCCGATCAAACTCCTGCAAAGCCCGCAGCGCCCGCCAGGACGAACACACACCGGGGAAGCTCGCCAACCTATCCACATGGACTGACCGAACGTGAAGTGGAGGTACTGCGCCTGGTTGCGCAGGGGCTGAGCGATGCTCAGATCGCCCAGGCGCTGGTCATCAGCCCACGCACAGTCAATGCTCACCTGCGCTCCATCTATAGTAAACTAAACATTACTTCACGCAATGCCGCAACCCACTTTGCCATCGAACGGCATCTCATCTAGTTTCATCATGCCCCATCCTCTCCCATGCTCTTCACCTCAACGTTAGGCAAGGTTCAAATGCACTTGACAGTTCTTCATCAACAGCAAGGTCCAGCCCTGTCATGCTGAGCGCAGCGAAGCATCTCGCTGCCGATCGCGACAGACCCTTCGCGGAGTTTACACTGAGCGGAGCGAATGTGCTCAGGGTGACACTGTGTGACTGTTTAAACTGTCAAGGACTCTTCTTCACACTTGAACCTTGCCTTAGCAATCTATACACGCTTGCCTAGGTAGGGCTTCACTGCGAGGTGCTTCCCCATCACCCCCGTCACTCAAAGATAGGCAATACCAATACGTTGCTTTGCCGATGTGCCAGCATGCCCAGGACTGTAGACTCTCAAGTAGCAGATCAAAACCGACTGTTTGCAATGAGATGCGAGATGGAAGGTTTCATATGAAAAAACACGAAAGGAAAAATCACGATGATCAAAAAAATTGTTGTCACCCTACTACTGTGCAGTGCCGCTCTCATGCTATTCGTCGCATGTGGTGGCGTTCCTAATGACAGCACAGGCAATACGAGCACAAGTGGAAGCAGTAACGAAGTCCATATGAGCGCTCAGACTTTCGTCCAGTCATCGATTACGATCAGCAAAGGCAGTAGTATCGCGCTGGTCGATGATGTTGGCGTGCCACATCATATTGCCAATGGCACCTGGGACAACAACAACGTCAAGCCGATGAAAGAGACCAATGCACCATCAGTCAATGTGCAGCTCAATGGGAACGACCAACAGACGATTGGACCCTTTGCCACGGCAGGAACGTACCATCTCTACTGTACCATCCACCCGGGCATGAATCTGACCGTCATCGTCCAGTAGTCCCATCCGTCGCTGCTGAAGCACTGGGGTGGTGCATGAAGAGTAAACAAGGAGGAATGTCATGAGCATCTATACCATCGTCCTGTTTTTACATGTGAGCGGGGCCATCGGCTACTTTATCAGCACTGGCACCTGGCTGTTCGGCCTCTCTGCGCTCCGGCGAGCACGGCGCGTCGAGCAAGTGCGCGCGCTCACCAACCTCGTCGGTCGGTCAGGCCCCCTCTTCGGGATCAGCGTGCTGCTCATCCTCGCCACAGGGCTCTACATGGCGCTTACCGCCTGGGGCCTCCGGACCGGCTGGATTGACGTCGCGCTGATCAGCCTGATCCTGATAGCCCCACTCGGTACCGCGTTCATCGAGCCACGCAGGCGCGCCATCGACCGGCTGGCACGAGAGGCACCAGACGGGCCGCTGTCCCAGGCGCTGGAGCAGCGCACCCAGGACCCTGTCCTGTTGACAGCCCTGCAAACCCTGGCTGCCCTGCTGCTGGGCATCGTCTTCCTGATGACCACCAAGCCTTCGCTCACCAGCTCACTTATCGTGATGGCGGTCGCGCTGATCCTCGGGTTGGCTTCGGGCCTGCTCGTCTCTCGTGCGACGCGCATCCGAGGGCAGGGCGTGGCCGCTCACACGAACCCATGAGAGAGCCAGTAGAATAGCCGAGACTGGTGACATGTATAGTGAGTTGCGCTGTGTGGGAAAGGAACACACTGCTACAAGCAGAACATTTAAGGAAAGGAGATAACATCGTATGACGAGTAGGCACCAGATGAACAATTTCAGCCAGAGCGTGAAATACCACCTGGAAGGCAAGGTTGCGCTCATCACGGGCGCCAGTCGCGGGATCGGCGCGGCTACGGCGCGGCTCTTTGCCCAGGAGAGGGCAACTGTGGTGCTAGCTTCCCGTAGTGAAGAGGAGATGGCACGCATCGTGGAAGAGATCAGGGCCAACGGAGGCGAGGTGATGGCGGTCAAGACGGATGTGGCTGAAGCAGCCTCGGTCGAGACCCTCATCAAACGCACCGTTGACGCCTACGGAAGGCTCGATATTGCGGTCAACAACGCTGGCATTGCAGGAGGCAACAAGCCATTGGTGGAGGTGACCGAGGAAGTGTTTGATCGCGTTATCGCGGTCAATCTCAAGGGCGTATTCCTGTGTATGAAGTACGAGATCCCTGCGATGCTTGCGAGTGGAGGAGGAGCCATCGTCAACCTGAGTTCCACGGTGGGATTGGTTGGCACCGGAGCGGGAATCGCTCCCTACATTGCCAGTAAACACGGGGTCGTCGGCCTGACGAAGGCTGCAGCGCTCGAATACGGCGGGCAGCACATTCGCGTCAATGCCATTGCCCCTGGCACGACCCGCACCTCGGTGAACGAACGATGGATCGCGGATGAGCAGATCAGGCAGCGCATCACGAGCGGGATACCGCTGGGGCGCGTGGCCGATCCGGCAGAAGTGGCTGAGGCCATCCTCTGGCTCTGCTCCGATGCGGCATCCTATGTAACGGGCGTGACCCTGCCAGTTGATGGTGGGTATATCGTTCCATAATGCAGTATCCTCAAAGCGGATCGAGCAGTCACCTTTTCCCCCTCTCCATCTTTGATGGAGAGGGGGCCAGGGGGTGAGGCCAGCCAACTCCACACGCCCTTTCACAGGATATACTATACACCGGATTACCGAGTAGGTAAATTGATTTTGCAATAGGCAAGAGTTTGTTGTTGATTTTTGAGCACGAAGGAGAAGATTCCATATGAACCGGGAAAATACTGAACAAGAGGTGATGCATCTGGCAGACGCCTGGGCCACCGCCGAATTGCGTGGTGATACCACTTTCCTTGAGAGTACACTAGCGGATGACTTCATCGGTATAGGGCCTCTCGGATTCATGCTGACCAGGCAGGAGTGGCTCGCGCGACATCAGTCGGGTGACTTGAAGTACGAATCATTCAAACTGGACGAGGTCAAGGTGCGCGTGTACAACGATGCAGCCATCTTGACCGGCCGTCAAGTCCAGAATGCAGCCTATCGCGGCAACAGCATCCAGGGGCAGTTTCGCACCACGCTGGTGTTTGTTCAACAACAAGGGCAATGGCGACTGGCGAGTCTGCAATTGAGTGCCATTGGCCAACCACCCAATTTCACTCAGTCTTAGCCCGAGACCGCTGCGACTCAGCGCGTATCGCTGACTAAAAACTCAGTCTGCTTGGGAAGCGGAGGAAAGCCAGACTACCTAAATTTTTAAATGAACACAGAAGAGGTGAAAGAATGCAAACAATTGAGTTGTCGGCAGGGACCATCGAGTACGAAGACACAGGCGGCAGCGGCCCGGTCGTCGTCCTGCTGCACGGATTAGTCATGGACGGCTCGGTGTGGCGTCACGTTGTACGCGAGTTGCGCACCGATCACCGCTGTATTGTGCCGGCAATGCCTCTGGGGAGCCACCGGCAGCCTATGCGAGCGGACGTTGATCTCTCGCCGCACGGCATCGCAAAGCTTCAGGCCGAGTTTCTGGAAGCCTTGGACCTGCGCGAGGTGACCCTGGTGGGAAACGACTCGGGCATTTTTCAGCTCACTGCTGGCTTGTATCCTGAGCGCATCGCGCGATTGGTGCTCACTCCCTGCGAAGCCTTCGAGAACTTCCCACCTGGTCTGCCCGGACGGACCGCAGAGGTCGGTATCAAGATGCCGGGAGGAGCCTTCTTCATGGCGCAACTCCTGCGCGTGCACGCCTTGCGCCGCCTGCCGTTCACCTTTGGCTGGATGGCGAAGCGACCGATTCCCAATGAGATTGTCGACGCCTGGTTGCGCCCATTGCAGACCCAGCGGGGGGTCCGCCGCGATCTCACCAAGTACGTGCAGACCCTCGACAAGGGGGACATGCTCGCCGCAGCTGAACACCTCCGCCACTTTGACCGTCCGGCGCTCGTGGTCTGGGCACCGGAAGACCGCGTCAATCCCCGAGAGCACGGGCGGCGATTTGCTGAGCTGCTCCCACATGGGCAGTTGATCGAGATCGCCGACAGCTACACCCTCATCCCCGAAGACCAACCCGGCGAACTGGCTCGTGCCATCCGCCAGTTCATCCAAGACACGCCATGAGCTTGCCCGGCCAGACGCCACAGGGATTTGTTCAGGCAGTAGCGCCATCGACGGTTTCAGGAATGGACGCAAGAAAGGCATGCTATGTATACAGACACACTTCGAATCAATAGACTCAGTTCATGTTCCTCGCATCGCTGGCCGGGGGTACCTTCCTCCTGACCGATGCGCACCAGTTCATTGCAGGCTGGTTCTGCTTCGGTCTGGCTGGATTAATCACGTTGGGGGTGTTTTGGCGCTTTTAGATCCTCCCTTTTCTTCTTCTTGCAGGTGCACATGGCGGAAGAGCAGCCAGAGCGAGCTGTCATACGCCGCTTTCAGGATTCCTGCCAGGATGAACGGCAGCCCAAACACCAGCAATGATCCCTGGAGGAGCAAGCCGGACAGGACCGGGCTGGTGGCCGAGCCCACGCTTCGCGCCAACGAAGTCACGCTGGCCGCAGCAGTCCGCTCCTCAGGTGCCACCAGAGCCATTGTGTAAGCCTGCCGGGTGGGAACATCCATCTGCGAGAGCAGCTGGCGCAGCAGCAGGATCGCAGCCGCGACGGGAAAGGTAGGTGCAAAGGCGACGAGCACCAGCAGCACATTCGAAGGCAGGTGGGTGAACACCATCGTATTGAGCAGCCCAATGCGCCGGGCCAGGGGTACCGCTGCCAGGAACGAGAGCGCCGAGAGCAGGTTCGCTCCAAAGAACAGGGCGGAGAGAGCAGTGAGCGAGACACCGAAGCGCAGGTGAAAAAAGAGCACCATCAAGCTCTGCACGACCAGCCCCCCGGCCAGCGCATCCACGCTGAACAAGCCCATCAGTCGCCACACGATGCCCCGCGAACGGCCAAGTGGGGGAACGAGCCGTTGCCGCAGGCTCTGCTCCCGGCGAGCAGAGTGTCGTGGAGCTTCCACCTGCGAGGACAGGCGCAGCGATAGCCCGGCCACGAGGAGAGCCAGCGCCGCGTACACGCCGAACAGCAGGCGTATACCCGAAGCAAGAGGTAGGCCGAGATGAACCAGCGCGTCGGGTAGCCCCGCCCCTAAGGCTCCCACTGCCACACTGAACGCGGCGACCAGGTTATAGCGAGCGAAGAGCGTGGTTCGCTTCTCGGGTATCGTCACCTGCGCGATCATGGCCTGGTCAATCGGCAGAAAGGGCGCGGTCTCCGAGGCCGAAATCCCCAGCGTACCAAAGAATGCGGCTACCAGCAGCAAGAGATAGCTTGTTGTCAGCCCAAAGATCGCGCCTGTCCCGGCCATGAGCAGCGCCAGGAGCGCGAGCGTGCGCCGCCGACCCCAGGCATCAGCCGCGATGCCGATGACATAGGTTCCAACCATATCGCCGACCAGGGAGACGGTGATCAGGATGCCGATGGCCACAGGCGAAATCCCGGCGTTTGTCAGGGCGATAGCCAACACCACGGACAATAACCCGTAGGCGAGCGAACGCAGCCCGCGCATCATCAGGATGCGCCTGGCATCTGCCCGGTGAGATGGTTCGTCTCCTGCCGGTCTCACTGCGTCGGCTGGACTCCTGTGCGATCCCATGGATTCGTACTTCCTGCATCCGGCTGAGCGGGGTCTACTTTGAATGCGCCACCGGGCCTGCCCTGGCGGATCATCTCCTGGCAGTAGGCGTAGAGGGCATCGTAGACGATCCACTCGGCGGCGTTCTGCTCGTGGTCGTCCTTGAAGCCCAGATGCCGGAAGCCCTCGGCAATCGCCTCCAACCCCTCTCCTTCCGGCTGGTGCCAGAGCGTGTTGTCGGTATCCGCGCCGTTGACGATCTTGCCGAGCAGGACCAGCGCTGCATCGTCCGTCAGGTTGTACTTCTTGAGGATAGCCTCAAACGAGCATTCTTTGCTATGATGGCCCAGTTCCACATTTTTCACGTCATAGGGAATGGCCCCCTCTCGTTCAGCCACGTTCATCACTTGATCGTTGGGGACGAACAGGAACTCGGCGTCCTTATCGACAAATTTCCTGATGAGCCAGGGACAGGCCACGCGATCTACTTTGACGTGTTCGCGCGTAATCCACTTCATCGAGATATTCTCCTTCTCGCTCCTTGAGGCAAGGTTCAAATGCACGTGACAGTTCCTCAGCACCAGCAAGGTCCAGCCCTGTCATCCTGAGCGCAGCGAAGGATCTCGCTGCCGATCGCGACAGACCCTTCGCGGAGTTTACCCTGAGCGAAGCGAATGGGCTCAGGGTGACACGGGGTGATTGTTCAAACGGTCAAGTACTTTTCTTCACATTGAACCTTGCCTTAGAGCATTATCTGAACGAACAACAAGTAAACATGCTGTCATCCTCTTCCTCGTTACTTCTGGATCGGCTCGCTCGCGAACTGCGCATATAATGCATCGTAGATGAGCCTCCCCCGTTCCAGCGCGACCTGGTCGCTGGGGCTGACCAGGCGCAGGCCCCGGCAAATCAGATCCAGGCCAGCAGCCGCGGGCTCCAGGCTGACCTCCTGCACGGTATCGGCCTCATCGACCACGCGGGCGATGCGCTGCAAGACGGGATCGTGCAGATCATACTCGCGCAGCATGGTGTGAAACGTGCAGTGTCCCCGGTGGTGGGAGAGCCGCACGCCAGGGATATCAAACGGCTCTGCCCCTTCAGGCAGCGTTTTGTACCCGGCAGGGACGAACAGGAATTCGGCTGCTGGATCAAGATATCTCGTGATGAGCCAGGCGCAGGCCATGCGGTCCACGCCCACCAACTCCCAGGTGACCCACTTCATGAGGCAGACCCTCCTCTCGCACTCATCAGACGTGCACGCGCCAGTTGGCCAAGTTCCGAGTGGAAGTAGTCCTGCGCCCGTACCTGCTGGTACTTGCGGGAAAGCGCCACCAGGCCGGGCTCCTCCTGCGAGAGGTCCCCCAGGATCTCCTGATAGGTCTCATCCACGCGGGCTTGAAACTGCTGGACCAGCGCGTCTGCCTGCCCGTTCAGAAGCAAGTGGGATTCCCACAGGTGCGCTTCTCCACCAAGCTCGCCAATCTCCACGGCCAGCCATTGGAACTGCTCGCGCGTCCAGGGGGTGGCAGGCAGCACCCAGACGGCGTCATGCAGCAGCAGCGCCCCCAGCCGTTTCAACTTCCGCCAAACCGAGGCGCGGCTGGCCGTCGGCTCGCGCGGAATTTTGTAGACGAGCAGCACCCATATCATTCCTCGCGGCTGTTCCAGACGCGCTTCTGTCATGGATGATGTGTCCATCTCCTCTTTTCCTCGTCTGCCGAAGGAGGCTTCTCTTCCGGGAAATACAACAGTCGTTACATTAGAACATAACCACGGTTATATTCTACCTGCATCTCTCTAAAAATGCAAGGGCCGGGCGAAGAGGTTAGACAATTGGAGGTAAGGCTTCCCGTGAACGGACTTGAGCGGTGTCCTTGCTGTCACCCTGAGCGCAGGCTGTCATCCTGAGCGTAGCGAAGGATCTTTGCGTCCGGCGAGCCAGACCCTTCGCGGAGTTTACCCTGAGCGCAGCGCATGGGCTCAGGGTGACAGGCATTCTCTCCAAATGTCTACGAAGAGGCATGCATTTCCTCTCTGTGCGAGCCTTGCGGAGAAAGGTGACCTGAAAGCTCTTGGTATTGTTGTCTCAGTGAAGAAAGGCGACTGGCAAAGGTGCCTGAGACAGTGTTACTACGAGCTGCAGGTTCCCTTCCAGGTCGCGAGAACCGCGCCAGTAGAGGAGAACTTCTGCACCTGCATCGCTCCCGCCTGCGTTCTTTCAACCGCGTATAGATTGTCCTGGCTATCCAGCGCAATGCTTGGCACTTCGACGATCCCCGCTTTCCACACGTTCAAGACGGCCACACCTTCCCAGTGGCGAGATCCATACTCAACAGACGTGGATACGTTGCTGTCCCTATACGAGCCATCGTCATGTAAATTCCAGAGAAGTCGCCACGGGCATTGATACTCAGCCCCATCCACGTCCCGGTCGCTGCTGGGTCCGTTTCGGGAAGCGTCACTTTTTTTTCCATTGTTCTCGTTGCAGGATTGACCAGCAATGAGAGCGTCGTCACCAGGTACAATGCTCCCATGATCAGCAGGGTCATTACCCTGAGTCGAGACAGTAATGGTTTGTAGCCTTTGACACCTTTATCAAGCCATCTCCCCTGAATCTCCACTAACGTTTTGGGTCATGTGTTCTCTCTTGCTGAAGCACATGCCAATGGTGGTTCCAATGAGAGGATGGATATGCTTCGCGGTGACTTCAAGTGGCTCTTCCCACGCGATGCGCAACGAGGTTGTAGAAGAAAAGTGGGAAAAGCACAGAACTATGCCTCCTTGCGGTCCAACTTCACCTGCCTGGCATCCCGATCGTCTTTGCTATGGCCCACGGCCTGGTTCTCGCCTCGTCGACCACGCCCGCGTCAGCTTCCTGATTGAGCGCTCCGAGCTTGATACTGATTGAAGTAGGCATGCCAGGGATGCAGGTGAGGTTCAAAAACCCGCGCCAGCACCGCGGGATCGTGTGCGACTATTTCCCGCGCCTGCGCTTCGTTGGCGACATCGAGAATGCCCAGGCCGCCCTGATTGTCCAGAAAAGCACCGCCCATGAGGAGCTGCCTGGCCGCAAAAACCTGTTGCATATACCTGCCATGTTCCCGATAAAAAGGCTGCTCACGAACCAACTTCCCTTGAAGCCAGGCTGGGCCAGGGGTGTAGATGACGACGAACATCAATGGCTCTCCTTTTCAAACCAGCGTTGCGCCAGCTGGTACAAAGCTCTCAGGTCCTCACCCTCGATGGGGGGGATGATGTGCTGGCTGCCAACGTAGATACTGTAGAACACTCTTGCGAGCTGCCGGGCAGAAAGACGATCAGCCGTATGTGCATATGCCAACTCTTCGAGATAAGCGAGTCGCAGCTGGTCGATCCGTTGCTGGTGAACGCGAACCCTCTCGTCTTGCCATGCCCAGGCACGTAGAGCAACATCGAGCCTGGAAGGGTGTAAGCTCGCTTGCATCACCCGTGCCAACTTTTCTGGTGGTGAAGCCTCCTGTTCTGCCCATTGGATGATGCGAAGCGTTCCTTCTTCTTCCCAAAACTCCAGCAAACGTTCCTGAAAGTCCTGGTAATTGGCGAAGTGGTGGTAAAAGGACCCTTTTGTCACCCCAAGTCGGCTGGTCAAGGACTCGATCGTGAGCGCTTCGGCTCCCGCCTCTTCAAGCAGGGCGAGCCCTTCCTCTAGCCATCTGCGTCTGGTGAGAAGCGCCATGACCTGTTCTCCCCTTTGCTCGACACGTTTCTCTTCCTCAGATCATACCATATGGTATGGTATGTTTGCAAGGAGAGAACGCTCTTTTCCTCCCAGCTTCTTTGTCATTTATCATATATCCTGCGTGGGTTTATCATATAATCTGCCACGCTGCTAAGCGCTTTGACCCAACGCCAAGATATGTACGAGAAGCGCCACGTTACGGTTTTTATGCAACCTCGCTGATGAAAAAGAGGAATCTCTTCCATGCGTGTCAAAAACCTTCGTTTCCTCAGATGTATTGATGTGTTTATGATCATGATTTCACGTCTCCCGGCAGCAGAAGAACATCTCTCATGCTCCTCCGCTGCCGGGAGACCTACGTCCATTCAAGCACCCTTTTGGGGATTGTCTGTGCAGGCCAGAGCAAGTTTTCTCCCGCGTCAGTTGCTTGATTGTACAAAGCGGATGCACTACGCAAGCTTCTTAGCGGGAAAGAGGACTCCGAGGGTCCGGCTTGGCGGTCGAAGCGCCCATGAAGCGAGCGTGAGAACGGCGAGGATGAATGCCGGCCAGATGAGGGTGCCCGGGTCACCGCCGCGTACGATGCCCGAGGCAACCGCAGCTACGTAGACAAAGAAGGCGCCGGCATACGCCCATTCCTTGAGCCGAGGAAACCGCGGCGCAAGCAAGGCGATGGCTCCAGGAATCTTCCACACGCCCAGGATCGTGAGCAAGTACACCGGGTAGCCCTCGTGTGTCACGATCTGGACGACCGGCTGGCCGGCCACAAGCTCTGTTCCCCCATGGATCAGGTCCGTCACCCCACCTGCCAGAAGCTCAAGCGCGACGGCTACGGTGGTCACCCAATAGCCGATTACTTTCATTTTCTTCATAATCATGTCTCTTTTCACAAGTATCGTTGACGTCTTTCTCATTCATCACCTCGGATCAGGAGCTACCAGCTCTGGCGACCTGCCACCTGCCTGGTGGTGACGTGGAGGCGGTTGAAGAGGTTGGCCGTGGCGATCATGAGGATCAACGTTGCGAGTCCCTGCTCGTCGTAGTGCCGGGCGACCTCGTCCCAGATCGAGTCTGGGACCGGGTCGGCCCGGTCGGCAAGCCGGGTGACGGCCTCGGTGAGCGCGAGGGCGGCACGTTCAGCGTCGGTGAAGTAGGGTGTCTCCCGCCAGGCCGCCACGGCGAAGAGGCGCTCGTCTGTTTCGCCCGCTTCCTTGAGGTAGCGAGAGTGCTGGTCAACGCAGACGCTGCAGCCATTGATCTGGCTCGCGCGCAGTTGGGCAAGGCCGATCGTCTGCGACGGCACGGCGCCCTGTTCCGCGAACTTTCTCAGGGCTTGCAGGGCCTGCAGGGCGTCAGGAAGGATCGTTGTTAGGTTGCTCATTCGTGCTTGCATCATTGTTCTCCTTCAGGTGTCGAGACTCGAAAACTAGCTTCATTTCAACATGTCCAACAGGATGCTCTCACATCCAGGTTTGATCTTGACAGGGTCGACCATCCGGCGCGGTCCCTGGGAGTGAGTCTCCCTGCCACATCGGGTGGGTTTCCCATACGAAAACACTCTACCTGCGCATGATAAACGAAATGGAGCGGGGGTCTTGCGTCCTCCGGGCTCACACCCCTCTCTCGTGTTGCTGGAGCCATGCTTCCCAGCTTACTGTGCCGGTCGCCTGTTGTGGGCAGGTATTGCCACCCTGGCGCAGTCTGCTGGCTGTTTTGCCAGGCAGCCAGAGGGGGAGAATAGCACGGTGTATTCCACGCTGCCTGAACCAGATCCGTGCCAACTCTCCAGAGGTGTAGACCTGTGGGCCGCCCATATCCGGCAGGCGACCGGATGGGCCAGCCTGGACGATCTCACAGAGACGTTGGGCCACTTCCTCCTCGGCCACCGGTTGCAGCAGCAGGTCTGTCGGCACCAGCGCCACCAGGGGAAGTCTGGTCAGCACGTGCAGCAAGAAATCGATGCCGTAATGAAACTGGGTCGCCCTCAGGATGGACCAGGGGATGCCGCTGTGCTCAATGAGGTCTTCGCTGGCGAGCTTGGCTTTTCCGCCGGCCCACGGGACTCTATCAATACCCACAATCGAAATGAAGACCAGGTGCGAGACACCCGCCTGGCGGGCCGCGTCCACCAGGCGGCGCGTGCCTTCAAAATCGACCATCGAGTTCCCTAGGGCGGCGAGATGGACCACCACATCCATGCCCTGGACGGCCCGAGAGAGGCCCGCGCCGGTCTTCAGATCAGCCTGCTTCCACTCCGCGCCCGGCCAATCATCTCCAGGTTTGGCCCGTCGACTCATCCCACGCACGGGATACCCTGCCGCGCTCAATTGCGTCACAACCAGGCGGCCCAGTCTTCCCGCGCCGCCTGTCACCAGAATATGTTGCATCGTCTTTCCTTTCTTGTTTCTCTGTACTTTGCATGCCTCTCAGAGGCTCGTACAGGAGACAAGAGAGCACGGGCAGATGTGACACCCCTGTGGTTTGTTCTCTGTCCTGGTATAGGCTTACAATAAGGGAGAAGGAGAAATGTGAGCAATGGATGAAGCCATGCGAAAAGGGAACCAGGGAGAAGCGTTCGAGCACTATCGCGTGCTGCTCTTTTCCATTGCCTATCGGATGACTGGCAGCGCGAGTGACGCGGAGGATCTTGTGCAGGAGACCTATCTGCGCTATCAGGCGAGCGAAAGCTCGGAGATTGTCTCTCTGAAAGCGTATCTGACCACGATTATTACCCGTCTGGCGCTGAATTATCTGAAATCGGCTCGTGTCGCCCGCGAACAGTATATGGGAACCTGGCTGCCCGAACCGATCCTCACATCGGAGGACGGCGGGTTCCCTCTCGCAGACCTTGAACAACAAGAAGCGCTTTCTCTGGCCTTTTTACGCCTGCTCGAGGCTCTCAGCCCGCCTGAGCGCGCCGTTTTTCTCCTGCATGAAATCTTTGCTTACCCTTTTAGCGAAATCGGGGTGATGCTCTCGAAAAGCCCGGCCAATTGCCGCCAGATCTTTCATCGGGCCAGGCAGGCGTTGCAGGACAAGCGCGCACGTTTCGACCCGGAGCCGCAACGCCAGCGCCAGCTTCTGCTCAGTTTTCTTTCCGCCAGTCAGGCCGGGGACATGGCGGCTCTGACCAGCCTCCTGGCTCAGGATGCCGTCTCCTGGTCGGATGGTGGCGGCAAAGTGCAGTCGAACCTCAAGCCTCTCCACGGCCAGCAAGCCGTGGCGCGTTTCTGGCTGAGCGTGACGCGCAAAAACCAGCGGCCTCAGACCGAGACCCTGGCCGAGATCAATGGCAGCCTGGCCCTCTTGTTCTGGGAAGAGGGCAGGCTGGTCGGGGTCATCAGCCTGACCCTGAGCGCCGTGGGCATTCAGGAGATCTATGCGCTGCTGAACCCTGAGAAACTGGCCTATCTGCAAAAACAGCTCTCCGGGCGTGGGACTGCTCCAGAAACTTCCAAACTGACCAGCTTTTCACCAGATCAACGCTGAGAAACCAGACGCAGCGGAAGAAGTGTCATGTATCAGTAATTCTGCGCGGGTTTCTCAGAAAACTTGCCATGCAGCCAAGCGCATTCAGAGGATCAGTTTTCTCGTATAAACTGGCGTAGCTCCCACGCGATGCGAAGCTGGTGCTGCTCGCTCGCTTACGCATCAAAAGGAAGAGGTTGCCGATTGACGCTTGAGCATTCCCTTCCTACATGAGATTCACTAGGCAGAAAAAAGCCGAGGAACCATGCTGTAAGCATAGCTTTCTTCTTGTGTCTTCTGCTCTCAGCTTCGTATACTGAGAGCAACTCCGCGAGATGCTATGGAGAAATTCCAGCGAGAAGAAAGAGAAGCACGGATGAATAAGCACATCATTGACAGCCTTCGACGCGCATATGACGCGTTCAGTCGAGGTGACATCCAAGGCGCAGTTGAGGCTATTGACCTGGACCCAGATATTCTCTGGAGCGAGCCCGAAAGCTTCTATGCGGGAGGAACCTATCGAGGGCCTCAAGGGGTCGCTGAGTATCTCACCCGCTCCTCTGAATCCTCTGAGAAGGCCCAGAGCCTGCCCGAAGAAATCCTCGAAGTCGGGGACAAGATTGTGGTCTTCGTGCATTTCCAAGCCTGGCCAAAGGGAGGTGGCCAGCTTAGAGAAGGCCGCATTGCCGATGTCTACACGGTTCAAGATGGCAAGATTGTACAGATGCAAGCCTACAGCGACCCTGAAGAGGCACGCAAAGCCCTTGGGCTTTCGCCTCACCGCTAAACGGTCCCTTTTTGCTCAGCTTGCTTGTACGTGAAGGGAAAAAGATCCCTATACCTGCATATTAATGCAACGCTCGTACTCGTACACAACGGCTTCCTGATCAGGACCCTCTATTGAGCCAGGTCTCCACTCCCGAATGATGATCATAGCATTGTTAGCAGGCATTTCCATCCCAACCAGGTAGCAGGCGAGAATGGTGCCTGTGCGTCCAAGCCCTGCCCTGCAGTGAACTGCGACAGGCATATTTCTGTCAAGGCAAGAGGAGATCATAGCAAGAGCCTGTTTCACCTGCTGAAGAGTCGGGGCTGTAAAGTCAGCAACCGGGATATGCCTGGTGAGCATACCGATTGTATCGGGAGCCTCATAAGGGTATGGGGCCTCAGCAAGATTGAGCACAGCCCTGATTCCTATCCTATACAGAAGCGTAAAAGCATCTTCCGACTCCGGATACGCCATAGCTGCAAGTTTGTTTTCTAAGAGCCAGTCAAAGTTAGGAAGTATAATCTGCCGCTTCTCATCTTCAGTGAGGTCATACTCCTGCAAGCATTTCAATGGACTCTTCATGAGTTGCTCTCTAAAGGCCGGCTCAAGGTTCGCTCTTACTTTTATGAGACGCATCACCTCGATGGACATGTACATACTCCCATCTTCTCACTCCACATACTTGCGCAATACTGCTTCTATCTCTTCACGAGAAGCACCAAGCATAGTTGCAATCGCGGCAGGCAGCTCTGCATCGTTGCTGCTTTGCCACAAAAGGGCAAGGTGACGCAGAGCCCGGGCTATGTTCTCATGATCCTGGTAGTCTACATAGATTTCCAACGCGCGCAGCAGATACTCACAAGCTGGTGTCCACTGCTCTCGCTCTCGCTCCAGGATACCCAATTGTCCATAGGTCCCGGCCTGCTCATAGCGGTCGTTGTACTCGCTGTAGAGCTGCAGGGCTTGCTGGTAGTGCCGCTCAGCTTGCTCCCACTGGCGCTGCTCTTGTGCCAGACTGCCCAGGTTGTGGTAGGTACTGGCCTCCTCGTGGCGGTCATTGAACTCGATGGAGAGCTGCAAAGCCTGCTGATAGTACTGCTCAGCTTGCTTCCATTGGTGCTGCTCCTTCGCTACCACGCCCAGGTTGTGGTAGGGCTTGGCCTGGTTGTAGCGGTCATTGAACTCGATGAAGATCTGCAAAGCCTGCTGATAGTACTGCTCAGCTTGCTTCCATTGGTGCTGCTCCTTCGCCACGATGCCTAACTGGCCGTAGGTCCCGGCTTGGCTGTAGCGGTCATTGTACTCGATCTTGAGTTGCAAGGCCTGCTGGTAGAATTGCTCGGCTTGCTCGAACTTTCGCTGCTCCTGCGCCACCATCCCCAAGTGGTGGTAGGTCATGGCCTGACTGTAGCGGTCGTTGAACTCGAGATCGAGTTGCAAGGCCTGCTGGTAGAATTGCTCGGCTTGCTCGAACTTTCGCTGCTCCTGTGCCACCCTGCCCAACTGGTGGTAGGTCATGGCCTGACTGTAGCGGTCATTGAACTCGAGATCGAGTTGCAAGGCCTGCTGGTAGAATTGCTCGGCTTGCTCGAACTTTCGCTGCCCCTGTGCCACCCTGCCCAACTGGTGGTA
>WNEZ01002643.1_pt1 | contig 15383 bp, 14 predicted proteins | sample 5400521 | NCBI WGS metagenome assembly WNEZ01 (sample SAMN13153339, study PRJNA577476) | soil metagenome | isolation source: 120 cm saprolite under Douglas fir tree site 2 hole 1 replicate 1 | place: USA:California | collected 2015-04-18
CGAGCGAAGCGAGGCCCGACCTGCAATGTCGACAGCAGCGCATGAAGACGGCCATTCCCAACCCAACCGCCACCAACTCAAATTTCGCTGGCTCCCTGGCCCGTACGCAGTCGTCCGCCTGCCTCCCGACGCTGCAATCCCCACATGGGCCACGAAAGGCGAATTCACCTCCATCACCCGCACCGCCGACGAACTTTCGATCGTCTGCTCCGCCGATAACCTTCCCACGGACGTGCACTCCCCACATCGCTGGATCTGCCTCAAGCTCGAAGGCCCCTTCCCCTTCTCGCAAACCGGAGTCTTGCTCTCGTTCATCGAGCCGCTGTCGAATAGCAGCATCCCCATCTTCGCTATCTCTACCTACGACACCGACTACGTTCTCGTGCAAGAGGAGTTCGCCGGAGTGACCCTGGAAGCCTTGCGAACTGCTGAGCACGAACTCGTAGGCAGGTGACAAGATCGGGCGATTTTAGCGGCATCGTATTAGAATCTCAGTCCAACCGGAGGCGAATTGAAGGTCCTAACAGCTACCGAAGTTGGCGAGTGGTTCTCATGGTCTGCAAGGTTCCCGGACTTGGGCAGCGACTACGTACACTGCGACGGAAAGAGTCTGTTCTTCACACATCCCGAGGCGAACTGTATCGATCTGGAGTACCCTCCGAAACTGGAAAGGCTGCCATTTTTTGCACGCTTCCTCGCCACAGTCGGTTGCGAAGAAATCCATTTTGAAGGCGCCCTGATTTGGTTTACGGAGTGGGGCGTGTGGAACTCACGTGATGAGGCCATTGGATATCGCGTCGTAGAGGCCATGCATAGTGCCGCAGGTCAGCCGAAATCGTTTGAAGGAGTGCCGGGCCATTTGTTCCGAGCGGATGAATTGTGCGATACAGTCGGGATGCTTTTGCAACCGATGATCTTTGGCTGGGACGCGTACTATTTTCCGCGGTGGTCGTACGGGACACACCAGTTTTTCCTTCACGTAAGCCATGATTCGTTTGTGAGTGGCGTGACTCGCACGAAGGAATTCTACGATAGGGTGTTCGGGCTTCTAAAGGAACTCGAACTGGGCCCATCGCCCGGCCACGAGCTACGGGTGAGGCGTTTTTGCCGGGTTCCTTCGCCGCCAGCAGGTGACAGCGGTCGGTAAAGCGTGCCGTCGGCGCCGGATACAGCACGATTCACCCCGCCAGATCGACCGTACACTGCTGCCGCGCATGCACTTGTCCCGCGTCTATGCTGTAATAGAAGTAAATCAGCTCATGCCATCTGTAATCACAACCCTGCGCCGCCGCGCCAAAGCTCTGCACCGCAATCTGCGCGGAGCATCGATGGCTGCCCGCGCCCTCGCTTCGACGGACCATCCGCTGCTGGCGCACATCATTCCCATTCGCCGCTGCAACCTGGCCTGCACCTATTGCAACGAGTTCGATGATTTCTCGAATCCCGTACCCGCCGAAGAAATGTTCCGGCGCATCGACAAACTGGGCGCGCTGGGCACATCAGTCGTTACGATTTCCGGCGGCGAGCCGCTGCTCCATCCCGAACTCGATGACGTAATCCGTCGGATCCGATCGAACGGCATGATCGCTGGCCTGATCACCAACGGCTATCTGCTGGTCGCGGAACGGATTCAGCGCCTCAACCGCGCCGGACTCGAGTGGCTGCAGATCTCCATCGACAACGTCAATCCCGACGACGTCTCGAAGAAAAGCCTGAAAGTTCTCGACCGCAAGCTCGAACTGCTCGCTGAACACGCCAACTTTCATGTGAACATCAACTCCGTGGTCGGCAGTGGCATTCGTTATCCGCAGGACGCGCTCACCATCGGCAAACGCGCCGTCGCCCTCGGATTCAGTTCGACCATCGGCATCATTCACGACGGCAGCGGCCAGCTGCAGCCGCTGGGCGAAGAAGAGCGTCGCATCTATCACGAAATGAAGTCGATGGAGAAGCGCAGCTTCACCCGCGTCAACGCCTTCCAGGACAATATCGCGCAAGGCAAAAGTAACGATTGGCGTTGCCGCGCCGGCGCACGCTATCTCTACATCTGCGAGGACGGCCTGGTTCATTACTGCTCGCAGCAGCGCGGCTATCCGGGAGTGCCGCTGTCAAGCTATACGCGCGACGACATCCGTCGCGAATACGTCACCGAAAAATCCTGCGCGCCGCACTGCACCGTTTCCTGCGTGCATCAGGTTTCGATTTTCGACGCCTGGCGCGCCCCACAACATCCCATGAAAGCCGTTCCATCCGCGACGCCCGCCAGCGAGCTGGTGCAAATCGAGTAAGTACAGATCGAGTAGGCACATTCGACAACTACCGCGCCTTGAGGCACTTACCGGATGGTGTCGCCCCGCTGGGCCGTTCCGTCGCGGGATTTGGGTTGGGATCTTCGCTGTCTCTTCGCGCAGCGGCCTGCATATTAGCTATTAGCTAACTTTCGCATTAGAGACGATTCTAGCCCCCTCGGACTTTCCGGATGAGGTTTGGGGCGTTCCAGCCCGCCGAAGGCAGCCTGAGGGCAGCTGTATGCGCTGCACAGGGGTATCCTCAGTTCGGGTCATGCGGGTATTTGGCTGGTGGCTCCAAGTGTGAGGTGCCTGTTTTCAATAGCTTACAGATAACTCATTGAAAACAAACAGTCGGAAATAGCTGCTATTGCTTCGGCTGCGCCGTAGGCGGCAGCAGCCCATTCAGCCGCAGATACATCGCCGCCGAACTGTAGTGGTCGGCCCAGTCATTGGTCAGCGCGATGAGCGCGAAAGCGCGAGGGCCCTTGCGGCCGCCGAACAGCTCCACTTCATCGCCCAGTTTCGAGTCATCGACTTTGCCCAGTGCAGTTGCGCAGAAATCAAAGCTGGCCTTCAGCGCTGCAACCAGCTTGTCCTTGCCATCGGATTCTTTCAGAGCGGCCGCCTTAGGTTCAGGCACATCTCCAATTTTCGAGCAGAGATGATTATTGGCGTCGATCATGTGCAGCACGAGATGGCCGAACGTCATCTGCGGCTCGGTTGGCTTGTAATTGAACTTCTCTGTCGGCATTTCTTCCACGGCAGCGACCAGGTTCCTCTGCTGGCGCGGAAGAATTTCCTTCACTACCGTCGTAACGGGATTCTTGTCCTGCGCGAGAGCCAAGGTCGTCGCGAGTAATAAGCACAGAGTGATGGCGATTTTCATAGAGGCCTCCGGGAAAGGCAATCATACCCCCTTCCCACTATGAAACCCACACGGTCTGTTAAGCTGTCTGCTTCAATTACGACAACTATGAGAACCATTGACCGCGGTCGCCTGCAGTCCCTGATGCAACGCGAGCAGAAGAAATTTGTCGACGAGCGCCCGAAATCGAAGGCGCTGTTTGAGCGCGCACGCAAGTCGCTGCTGGCCGGTGTGCCCATGAACTGGATGGTGAAATGGGCTGGGGCTTTCCCACCATTTGTGCGCGAGGCGCAGGGTGCGCACTTCTTCGATGTCGACGGCCACCGCTACACCGACTTCTGTCTCGGCGACACCGGCGCGATGACTGGCCATTCGCCCTTTGCCACGGTCAAGGCCGTGGAGGAGCAGTCCCGCCGCGGCATCACGATGATGCTGCCTGGAGAAGATTCCATCTTCGTGGCCGAGGAATTGCAGAAGCGCTTCAACTTGCCGTATTGGCAGTTCGCCCTGACCGCCACGGACGCCAACCGCTTCTCGATCCGGCTCGCCCGGCAAATTACCGCCCGTCCCAAGATTCTTGTTTTTAACTGGTGCTATCACGGCACGGTCGACGAGAGTTTCATCACGCTGCAGCCGGATGGCACAGCCGGCGCCCGCCGTGGCAACATCGGCCCGCCGGTCGACCCATCCGTCACAACGAAAGTGGTCGAGTTCAACGATCTTGCGACTCTCGATGCGGCGCTTGCTCCCGGAGACGTTGCCTGCGTCCTGGCCGAGCCCGCGATGACGAACGTCGGCATCGTGCATCCGCAGCCGGGCTACCACAAAGCCCTTCGCGAGCTGACGCGCAAGCACGGCACCTTGCTGATCATCGACGAGACGCACACCATCTGCGCCGGTCCGGGCGGCTTCACCCGCGAAGAAAATCTTGAGCCGGACATGCTGGTCTTCGGCAAGGCGATCGGTGCAGGCATTCCGGGCGCCGCTTACGGCTTTACGCAGGAAGTTGCCGACCGCATCGTTGCCGCACAGAATCTCGAAGACTGTGACGTGGGCGGCATTGGAGGCACGCTCGCAGGCAACGCGCTCTCACTCGCCGCCATGCGCGCTACATTGACGAAAGTTCTCACCAAAGAGGCCTTCGACCGCATGATTCCGATGGCCGAGCGCTGGAAGCTGGGTGTGGCAGCGGCGATCACTGATTCCGGGTTGCCCTGGCATGTGACGCGTCTCGGCTGCCGCGCCGAGTATCTCTTCGGCGCGACCCCGCCAACGAATGGCACCGAGGCCCATGACGCGATGGACTTCGACCTCGAGCGCTTCATGCACCTCTATGCCATGAATCGCGGAATCCTGCTCACTCCGTTCCACAACATGGCGCTGATGTGTCCCCAGACCGAAGCGGAAGACGTGGACCGCCATACGAAGATCTTTCGCGAGGCGGTGAAGGAACTGGTGGAGTGATGTGACCTCAGCGGCTAAAGCCGCGGCTGATTTGCGGCACTTACGGCGCGGCTGGAAAGCCGCGCCCTTTCAAAACAGACCCGCACTCGAGTGTTTTAGCAAACTGCTCATAAAAAATGTCTTGACCCAGGCGACCACAGTCCTCGCGGTGGTCATTACTTGCCATTCTGTTAGGCTGTTCCCGTCCGCATGAAATTGTCTACCGGAAAACTGCCGCTGGCGCTGGCTGGTGTCGCCATGTTCTCAAGCTGCGCCACCATTGGACCGCCGCAACCGCCTTCGCTCCAACTGCCGAAGCCTCCCACCGATCTTCGCGCCACTCGCAAAGGCGAAAAGGTTCTTCTGACCTGGACGATTCCCACGCTCACTACGGACCGTCAGACCATCCGCTCGCTAGGTCCGACACTTATCTGTCGAGGACTCGAAAATGTTCTCACGTCGTGCGCCACGCCGGCAGGAGAAGCCGCTCCGCCCCAGAACATGGCGGAGATCCGCAAATCCGCAGGCCGAAAAGTTACGACATCGTACACCGACATACTGCCCAGTGAACTCGAACGCGACAATCCGCTCGGCTTCGTGACTTATGCGGTCGAAGTCCGCAACGCGAACCGACGCAGCGCGGGACTTTCCAATCAGGTGCAGGTGCCACTGGTGCCGACTCTCCCACCGCCTCAGGACTTCAACGCGCGCGTCACTGGCGACGGAGTAGTGCTGACTTGGACGGGATACCCGCTCTCTCTGGCTGACCAGCAACCTGCGCGCTATTTCTACCGCGTTTATCGCCGGCAGGAGGGCAGCCAGCAACAGGTTCTGGTGGGCCAACTGCCGCTCGCCGACGACCCTCATCCCTCACTGGTCGACCAGAGCTTTGAATGGGAAAAAATTTATTACTACCACGCCACCACGCTCAGCGTGATCACGCAGTCAGGAGGGTCCGAGATCCAAGTAGAAGGCGACGACACGCCCGAGGTCCAAGTCTTTGCCCATGACATTTTTCCGCCCGGCGTGCCTTCCGGGCTACAAGCCGTTTTCTCCGGACCCGGGCAGGAGCCATTCATAGACCTGATTTGGGCTCCGGTCAGCGATGTGGATCTCGCCGGATACAACGTCTATCGCCACGAGGAAGGGAAGACTTCTGAGAAGGTGAATACAGAACTGGTGAAAACTCCGGCCTATAGCGACAAGAACATCGTTTCGGGGAAAGAATATTTCTATTCGGTCTCGGCCGTCGATGTGCGCGGGAATGAAAGCGCGCGTTCGGAAGAGACGAGCGAGAGAGTGCCGTGAGCGTCCGCCTGGGTGCGACGTGGGTATGAAAGGAACTGCATATTCGCAGAGGTGCAGTTTGGACTCTTGGCTCATGTGGGGACAGCCGCCCTCGGCTGTCCTGCTGACTCGAAGAGTCGGCTTCTGGTCATGTAGAAAGACCCTTGGGTCTGGCGACCCAAGGACAGCCGAGGGCGGCTGTCCCCACAAACTGCACCATTACCATATTGTTCGCGTCATTCGCCTCCTGTGGGAGAGATATGTTTAGATAGATTCCGATGAAATATTGTCGCTTTCAACTGAATGGCCAGGCGCAGTACGGTCTGATTGAGTCGGTCGCCGGACGAGACACAATCCTGCGCATTCTGCTCACTCCGCCGGAAGAAGCCGACGGTGACATGGAAAGCCTGCGCACTCGCCGGATCGAACCGATCCCGTTGGAGCAGGCTACGCTACTGCCTCCGGTGCGCCCGTCGAAGATCGTCTGCGTTGGCCGCAACTATCGCGAGCATGCCGAGGAGCTCGGCCATGAAGTGCCGAAAGAGCCGCTGCTGTTCTTGAAGGCTACGTCCACGCTGCTGGCGCCCGGCGGAACCGTGCGGCGGCCGAAAATCTCCGAGCGCGTCGATCACGAAGGCGAACTTGGCGTGGTCATCGGCAAGACCTGCTATCAGCCTGCCGCAGATGAGGACATCCGCCAGTACATCCTCGGCTACACCTGCGTAAACGACGTCACCGCCCGTGATCTGCAGAACAAGGACGGCCAGTGGAGCCGCGCCAAAGGCTTCGATACTTTCTGTCCCGTCGGCCCGCTGGTGACGGACGAGATTGACCCGTGGGCCGGCATCGGTGTTGAGACCCGCGTCAACGGTGACGTCCGCCAGCAGGGAAATACGCGCGACTTTATCTTCCCGCTCGATGTAGTGATCCGGCACATTGCGCAGGCCATGACGTTGTTTCCGGGGGACGTGATTCCCACGGGCACGCCTTCGGGCGTCGGCCCGCTGCTCGCAGGGGATGTAGTTGAGGTTAGCGTGGAAGGCGTGGGCACACTGCGCAATCCGGTCGTTGACGAATAATTAACAGACGATTAATAAATAAGCGTCCAAAAATCACGCGAAGTCACAGCACTATCGCATTTTCCGGAACACGATTCGCGCGAACGACTTCGATACTCTAAGTCACTTATCGCTTGAGTTCAGTCACGTAACTCTCACCTTGGATTGATGTTCAGCCGATGTGATTCGGCAAAAAGACCAGCACCGGGGCAAACCACCTAGGAAAATTCTCACCAGTCGGGCCCGAATTCACAGATATCTTTTTTCTCACCATTGACTGTGTCCGATCCTTTCTTAGAATCGAAATAGATCCCAACCAGGGACACAGAGAGAGACACAATGCCAGTGCAGTCGCAAGAGCAAGAAACTCTCAACGTAAAACTCGTTCACTTTACCAAACAAAATTCTCCTGACGAGCCCGTGCAAGTCGCGTTTTCTGTGGTCGACGAGCAAGGCAAAGAGGAGATCATTACGGGTGAGATTCCCTACTCCTACGACCTATTCCGCCTCTGCCAGGAGAATGGCTGGCTGAATATCCGTCGGGGCGTTGCTTCCATTCGCGAGAGCCGGACGCAACGTCGTGCGATGTCGGCCTAATCGCCGCTTTATCTGAATAGCGCTACGAGCCTACGGTGCGCTGGAACCCAAAGGTGGTCAGGTTCCAGCGCATTTTGTGTTTTTCGATGCTGTAGCGCCGGCATCTTGCCGGCTGGCCCGAGGCGCGTCTCGCCCTCGGAACGGCGGCGCTACTCGAGTAGAATTGCACAACTACTGCAGGCGGAAGCGCTCCTTCATCAGCCGTTGCACCCGAGGCTTGTAGAGAAGATCGTAGGCGAGTTCTTTATCCGGAAACATCGCGAGGGCGGCACGCTTGGCGCCGGCTGCGAGTTCGGAGGCTTCTTCCACCGTGAGGCTTGGATCCTGGCTGATCACCGACATCACCATGCTCATCATCAACTGCAGGCGCCGGATTTTTCGGCGCTCCTCTTCGCTCTCACGCCGCGCTTCCTCCTCGCCCAGCGGAAAACTATTTTCCTGACAAGCCCGCTCCGGAATGTTCATGATGGCCCCTTTGTTCTGTGCGTCCCACGGCAAAGCCCCAAACCGGGGGGTGCTCGGGCGCCTCGCCAAACACAGCGCCAGACTGGTGTTTAGATGATTTCCGCCAGCCCTGCGTTGTGGTCCAACTGCTTGCATTCTCGCTCAATCGATTCCAAACGCAACTGCACGAAAGTGCTGTCTGGCAATTGCGACCTCGGAAGGCGATGGCGCTCTCGCAACCCCCACCCGTGCCAACTGCATCGGCTTGGTAGTCCTTCCGAGTGTATAGCCCCGTCGCGCAACGGGAGTAGAATCGCCGTGTAGCACGGATTTGGACCGATTCTCCGGTCAGAATTCCAGAATTGGAGAGGTCATGGCAGAGCCCCAGAAACCGACGGCAGAAGTGCAACCACGTCCTGATCCCAATGAAAAACTGGTGAAAGTGTTTGAATCCGAAGACGAGACCGAAGCCCTGGTCGTCAAAGGATTGCTCGAATCGGCTGGCCTTGAAAGCGACGTCGCCCCGCGCTCGCTTTCGCAGTACGCCTTCCCCAATATTGGGGGGACCATCATCCTCGTGCGCGAAGAAGATGCCGACAGGGCAATGCGCCTGATCGACGAGTACAGTCAGGGCCAACCCGACGCCGACGAAGAAGAAGGGGAAGAGGAGAATCCTACCGAAGAACCGCCAGCGAAGGTATGACCGATCGCCCGTCCAGGAGAAAGGTTACCGCGCCATCCAAGTCCGTCCGGTATACCCGCGCTCCCGAACCGGAGAGACGTTCAAGAACCTCGCGTCGCGGGAATCCAAAAGAATTGCGGAACCCGAGTGAGATTACTGCAAAGCGAGGCTGGGCCGCCGCCAGAAGCTCTGGGGTTGTTGCATTGTTGCTGCCGTGATGTCCCACTCGCAACACGTCCGCCCTGGGGTGCTGCAGCGCCACGCGCCGTTCAGCCTGCTTCTCTGCATCTCCTTCCAACAGGACCGACGACTTGCCAAAACTGATTCGCAGAACCATCGAATCATTATTCTGAGGCCTGTGGCCCACCGGCCAGTCCGCCGGAGGAAACAGCACGCTCACCGTAGCTCCGCCAAAGTTGAATTCATCTCCGTCCCAGTGCCGCACCACCTCAATGCCTAGATTGTGCGCCTCGGCGATCACCGCCTCGAGCGCATCGCTCGGTGGCAGCAGTCCGATCCAAAGTTCCTTAGGGCGAAAGTTCTTGAGCACGGCCCGCATGCCTCCGATGTGATCGGAGTGGCCGTGGGTGATGGCAACCGCGTCGATCCGGGAGATTCCGCGGGACCATAGATAGGGCGAGACTACATCTTCCCCGAAGTCGAGTTGCGACCCGCCCGGACCGATCGGCCCGCCGGCGTCGACCAGCAAGGTGCGGCCTTGCGGAGAGACCAGCAGGGTGGAATCGCCTTCTCCCACGTCAATCGAAGTCATTTCCAGAACGCTGGGATGAATCTGCGGCTTCGGTGCAATGAACGCGAGCGCGAACGACGCGACCAGAACCGCCAGCAGTCCTGTCATCGCGAGCATTCTGCGTCGACGGGCGAGCACCATCGCTAACACGAGCGCCATCGCGGTTGCAGTGATCATGAGAATCGACGGCGTGGCCACTCGCAGGTCCGCCAGACGCAACCCCCCGAGGCCATGTACGGTGCCCGTAATGCCCTCCAGGGCGGCAGTCGTCAGCACGACCGGAATCTTTGCCAGCAATCCGGAAACATATCCAAGACCGATCGCCGCGATCGCTGCCGGCATCATCAACTCCGTGAGAGGGACGACCACGATGTTGGCGGGGAGGCCGATGGTCGTTGCCCGGTGGAAGTAGTACGCCATGGGCAGGGCCAATCCCATCTGCATCACAGCGGAGATGAAGAGCAGTTCAGACGTGCCGAAAGCAAAACTGGCGATAGCGCGCACTAAACGCACTGACCAAGATTCCCCTACGAATCGCTTGATCCTTCCCGCGACAAAACGCAGATCGACGCGAAACTGCGCCACCCGCGGAGGCAGCACTCGGCCGTAGTCGGGTGAGTCCCAATTGGCGAATGCCCTTTTGTACAGCTGCGAGGTGCGCTCCAGAATCGGCAGCCCAATCGCAGCCACAATCAGGACGCACACAAAAGTCATCTGGAAGCTGGCCGTGAAAAGCTGTCGCGGATCAAAGATCAGCAGCCCCAGCGCCGCGGCTCCCAGAGCATTCACCATGGCGCGGTCGCGGTAGAGCAGCCGCGTCCCGAGATAAATAGTGCACATCAGAGTCGCACGCCAGACCGGTGCACCCACTTCGGTCAGGAAGGCGTAGGCAAAGCAAAACAATATCGTAAGCAATGTAGCGGGCACGTCGGCAACGCGCATCCGGCGCAGCATCCAGAACACCACAAACGCCAGAATGCTGATGTTCATGCCCGACACCACAAGAATGTGATAGGTCCCTGAGCGCTGGAAGTCGATGCGCGTGTCGCGATCGATGAAGGCTTCTTCTCCGATCACCACTGCGTCGATTAGCGCGGCCTCCCGCGGCCGCCACAATTCATGCACCTTCGCAATCACGCTGCGATGGATGCGCGTGCGCCCGCGTTCGATCCGGTTACCGACGAAACCGGGGAGCAGTTCGACGTTCTCCGCCTTGGTCGAAGCCAGCGCCGCGATTCCGTTGGTTGCAAGATACCCCTGGTAGTCAAACGCTCCGGGGTTGCGGAAGTTCCGCGGAGGCTTGAGCTTTGCCGAAAAGCGAACGCGCTCCCCGTAGTGGAAGACACGCATTGACGCCCGTGAGCTGGACTCAGCCTGTTCCTCGCTTGGATCGGAGTTCCTGCTGTTGGCGCGTGGACTGTAAATACTGAGGCGGACGCCGGAGTGAGCAGGGAAGGTGTGTCCCACGTCGGTCGTGACCTCCTCGGTTTCCACGTCAACCGACTGGGCGATCTCATCCAGTCCGCCGTGTCGCAACTTTCCGTCACGCGTGACGTGAGCCACAATCTGCAGCCACTGCCCATCGGCGTACTCCAGAATCGCGGTATCTATTTGAGCTGACTTGCTCCGCAGCTGGATGTGCAACGCGCCCGCCAGAAAAAACGCTCCCAGGGCCAACGCGCCTGCGAACCAGGCGCGGCGACGAACGAAGAACATTCCAGCGGCGACGAACGATGTCCCAGCAACAACCCACCACAAGATTGGCCGCCACAGATATGCTCCGGCGACGATGCCCAACGAATACGCCAGCGCAGCCCACAGCATGGGCTGACGCGCCGGCTTGAGATGGAACGCGGGCGGACCGGCGGGGGTGGGAGTCGCGACTTCCATAATGGCGTTCAGCTGCGCGGCTTCAGCACTATGTAGCGCCGCCGTCCCGGCGGCTGTCCCCCTCGGCAAGCTCACGGCAGACCGTCCTGCCGCCACCGGCGAGGGCAAGATGCCCTCGCGACAGCCGGCAAGATGCCGGCGCTACAGGGAGATCACCGCCCAAGATGGAGAACTGTTTCCAGGTGGTAGGTTTGCGGAAAAAGATCCACTAGATGCGCTTCCTCGACCCGATAGCCGGCGCCCAGCACCGGTATCAGATCCCGGGCCAGGGTTGCCGGATCGCAGGCAACATAGGTAATCCGTGGCGCGTCCAGGCTTGCGACTGAACGCGCCACACTCTCTCCCAAGCCGCTTCGGGGCGGGTCCACTACCACCAGGTCCGGCCTACGAACAGGGAGAGTGAATGTACCCTTCCCCGATCGCCCGCCTTGGTTCGACGACCAGCTTCCCGAACGGCTCAGGTACTGCTCGGCCGCAGCCTGAATCACCTCACTATTTGATGGCAGATTGTATTTCAGGTCCGACGCCGAAGTCTGTGACGCTTCAACAGAAACAATGTGATGAAAGTCACGTGCCAGCGCTGTGGAAAACAGTCCCACTCCGGCATACAGGTCGAGAGCGAGTTCGCCGGACCGGCCCTGCGTGACGATCTTCACCAGTTCGTCGGTCAAATGGCGGTTGGTCTGGAAGAATGATCCCGCGCTGACTTGGTAGGAAGCCGCGTGCGTTTGATAGTTCAGATGCTGGTCGCCCAACCCAACCAGGAATTCGTCCTGCTGTCTGGAAGACGCGCGGCCTTGGGGCTCACGGAAGGCGGCGATGCCCGCGATTTCCGGCAGCAACCCGCGCAATTCTTCCGCCCATGCCTTTACCGCGGCCCTTTTTGCCGCCGCCGTGCACGAGACTTCAATCAGAAGCTGCGTGTCATCCGCATCAGCGAAGAACTCTACTTCGACTACTCCTTCGGCCACCTTGCCTGCGCGCCCGATCCGCCATAACGCGGCAATCCCCTGGTTGATCAGCGGCGAACTGATGGGACACTCTTCGACCGGCAGCAACTCATGCGAAGCAAACTTGAAATATCCCGCCGCGAACTCAGGCCGACCCTGCACCTGCAGTCGTGACCGGTTGCGATAATTCCACGGGGGCGACGGGTGTACCTGGATCTCGCTGGAAAGCTCTAACTTCGCAATCCGCCGCAGATTCTCACGCAGGATTTCTTTCTTGATCTCCAGTTGATGCGCGTAGCTGGCGTGCTGGTAGTGGCATCCGCCACACGCCGCAAAGTAGCGGCATCCCGGCTGAACGCGGTGCGGCGAAGCCTCGACAATGGATTCGACCTTCGCGCGCGCGAAACTCGCCTTCTGCTCGGTTAACGTGGCCTCGATCTTCTCTCCGGCCAGCACAAAGGGGACGAACACGGCCTTGCCGCGTCCGCGCTCATCGGCGGGTAGACGCGCCAATCCATCGCCGCCGTAGATCAGTTTTTCGATGTTTAGGAGCAAGAAGTGATTCTACGGCATTGGAGGGCGAACTCCAGATTGCGGTTCTCAGTTGGTAGCATTCACGACAGCGCTCTTCCCGCTGCCGCGCCCGAAGCCCACGCCCACTGAAAGTTAAACCCGCCCAAGTGTCCGGTGACATCCACGACCTCGCCGATGAAAAACAGTCCCGGGACCTTGCGGCTCTCCATCGTCTTGGCGGAGAGTTCGTCGGTATCGACTCCTCCCGCCGTCACTTCGGCCTTTTCGTAGCCTTCGGTTCCTGTGGGTGTGACGGTCCACGTGTGCGTCTGGAGTTCGAACTCCTGTAGGGCTTTGTTGGTCAGCGAGGCGGATTCATGCGTTTCCAGCCAACGGTCAGCAAGTCTGTTCGGTAGGAACTTCCGAAGCTCAGATCGCAACGTGCCGGAATTTCGCGGAGTCCGGGGATCGCGAAACACCTCCGTGACTTCGAGTCCAGGTGCCAGATCGATCACGACCTGCTGTGATGTTTTCCAATACGAAGAAATCTGCAGGACGGCCGGCCCGCTCAATCCGCGATGCGTAATGAGCATCTTCTCGCGAAACTGCTGACCGTCGCATGACGCGATCACTTCGGCCGAAACGCCAGTCAAATCGCAGTAGAGCGCCCGGTCATCCTCGTGTAGAACGAGAGGCACGAGCCCCGGCCACGGATCGCGAATCTTCAGTCCGAACTGTCTCGCGAGGTCGTAGCCGAGCGAGGTCGCACCGATCTTTGGAATCGAGAGCCCGCCGGTTGCGACCACCAGCGCAGCCGCCTGAAATTCGCCGTTGGACGCATGCACGACGAATTCGGTGTTTCTGCTGACGTCCTGAATCTTGCTGTTCAGGAAAATGCTCACCCCTGCCTCGCGGCATTCGCTTTCGATCATCCCCAGAATGTCGCGCGCCGAGCGATCGCAGAAAAGTTGCCCCAGCGTCTTCTCGTGATAAGGAATGTGATGCTTCTCGACCAGCGCGATGAAATCCGCAGGCGTGTAGCGGGCGAGCGCCGACTTGGCAAAGTGAGGATTGGACGAGAGGAAATTTTCCGGCCGGCAGTGAATGTTGGTGAAATTGCCGCGCCCGCCGCCGGAGATCAGAATCTTCTTCCCCAACCTGTCGGCGCGCTCCAATACCGCCACGCGGCGCCCGCGCTTGCCCGCCTCCATGGCGCACATCAGGCCAGCCGCGCCTCCGCCCAGAATCAGTGCGTCAAAGGATTGAGTCACGGCCGTCACATGTAGAACAGGCTGAGCCGCGGCAGCCGGTATTTTTCCAGCAGGCGTTTGTGAACGTACTGCTTCTGCAGTTGCTCAATCTGGGACGAAGGCATCTTGCGCCGGTAGGGGATAAGATCGCGGTCCGCCTCCGCCCGGACGGTGACAATCTCTTCGTCTGGTGTCGCAGCGAGAAGCGCGGCGAAGAGCTTGTCTTCCAGCACGGTCAGGCGACGCTCAAGGTCTTCGAGTCGAGATGACTTCTTTGCCGATACTTCCTCTGCCAGCCTTCGCAGCGTCTGCGCCGCTTCCAAAGCCGCGGCATGAACTGAAACTCCGCCGCGCTCGGGGAGTTGTGCCGCTTCCAGTGAATCCGCGTTGCGCTGCAGGAAGGCCGCGATTGTCTTCTCTTCAAGTCCTTGCTGTTGGCGCGGTTTGATCACGGTCCCCGTCTCCGCTCCCACCGCCGCCTCCTTCATGTCTTCCGCCGCCGCCAGCACCTCCTGCGAGCAATACGCCAGGCTGTTCACCTTCTTGGTTTTCGATGGACGCTCGTCATATCGATCGAACGCCGAGTCGATACCCCGCAGCGCCGCTTCCAAAGGGATGCCCGCGTCCTTCCAGGTTTCAATCAGCGCCCAGTCGAGCGTGGAGAGCAGCAGTCCTCCGCCACGGCGGCGCAGGAATTGCTCTTCAATTTCGGTGAAGTAGTTGAAGTAATTTTCCACGGCGGTTCAGCGGCCGGAACGCAAGTTTGACGGCGCCCGCTCGCCGCTTCCGTTCCCCACCTTGGATGTGGCTTTGGACGCGCCTTTTCCCGTCGTCGCATCACGCCGTGCCGCCGCATTCCGTTCCCAGATAATCCGCAGCCCCTCGAGCGTGAGAGAGTCGTCCACGTGCTTTATGTACTTCGACCCCGTGCCGATCATCTGCCCCAGACCGCCTGTGGCGAGCACCTTCGTTTCGCTTCCGAGTTCGCGAAGCAGCAGTTCGAGAATTCCATCAACCAGACCGAGGTATCCGTAATAGAGACCGGATTGCAGACTGCCCACGGTGTTCGAGCCGATGACCCGCTCCGGCTTGCGAATCTCGACCCGCGGCAGCCGCGCTGTCCGCGAAAAAAGCGCGTCCGCCGAAATTCCGATCCCCGGACAAATCACCCCACCCAGGTATTCTCCTTTTGCTGAAACGCAATCAAACGTCGTGGCCGTGCCGAAATCCACGATCACGCAGGGCCCGCCATATTTCTCGAATGCGGCGACCGCGTTCACGATCCGGTCCGCCCCCACCTCGGCGGGATTGTCGTAGTGCACCGGCATCCCTGTCTTCACGCCAGGCTCGATGAAAAGCGGC
>WNEZ01002916.1_pt1 | contig 15378 bp, 24 predicted proteins | sample 5400521 | NCBI WGS metagenome assembly WNEZ01 (sample SAMN13153339, study PRJNA577476) | soil metagenome | isolation source: 120 cm saprolite under Douglas fir tree site 2 hole 1 replicate 1 | place: USA:California | collected 2015-04-18
TATGCAGCCTGTATGTCAGCGATAGTGGCCTCAAGCAGCTCAAACTGCGCGGAGCTGTCGGCGGCGCGGCCGATTCCGGTCAAAGCGATCGCCGTCGCGATTGCCGTCGCGAAGACGAGCAGGTAGGTGCGCAGGTGGCGGTTCATGCGTTCACGCTCCTCTCGAGGCCGAAGCCCCAATTAGCCGGAATTTCCAATTTCAACCCCGTCTTTGCGCAAGAGGCTACGCCAGCCGCCCTCTCTTGTCAAACTCAGCTCGCCCTGGCCGTGGTTGGATGGCAAGCGCGGCTCGTTGGGCAGTTCCGCTGACTTGCCAAGTCTGTTTCACAAATTCAATAAAACTGGCGCTCAACACACAGCTGCCCGCTGTATTCGAGTTTCTTCACAGCTTCTTTTCAGATGTCTGGTTACTCGCGCGCCCACCCCGCAGGCCCGCCCGCGTGCCGCAACGCGTCTTCTAGGTCATCTCGCTGTTTCTTCAATTCCGTGATTTCCTTTTTCTTGTCCTCGATGGCCTTGCGGTGTTCGTTGATTTCTTTCCGCGTAACAGTCTCTTTCATTGCTGTTGCTGGATTGGGGTCATACTGCACCAGCCCCAGGTTGAGTTCCCGCTGCAAAATATCCAGTTCCGTTTGCGCGGTCGTGATTTTGTAGTCGATTGCAGCAAACTGTTTTCTCCAATACGCCTGATTCTTTTCGTGGTGGTCGTTTTCCGAATTGGCTGATTCACTTTCAGCGACAGCGTCGGCCTCGGGTTCGCTCTCAGTGGAGAGTTCCGCCTCAAATCCGTTAGCCGATCTTCGAGTTCGGCAACCCTTTGCTCTGTTTCCTGGACCTCAGCTTCCTTCTCGACCAGGCGCGTGCCCATCCCCACAAGCTCTGACGGCTTATTTCTCCGGGACGGCGGCTCGGGATTCGAATACTCCTGTTGTGCTTTGAGTTTCTGATTGCGCTGAAGCAGTTCTACTTCCTTGCGAGCATGCTCTAAATGCTCTTTCTCTTGTGCCAGCGAATTCTCTAGGTCCTTTGCCTCACGGTTGAGTCTTCCTTTGGTGGGTGTCGCCGGTTCTTCCGGGCCGTACTTCGTTCGTAGTTCTCCCGGAACAATCGCATTGTGTCTCGCCTGTTCCTCCAACTCGTCAATCTGTCGCAGCAACAGAACGCGTCGCTTCCGTAATACTTCCATTTGGCCTTCGGAGGTCACGCCCTCCGGCTCCTGATCCAGAGCGACAGCGTCGGTTATGCCCTTTCCGGACTTGCGCGCTTCCACCAACGATCTGACATCCGTATCGATCTTGGCGACTTCTTCGCGCAATGACTGAAGCTGTCGCGCATACCACTTTGCGTCCCTAATTCTCGAATAATGGCTCGTTTCTTGAGGAGACGCAGGCCAGGACAGAAATAGAAGGGCCAAGAGAGTTCCGAGGAAGCGAATGCGTCTCTCTGCGCGCATATGAATCCTCGCTCTGAAATCGTGCACCGCCATTCCCACGGGAATTATAGATAGGGACAGCGCAGATTGACTATAGTACTTAATTAGTTGATGTTGATTGCTCTTCTCATCCCCGGAAGGCATCACGTACAAATGCTTGGAAATTCGCGATGGCTTTGTGATTTGGATGCACTAGAAAGTCAGCTAGGAGCACTGACTGTAGATGCCGTGGTGCAACAGCCTCTAGCATCGATCCGTCATTGTTACGAAATTACTGATCCTGACGAAAAAGCTCGGCTAGAGCGACGATGCGCTCAATTGACAGCACAGTTGCATCCTCAGAAGTCGTCCTAGTTTTGTTTCGGCTTGTTGCACCAAAAAGTTATCCCTCACACGTTTTAATCCAGACTGTCAACCCGTCGTTCTAGTAGGATAGTAATTGAGGGTATTTAGCGTCAGTGCCTAAAGCACGCGGCGTAGGGCTTCCCTCTGAGACAAAGGCAGTCGAAAGGAGACGTAGTATGTGTAAACTTCATCTTTATAAAGGGAAAGGGCGGTTAACCCGTGCCCGCGCGAAAGGCGATAGCTTTCTTTCGCATGGGCCACAGAAAAACTAAAGCTAAGACCGAGTGGGTTCTGGAACACAGTCGAAAATATCGATACTCGGTCGTCAGCAAAACGAGCAAATCCGGGCGCAATTGGAATGTCGAAGTTCATCAAGGCCCAGACGCGAATCGGCCCGGCAATTCACTCGTTACTCTCGGTAAAGAGTTTTTATTCGTAGTTCTCGCACACCCATTTTGGGAAGTGCTGCGGCGCAGCCTTGGAGCATAAGGCACACTGATCGAATCATAGGCAATCGCAAAAATCGCTAAAGAACCCCTGACGAATCCGAGCAGGGGTTTTTTATTGCTGTCCAGATCGATTCTCGCGTTAATCAACGTGACCCGCGTTCGCCTTGTCGTCGGAGCGAATCTTTTCATGACGCTTACGGGGTTTCAAACGCATTTCCTTCCCATGCATCAACTCATGAACCGACCCGGCTGCCTTCAGTTTTTCAAAGGCCCATTGCAGTAGGACGGTTGCGAGATTACTCAGCGTGCGTTGCTCCCGTGCGGCGAACGCATCCATCTCTCGGCGCGTTTCAGGGAGCACCCTGAGCGACAGGTTGATTTTCCACTCGCCCATTCAATTCACCGACCGGAACAACGAATCTTTTAGTGTTTCAGTCCTTCAAGTAGCTCCGACACCGCGACTTCAAGGTGTTCAGAGATGACCAGCAAAGTATCCAACCGGGGTATGCTGCGTCCGCGCTCAATCAGGCCTACCGCCGTGCGATGCAGCCCACAAATGTCAGCGAAAGCCTCCTGCGAAATTCCTTTTCGTTCACGCAATCTGCGGATGCGGTTGCCGAGCGTCAGGAGAATCTCTTGCATGGATTGACGTGGCTCAGTCACGCTGACCTCCTGAAATCGTGCTCTTCAATCGTCAGAAGAGTCGCGCAACCCTCGGGGGCGGAGGAAACCTCCAAAATCGACCTGCGAGAAAACTTTCGTGACTGATTCGAACCGACAGGACGAATCTCTATGCCTGCACGTCGTAGCCGTTTGAGAATCGCGGACGGTGTCACAGAGAAGTGCCGCGCTATCGTCGTTGTGCCGTGCCCATGTTGGTAGAGAGCGACGACCTCGGCTGTCCGAATGTCTGGGCGATAACCGCCGCCGCGTGTGCAAATCATGTCTACCTTCCCAACCATTCGAAGAACTGTTTGAGCAGCATCGCCACGAGAAAGATTGCAAGAGCAAGCCCGACTGCCAGCAGATTGAATCGCCACGCGTGTTCTCTATGCAGCCGCTGCAACCATGAATCGATTCGGCGAAGTTCTTCCTGACGGCGTTTCCGTTTCTGCTCGTCCATTACTTCGCCGCCGTGAACTGCTTGGGTGCGGTCGTAGCACGGTCCAAAAGCGTGCGACGAACGCCGGACCCATCAGCGTTGATTAATACGGTACAAATCTCAGCGTGGGAAACGTCAGCGGCAAAAATCGGAGAGACTGAGAACAGCTTTGCTTGTTGAAGATCAGCTGCGACAGAAATGCTGTCGCTGCTATACGAGTGAAGAAAAAGACCACCGTGCAAACGGATAACGAAAGCTTTGCGTATCGAGGAGGGAAGCGGGCTGTCTGATGAAAGTCGAACCGAGGGGTTTGCTACAGATGTAGGGGGAACTGCATCTCTTAAAATCACGGACGGGTCTTTCTAACCCGTCTCTGCTTTCGCAGCCGTGATTTCTGAGGTCTACTACCTGAAAGCGATACTACAGATTACGTCGCCCAACGTCAAGCACTCTTTTTACGTCGGTACTTTCCTAGCACCATAGAAATTCCCTCTCGAACATAAACGGAAATTGGAACTCGCGTCCGATGGCTAAGCTTTCGAAGCGCCTCAATCTGTTCGTGGTCCAGATAGAGCGCAATCTTTTTCCTCTTGGTTGACATAGCCAGACGGTACGCGACGCTTCCAAGCCTGTCAATCGCCATGCTGTTTGGCCGCCCCGCGTTTGCCACTCGGCCTTCCTTCCAGGTCAGCGATTCGTTCTTCCAAGGGATACTGGTCGAGGGTTCCGGCGATGGCGTGGTCATGAATCTTCCGGGCGACAGTAGCCATCGGTGAGTCAGGGTTTTCATAGCACAAATGACAGAAGGTCCTGACAACTTTGCCGTTGCGGAATTCTCGCATCAAGCTGATAACTTCCCGGTGACACTCGGGGCATTCTTTGAGCAGGAGTTCGCGCCCATTAATTTTGACTATTGTCACCTATCCTCCGCCCAAAACTCTTCGAGTCTCAATCGGCCCGGTGTTTTGGTCTGCGTCGCTCCGAATGTGCTCATCTGCCTAGAAAACCAACAGCAGCACGCCGTCAGGAGCAAAGAGAAAAATGTTCTACGATTCATTGGTCTTTCTTTTCCTTCGGCCCTTCTTTTGAAGTTACGACCGCGATGGTGCATGGCCCGATGGCGGTCATTGTGAGATTGTTACGGCTGCGTCGGATGCAAATCTCGACGCGCTCACCGCGTTCGACTTTGATGCGCTCAGTCTTCACGCCGCGCCTCCAGACGGGCCGTTTTTATCAACGGGACGTACTTGGCGCGGATTTCCGATACAGCTTGCAGAACGGTTTCGAGATTCGGCATCGTTCCGGCAGCAACCATAGCTTCGGCCTGTCGTCGAAGGTCGGAGGCCGTTAATTTCTTTTTGGATTTCATTGCACCGCCAATCCATTGTTCTGGATACCTGCAACGATGTTAGCGATGTATCGGTGTTCGACTACGATAGTGGGATAGTAGGGCTGATAGCCATTCTCCCGACCGATGCGCTCTTCGACCCAGGAAATCGCTGCGGAGGTTAACGGCCTGACGAGGAAAATACCGTGGTTTTCTACAAGGAAGTCACAAGCGGGTGTTGAAACAGATTTGCAAGTAGGGGAACTGCCTGACGTATGAAATGTACTGCTACGGGATTTGGTCACGGATCGGCTCCTAAGAGCCAACCCGTTTTCAACAGATTCGTTGACCGTGATTGGTGAGATGTACTGACAGAAATTATACTACATTTGGTGCCTGAAAGACTTCTTCGTCTTTTAGGTTATCTTCTTCCATAGACGTTTCCGGCTTTTCCGCTTCGCCAGCGCTGCCTTACTGGGTTTCTTGTTTCGCGGCCTGCCCCCTTTTGCGCCGTTCTTGCGAGCGGCCTCGGCCTTCGCCTCACTCGTGACGCCTTTCGTTGCTGCTCCGCCTTTTGCGCCTATCTTGGCGAGATAGGCTTTGACGGCTTCAGTCAAACTCATGCTACCTCTGTCAATCCCAGAAGGCGGGTGACTTCGGCATCAACGTGTGACTGCCGGAACTCGTAATACTGACCGGAACTGGCCAAGGATTTGTGACCGGCTGCCTGTTGAATCAGTTTGGCCTGAGCACCCTTCTCGGCCATCGTCTGGCCTAAGGTGTGCCGTGAGGCGTGCGGGGCTGCTGAGGCCATCGGGACGCCAGCCTTGATGCAGAGATCATGGAATATGTTATAGACCGTCTTGCGGTCCATAGGCTCGCCAGAATTGCGCCCCGGGAACAACCAGACGGACGCAGGCTTCACCTTGAGCCAAGCAACCAGCGCATCACGCTCGCCCGGCCTGAGTCCTTCGGTCTTTGATATCGAGCCCTTCAGGCGATTGATAGTGATGGTGCCGTCCCTCAGATTAACATCCGAGACCTTGAGCCCTGTCGGATTGCCTTCACGGTCGGTTCCGGCCAGCTCGCTTGCCCGGATGAAATGACGGGTCATCAAAGTAATTAAGCATCTCTCGCGGGCTCCAGTTTCGTTCGCTGTTTCCCGGAGTCGGTCAAGCTGCTCTTCCGTCATCGGCTGCATGCGTTTCATGAGTGGTCTCCCAATCCGAAGTATCCCACAGCGACTATAGGTTAGTCAACAGAAATCTTCAGCTATTTTTCGCGCGGGGATCAGAAGCACCACTGCCCAGGATCATGGTCACGTATGCCTGTCCTCCGGGCCGTCCGACCGATGTCCCGCCGCGCTGGCGACCGGAAACAGAATTCGGCCAAACTGGCTGATATCTTTTGCACGCCAGAATGTTCATGCACGCATGTTTTTCAAAATTGAGGGGAAGGGGAAAGGACGAAGAAAAATGAATTTGACCACACGCACGCACCTCCGGCCTTTTTTGTAAATGGTATTAGAATCAATACGTTAGTTTTTCAAACTTGCGTGCATGAAAACGGGAATTTTGCCATTTTTCGAGGCTCCCCCTAGTGAGGGCCGGAGCTGCGTGCATATTCTCAAGGTTCACAAAAGCGCAAGAAAAGCGAAGACGGTTTCAGGGGACAGACAGGACGCGAGCGTGATCCACACGCTTCTTTGGCTGCGTTTTTCTACAGAGATTTTCGTAATTCCGCGGTCTAAAATCGACTTCCCTCTTTGTAATTGTGGGAAATGCAATGAAAACAAAAGGCTTAGAGACACAATCGCGGCTAAAGATGAAACGATGGAACAATACGGTGCAACGATCTGGCCGACGGGTAAAGCAGACAACGAGGAGAGCCCGACTACATTTTCCCCTCTCAACGCAAACAAAACAAGGGATTTACAAATATCTTCTGTTGGCATCACAAATTCGCAAGGGACTCCTGTGTTTCGTTTTTACCCCATACGCCAGGTCCCCCAGGGGATGGTGGACCCGTCTTTTAAGTATCGTGGCTTCAGCAACGTACGGACATTCTGCGTTTGTCCACTGTCCTATACCGTCCCCATTTCGAGAAAGGGGGGTGGTCCACCGGGCGGCATTCCAATTTTAGGGTCCCTCCACAAAGCCCACATCTACGCCTCTATCCCGCAATCCTTTCAGGCATTTCCGATCCACACCGGAATCCGCAAAGACGACAGCCCATGCCTTGTATGTCTATCATTGCGATCCGAATCCACAAAGGTGAAGAAAACTCTTGACAAGAGATATCATTTGTGATATCTTTAATTAAATGGCTAGAGAAGTCACCAGAGACTTTATTCTTCGTCTACCAGCGGAGTTGTTCGAACAACTGGAGTGGGAGGTCAAGTCGCAGAGAACTAGTCGCACGAAGCTTGTACGGCAGGCTCTGATTGAGTACTTCGACAACCGCGATTTAGCGCGAGATTTGAAGAGCGAAAACGCAAAGGAGGTAGCGAGGGCAGCAACCCAGAAGTAACCATAGAAAGTCTTGAGAGCAGTTTAAGTATCCAGAGTGTCAGCACAACCTGCTGACAGCCAGACGAGGACCGCAAGGTTCCACGTTGGTTCCCGAGCCTGATTTCGTCAGGCGGAGGCGGCTCAATCCCGAGCCAGATGCGGCCACCGGGGCAAAAATCACCGGAGCTTCGAATCCAGAGAATTTGAATTGATCTGACTGGCGCACTTGTGTGCGCGTCGGCGCAGGTAACCGACCGCGAGCGGTACTCGTGGAGAAGAGAGAGGGAAAAATGGAAGAGCCCGACTATGAAGAATTGCAACGCAGGTTCAATGAGCTGTTACAGAAAGTGCGAGCAGGCACTCAAGACTCAGATAAGCAAGACGAATTTGACGACATTCTTGAATCCACGGTCGAAAGAAACGACGGCGAGGTTGCTGATTTTATCGACGACGGGAAGGTCATACGTCAACGCCCGCACAGCAGTACAGCGGTTGGAGTGAATTATCAAAAAGTCTTGCCGTGGGATGCCTTCAAGTACGTGTTCGAAGTCGGACTGACAAAAACCGAAGTGAACCGGCGTCTCGGAAATCCTGACACATCGGACGGTCAGCCTATCGGAACAAATTTAACCCACCCCAAAATCGGTGTGGGTAACAAAGGCTTCGACCGGAAGCAATAGCAGCGCACCCGGCTTCCAATCAGATCGGCGGGAAGGGACCGAAACTGAAAATGAAACCAGAAACCGAAATCACCAGTAAAAAAGCGGCTTGCAAGCTGTTCCCGAGCCTGAGAAGTTTTGAGTGCTCGCATTGCCGTTTTCCAACTACGTTAATTGAAACACCGTCTCGCGAGCAGTGCTCAAATCTGCGATCCGCGTGGTCGCAGGAGATTTTGACATACGCGGATGGTTCGCTCATCCCAATCATTGTTGACCCGTACCGTTGCTACTGTTCCGCATGTCTGGCAGACCGCGCCCGACCAACACCCCCGACGCGCTATCAAGGTTCGAAACGTCGTTGCCGAATTTGCGGTGCTGTTGACAGCGTTCCCTATCCCAAATTTCTGCTGACTTTGAAGGCAAGTAAGCGCACCGAAATTTGCGAACTGTTTAGAGGCTTGTGCAATCGTCCTGCGTGCGAGCGGAGCCGCCGCTTTTCTGGCGAGATTCCTGTTATTGCGTACTACCCCTACGGCAAGGAATCATATCCATCCGGTTACGCTGATGAAGATGTTCCAGTACATTGGACGCTCGTTGATTGGGCGACCAACCCGCTTCCATCCGATAGCCACAAACTCATAGAAGGTAGATGCTGGCCTCGTCCGCCCATTGGAGCACAGGATGAAAGAACAACGGCAGATTTCTGGCAGCAAGTCAGACATGGTATGCCCGCGCCTTCCGCCCCGCTCCAACTGGATTTTGGAGACCCGCCAATCGGAGAACGCTATGACCGGCGAATTGAAGCATACAAGACCGAGACCGGCGAGTGGAAAACCCGCGTCGTTATTGGCGAAACCTTTAACGTCGTTGGCAATGGCACTCGCAAATCATCACCATTATCCGGACTCAAAGCTGACCGCCTCCGCAAAGATTACAACAACGATCCCAAGACGCTTTTGGAGCATCACGAGCTGATGCGTACAGGAACACTGGAGCCCAGATCGAGAGTAAACGCAACTGGGCGATGGTTGTGGATTGTTGTCGGCGGTCTTAATCCGACGCTTGAAGAAATCATGGCGACGCAGTTCGATGAGAAATACCGCCAGAAGCACCCAGACAAGGACGACAAAGATTATCTGCCCCCAGCGGTCGCGTACGGTGAAACAGTCGGAGGAGCGAAAGAATCAGATGAGTCGCATACCGACTTTTACGTTCGATGGGCAGACAAACTGAATCCAGCAGGATGGAATTGGCAAGAAGCGACCCCGGAACAGAAAGCCACTATCCTCGGAAATCCCGAATTCAAACGGGCACTTTATCAGATGCTCATTACGACGGGTGCAGTTCGTGTCAATGAATTGGAGCCCGAGAAGAATCCCAACACAATGGCACAGTGGGTCCGGCGCGAGCTTCAAAATCCGCTCGACAGTATCACCGACAAAAACATGGCGGATTGTTCTGGTCGTATCGGCATCTTGGTGATTTTGAACAATCGGGCAACGGTCAAGGTGATCGTTTCCCACGATGCGCCGATGACAGAGATGTCGAACATTCTCAACGGAGAGAAAGCGAAATCGATCCGCACCGCCACCAAGAACGCAAAGCAGGACGCCAAGCGCGACCGACTAGGTAAGCGTGCCACCAAAGACGCGATTTATGATGTAGTCCGCCGTGTCGAACAGGCCTATAACGATGCCGCCGATACCATCAAGTTTTTACACGCTAACAGCAACACTACCAATGAATTAGCGGCAAAACAGGATGCCGATGTCACCTTTCCTACTATAAGTGAAGGGGAATAAATTCATGGCGACTGAAACACAACCAAAAATCAGAGTCCAGATGGACCTCTCCCCGGATGGCGTTCGAAACGTTTTGGTTTACGCAGACACGCCCGAGGATCGGGACAAGGCCCTGGGCTGGCTGACCGCCGTGTTGCCCCAAGTCGAGTTGCTGGAAGCGGCCTTGAGAAAATTGAGTGAATAGAAGTTAAGAGAAAAGGAAACGAAAATGGGAATTGAAAAGAAACATACTGGCAAACGTTCCGCAATCCTCCTCTCATGGAATGAAACCCGTGGATATGGATTTTGCGCAATACGCAACCCCCACAACCCGACCCAACGCCAAAGTTGGTTTATCCACGTAAGTCGGATTCTGAGAATCGAAGACCCCGATGGCATTATCCGGGGCGGCGAACAAGTTTTTTTTAATGAAGAGCCAAGCGAAAAAGGAACGATGGCGGTTGATGTTGAGATTTTGGCATTGGAGCCACGGATACAAAGGAATGCCGGTCTAAAGGCACTTGCCGGAAAGCGTGATCCTGGCGGTGTCGCATGACTCCTCCCCAGGAACTAGATGCCCGAGTGGAGCAGCTCGCCGAGCAAGGTGCTTCCGTTGACGTTCTGGTCGCCTTCATGCTCTCGGAAAACGTCTCGTCAGACAGGGCTACGAAAATCGCTAACGATTGGGTCAACTATGTTCGGCAGAAGACCAAGTCGGCGACAGCCTTAAGTGAATTTGAGCGCATGGTCTTGATTTTCCTCCCGAGATGCAAACAGGTCTACGACCCAATGGAATTGACGGTCGAGAGCCCGGAACAGTGGGCCAAGAACATCGCACGCGCCGCAATAGCACACCTCCGCGAGAAGGACGAGGAAACAGCAATGAAAATTGGAACCAAGGTCCGGGAGTTAAAACTAAAAGTTGATGAGAATGACGAATTATTTCTTGACGACAACGGTCATCCCGTTCTTGATTTTGATATCAACGGCGGAAAACAGTACGTCAACGGCTATTATCGTGAAGGTGTTTTCATTGATGCGCCAGGTAAGTACGGCATCGTTGTTGGGAATCCAGCCACGATTGACGCGGAACTGAAGCCATTCGAAGGCTATGAACACAACTTAGATGACCTGCGTGTCCGACCAATCGTTCGTGACGGCGTTGAAGCATCGCCACAAGTGCAGAACGAACACAAGCCCAAGCCGGTCCAGGGTTACGAATTCGGTGATCCCGCCGTATACGACCAAACTAGAGAATTTGACCCGACACTTGTTGAATTTTTGTCCACCATGATTCACGTTCGGTGGCATTTTGCCGATGGTACAGCAATTGAAGAGAGCGTTCCGTGGCATCCGCTCGTATCGCTAGAGGAAATACTATGACGCCAATAACACAATGGCAGAAAGAAGCCGACGAGTTTCTTGCAGAACAAGATGAGCAAGATCGGAAGGAACAGCAAAGTGCTGACAAAGCTCTTGAAGAAAAGCAGCGAAGAGGCGAACGCATAGCGCCTCAAGTTCCCTCGGACAAGTATTGTTTGATTACCCGCTTTGACCCGACGAACAGAGAGCACAAGGAATACGTTTTGTTGTATCCGAAGCGATTCCACAATTCCGAGGAAAGCGGCAAGATGTTGCGTTTCTTTTTGCCAAGAGAAGCCGATCCGATTATTGAGAATCGGATTCAAAGACAAGGAAATCCCGGACCCGAAATCTTTCCGTGTGGCGCACCGTGGCCCGATAGTTTGAATCTACCAGCGGCGACGATTGAAGACGCCCTGATAAAGAAAATAGCAACGGTTTTTGAGTTGGGCAAACAAGCCTTGCAGACCGGCGATCCGCGAGTAGTCATCGCGGCGACGATGGAGAGCTTGAGAAAACTCCAGACTCTTGACGGCCGATTCCCGCAACCGCTGACCGAGAAATCTCTGTGGGGCGTTCTCGGGGACTTTGTCAAGATTGCGCATCCGACAGTGGCTGCATCTCGCGAAATGTTGCTGTACGAAATGTTGCCGCTTCTCGGCGTGCTTCTCGGCGATTCTTTCTATGTCCCATACGGTAGTGACCGTCATTATCCATCGATTTTTTCGTTGGTAATCGCCCGCACATCGGATGGCAAAGGCCAAGCGTGGCACGCTTGCCAGGACGCCATCGAACTAGTTGATGCGGCGTGGCTGCGCCAAAACGTCCACTCAAACCCGGCTTCCGGCGAAGGTCTGATAAGGATGCTCGGCGGTCAGATGAAAATGGAAGGTGGTCATAGAAAGAGTGTCGCCATTTTCAACACTGAAATGATGACATCGTTTGTGGCCCAGGGCCGTAAGGATTCATCGCTCGGCGGTTTTCTTCGCAAGGCGTATGACGCCGACCCTCTCGAAAACTTTCGTAGCGAAGGCAAGAAGAGCACGATAGCTGACAATTATCTTCTCGGCTTCTGTGGCACGATTACTCCGAAAGAATTGCAGCAAGTCATGCCGTTAATGGATTGGACCAACGGAGCCCAAAACCGTTTCTGCTGGTGTGTGGGCCAGAAAGATAAAACACTTGGTCGTTCAACGGTTAGACCGAATTTCATCTCATGGGCACAGCGCACTCAAAAGCTGTTGGCTTTGAATCAAAACATTCAACCAACTGCGATTGATTATGCACCCTCGGGTCAGCGGATTTTTGACGATTGGTTCCATTCGCTTCCCGAGCACGACGATTCGATATTGGCAGACAGCCAAGCACGGACTCCTGCAATCTTCGCTCGTGTCGCGAATGTATACGTGCAATTAGATGAGCGCAGATTGGATGGATGGAAAGTTCAATTAGAGGACCGACACGTCGAAGCGGCGATTGAAATAGTTACCAGATCGCGGCAAAGCGTGGAGTGGTACTTAGCCCAACAAATGGGGTCCTCACAAAAAGTTAGTTTTGACGACGTGCAAAAACTCAAGATGGCAATGCTTAAGAAAGCCAGGGCACAAGGCGTTGCAGAGATGACCGCCACGGAAGTCTACGAACTTTTCACTCACAAGACCACAGAAGAGCGCGACCTGATTTGTCTTGAGGCAGGCTTCAAAGTCTCCACCAAGAAAAAAACCGCTCGCGGCAAGCCAGCAATTGTGTGGGTCGAAGACTAAATTAACGCACACAAGCAATTAACAGGCGACGGTCCTTTGAGAATGGATCGTCGTTTTCATTTTGCTGCCGCAACCCCCTGCACTCGGTAGTACGTCGGCAAACAAGGCGATGGTGCCCAGCATCATCTCTGGGAGGTTTCAGTTCGGCCTCCATTATTGCGGAGATCGGGGCATCATCGTCGCAGAATTCAGGAGCATCAATATGGAACAGCAAAATGCAATTCAAGCACGACAGATAGAATTGGATGACAAGTTGGAGAAAAAAGCTCAGGCGCTTCGAAAGCGCCGTAGCCGCGCTAAAGATAAAGAGGATGAAGGACTCGTGAAGTGGGAAGTCTCTTTCGATCTTGAACGCCTCAGCAAAGCGGGCGGTTTAATCGAATTTTACGAGGTTCGACCTTTTGTAGACTGCAATACTTTACGGGAATACTTGCACACGGCGCGATTGTTCGCTCACGCCTTTAGAGCACAAGGCGAGGGAGTCCTGGACATTCAACTCGGGGAATCAATAAACGATTTCATTCTTCGCGTTCATGAAAAATGGTACTCGTCCGCACCATTGGGGGAGATATTCCGTTTCGTCCAATTAACAACCGCAGAATTCGACGATGACCTCGGCTACTCGCGTGACGTGCCTTGGAATTATGATACGTGGATTCCACTTCCTGGCTCCGAAGTCACGCTGACAGCCGAGGAGATCGCCGCGCTCCCTCGGATCGGAAAAGAGCCGATGCAATGGGAGAAAGACGGATTCAGCACCTACGGCGACTGGAAAGAACACGTTGACGAGGAAGAGCGGAAGCGAAAGGGCCGCGAAGAGTTGGAGCGGAGCCTCAGGACGCAGGAAGAAATAAACCGCGACCTCAAAAGTGGGACTGGCGAAACCAAAACCCCGCAACTTTTCTATCAGGGAATAATCACTGAACATTAAATTACGACCTTTTGTCGGCTCGTGATTGCCGGGAGAACCGAAATCAGAAGTCGAGAAAACACAGTTGCACAGCATTTCGCCGTTCAAAACGAAGATGTGAGGAAAAAACATGGAAATCAAGAAACGCGAACGCGAGGCAAAAAAGAAAGCCAAAAGAGAAGCAAAACTTTTGCGTCGCGCCGAAAGGAAGCAGCAACGTCAGAATCCCACTGGTCTAGCGGAGTCACAAGAATCAATTTTGCAGCACACGGCGCAAGCCGCCGATGGAGAACGGAAATGACAGAAGAAGAACTGATGAAAGAACGGGCGAAAACCGAGGGGGCGCGTGTTTCATACGAATTTATGAAGCGCCATCTTGCGGATTTCGACCAGAGTCACGAGAGCGCCAAGAAAATTCAAGATTATCTAGAGCAGTACAATCTTGATTTCTCTTTGGTGTCGCTGGAGAAAGCCTTCACCGAGCTTACAGCGAGAGGGGTCAAATTCACGAGCGCCTCGGCAGTCGCAGCACCAATGCCGCCAATCGTGCCGGTTGAGGAACCATTGCCACCCGTACCGGCGTATATGGACCGTATTCGGACCTCCAAAGATATTCGAGACCTTGATGCCGAAATTTTTAAGAAATGGCGCAAAGGCCCTGATAGAGATGCGTTTTTCCGCCGTCTGGAAGCTATTAAGCAGAGGGGTTTATAAAAATGTTCGAACATAGAGCCGCCCACCTTAGATTGAAAATCGCCCAGGCAGAGAAAAAGATAGAGGCCGAACTCGCGGAGCGTAGCCAATTTGAATCCGAGCAATGGCAAAAGATTTTATTGCGTTGGCCCCAAATCCGAGACATCGAAGCGAATTTTTATATCTGTCAGCAAGCCTGTCATCCTTTGGATGTCACTGTTGACGGGATTGCACTGCTTCTTGAGGATGAATCTTTTGTACGCCAATTGTCGATAGGGGATGTCGAGACTGTCAAAGCCGAACTTATCGATAAAATTGCCAGCCATCTCGACGAGATGACAGACGCCGAGGGAGTCGTCAAGCATCGCAGAAAGGTAGATCGGTGACAGGTTATCCGGCGCTTCCGACAACAATAGTCCGCCCAGGCACCATCAAACCAGTCCCGCTCGACGCCGCTTACATCAAGAGGGTCGACCGAGACAGTCTTAAAAAACTGATTCGAATTTATAGCGCCGATGCAGTCAATGCTCGGCTACGAGGGGAATGAAATGTCACTTATTTTAACAGAAGCAGAGCTGCAAGTAGTCCTTGCTTGGGAACGCTCCCGAGCAAGCCAGTATCGACTTGACGATAACCCGAAAAACGTCGAACTCATCATCCCTGTCAGCCGCAGCAAAGCTGGCGGGATTACCCCGCGAAATTTAGATGAGGCAGTCCAAATCAGTCTTCCCTCTCTAACTTTCATGCCCGGCCACGAGCCCGAAGTTGTTAAACGAAGAATCGCAAAAGCTGCGGCAGACCAGGCGCAGCAGAAAAAAGATGCTAACGAACTTGAACGCAAGCGCAAGCGCGATGCCGAAGTAAAGGCTGGCGTTGGTCCGAATCAGTCCAAGATAAAAACGGAATCCGATAGATACGAGGCCAAGGCCGCTGCCGATACGCAGACGGTCGCGTTGACCGGCGTCAATCATCCCGCGTTCATTCAACAGAATTTGGAAGCCAAGGCTCAGTTTGAAGACTTGGTTTCACGCGGCCCAATCACCTAC
>WNEZ01003452.1_pt1 | contig 15378 bp, 9 predicted proteins | sample 5400521 | NCBI WGS metagenome assembly WNEZ01 (sample SAMN13153339, study PRJNA577476) | soil metagenome | isolation source: 120 cm saprolite under Douglas fir tree site 2 hole 1 replicate 1 | place: USA:California | collected 2015-04-18
TGAGCCCGTCACTCTCTTCAGCGTACCCGCTCGATACAGAGGCGAATGCCGGTGACGCCATCAACGCACAAGCCACGTCACCCTTGGCATCCAAAAGCACCTTGCCGTCCGCGGATCCGTTGTCATGCAATCCGCTATTCTTCAGCGCGGGGTCGAAATAGAGAAACGCGCGCAACGGGCCAGACTTAATCGGCTTGAGCTGGAACTTGACCAGTACCGTGTTGTTCTGTGGATCAGTGATGTAGGTCTTGCGAATCTGATAGCGTCCGCTCTTGGAAGTGTTGACCTGCGTGAACACCAGCGCCGAGGCATCGGGCACTTCCACCGCATGGTCGGTGTCCTGGCTTTCCATTTCGGCAAAGCTCTTGCCGTCAGTGACGATCAACTCCAGCGTGCGCGTGTTGGCGCGGTCAATGGCCGGATAATAGACTTCGTTCAGCGCTCCATTCTCTCCTAGAGTGAACCAGACCTTCGAGGTCGCTGTGGTCGATGTTCCAACACCAACTTTGTTGCCATTGGTCCACACTGGCTTGGCGCCCGGTGCTCCTGGAGCATTCCGCGTAGTTTGCGCCGCCAGCACGCCGGCCAAGGTCATCACAATCGCCAACTTCACTGCCAGACGAACACTCATTCACTCACCCCTTTATTAGTCCTGCGCAACGCGGTAAATATTTACTGAACGTCCAGCCACTTTTACATCGATCCCCTGCGGCTTCACGATGAAAGAAGCGCTTTCATTCGTAACGTCGACCAAACGCCTCGCTGATGCCAGATTGGTATCAGCTGCGGGAATGCTGATGGTCCGCTCATGGTCGGCGTTGTTCATCACCATGAGAAAACGCTCTGCCCCCGCATCGCCGCCGGCCTTATCTGCAGTAACTTCACGCAGGTAAACCATGGTTTGCTCGTCACTGAAGATGTGCACTTGCTTGCCGCGCTGCAATGCCGGATGTTGCTGACGCAGCCGCAGCAAAGTCTGCACGTGCGCGAAGATCTGCTGCTCGGCATCCGTACGGCCTTGAGGCGTAAACGCATTGTGCTTGTCGCCCGGAAACCCGCCGGGAAAGTCACGACGGTTGTCGGGATCGTCGCCACCCGGCATGCCAATTTCATCGCCCGAGTAAATTTGCGGCACGCCGCGCATGGTGAGCAGCAGGCTAAAGGCCATCTTCAGCTTTTGCACAGAGGCGCCAGGCTCACCCATGAACCGCGGCTTGTCATGGTTGCCGAGAAAGGTCACCATCATTTCAGGATGAGGAAAGAGCCAGTCGCGTTGAAAGACATCCTCCAGCAGCGTTGCAGGTGCGTCATGCAAGATCACCTGGCGCAGTGCGGAGTACAGAGTGAAATCAAAGATCGTATCCAGTCCGGTATCAACCCCATCGTGTGCGCGCCCGCCGGCAAAGAACGAGGTGACAACCGGATCGTAGCCGGAAACCTCACCTACAGTCTTGAAGTTTGGATACGTTGAATGCACGGCGGCGTGGAAGTCGCGCCAGAAGGGCCGGTCAACGTAAGGAAACGTGTCAATGCGAAAGCCATCGAGCGAGCCTGTCTCTGCCCACCATAGAGCGTCCTGTCGCAGATACTGTGACGTGAGTGGATCGTCGGTGCCCATGTCCGGCAACGTATTCACAAACCACCCTTCCAGCACGGCCCGCCAGTCACGCGGCGAAGAATACGGGTCTGCGAGATGGTGGAATTGGTCACTCGCAATCAGATGATGTTGCCGTGTGCCATGGAGCCAATGGTCGGTGGGCGGATCATCTACCCAGGGATGCGTGGGCCCGATGTGATTCGGAACCACATCCAGAAGTACTTTTAATCCCTGAGCATGTGCGGCGCTGACCAGCGAGCGATAGCCATCCAACGTGCCGAAATGCTCTTCCACGGCATACAGGTCAGTTGCGCCGTAACCGTGATAGTCCTGCCCGGTGCGGTCATTGTTGTTGTAAACCGGAGTGATCCAAACAGTGGTTACGCCCATATCCTTGAGATATGGCAGGTGCTGCTGGATTCCCTTCAGATCGCCGCCATGATATGCGCGCGGATTATTGCGATCATATGTCCCGGAGTTGGGAAAGTTGTTGCCAGGATCACCATCGGCAAAGCGGTCAGGCATGATCAGGTAGATCACGTCGTTCGGACCGAAGCCCTGAAATCCTTCATTGCGATTGGAATTGAGATTTGAAGTAACGGCGGCGAGATTACGTTTCGCCAAAGGCAACAATGCATGCGCACATCCCTGGGGCGATGTCACGCTCAGGTCGGCTGTGGCGGGCGGCATTGCAGCATCGAGTTTCAGCCATACGAAAACATAGTGTCCGTTTTTGCCGGGCTCCGTCCTGATCACATGAACGCCTTGAGTAGCCACTGTGATCTTGGCATCTTCCAGGTGCTCTCCGGTCAGCAGGACCATGGGATCCGGCAAGCCGATCCACCAATTGGGCGGCTCGACTTTGCTGACGTGCGGAGCCTGGGCCAATGCAGCCGCAGACAGAAGGATGAACAACGCGGCGCGCAGGAACGTTGTCATCGAGAGGATTTTACCGTGCTGAAATCTATAACCTTCAAATTCAACTCCATACATGCATTCGCATGCGAACGATGTGTTTCCCATTGTCATCCTGAGCGCAGTCGGAGCGAATGCGACGACGCAGTCGAAGGATCTATGCATTGTCGTGACGTTGATGACACGGCATTTGCCGATTGCTATTTGCCATTCGAGCAACAATGGGCACAGCCTCTTACAAAGCTGTGCCCATCTCTCAGCAGGCTATTTAGAACATGAAACGGAAGGCAAATTGGATCTGCCGTTCTGAGAACGCTCTTGTACCGTTGATTACGCCAAAGTTTCCATCTTTTACATTGGCGTCAGGATTGGTGAATTGAGGTGTGTTCAGGATGTTGAAACCTTCCGTCCTGAACTGGAGCTTGACCCGTTCGGTAAGGGTGAAATTCTTGAACAACGAAGCATCCCATGTGCCATAACCGGGCCCATAGAAGTGGTTTCTACCCAGCGTGCCGGGCCGCAGGAACTTGTTGTTTGCGTCCTTAGGCGGATCCACCAGCGCTCCTGTCACCGCAGTGATCCATTGCTTTCCGCTGTTCACTGTTGTCAGTGAACCTGTGGACACTGAGCCAACGATATCAGGCCGCACGCCGTCGATGGTGATATCGAACGGAGTGCCTGTGCCCACTGAGATGATGTTGTTGAACTGCCATCCACCGAAAGCATTGTCCATGAAGGTAGACCAATCGCTGCCAAATTTCTTACCTTTGCCGAAGGGCAGCTCATAGAGCGTCGTGAAGACAAACGCATGACGTTGGTCAGTATCCGAGTTTCCTTTGTTCGGTCCAAGCAGCACTTTGCCGGCGCTATCCACAAAGATGGGGCTATTACCGTTGCTGCTGAACGCACCGTTGGAGTTGTCAGTAGCGTGTGACCACGTGTAAGCCGCGGTGTAGTTCCATCCGGAATGAAAACGCCGGTTAAGCTGCATTTGCAGTCCACTGTAGTGTGACGTTCCAAATGCGCCGCCCAAGGTTACGTTCAAACCACGCCCTGGGAACAGTGCCGCATTGGGGGCCAGGTTCTGGTTGGTGTAGTTAAGGAAGGTCATCAGATGATCAGCCTTGGTGCCAACCCAGGCCACATTTAACGCCGTGTCACTACTGATTTGCTGCGTTACCTGCAGGTTAATCTGCTGGATGGTGGAAGTCTTGTTGTCCGGCAGGATTGAGATTACCGACGTGTTGGTTGGGTTAGCGTCATTCACGTTGATTGACGGCAACGGCAATGGCTGCGTGGCAAGCGCATTGTTGTTTACATTGGCCGGCGCCTGTCCGGAAAGAGTAATGCGATTACCAGTGGATGCCTGGAAATTGGCCGCGCCGCTCCAATCCGGATTGGCGCTCAATTGAGTGCCCACGCCGCCGCGATCAAGGAAGTAGAAGATTCCGTAACCACCGCGCAAAATCGTCTTGCCCGTTCCCAGCAGGTCATAGGCAAAGCCAACCCGCGGAGCAAAGTTATTTTTGTCAGTATTCACCAGGCTGCGTGAGTTGCCGTTCACGCCGGCGCGCAGAATGGTTCCTGTGGCGATATCAAAGTTCGACCAGCGATTATTTTCTTCGTACGGATTAGTGTAAAGGTCGTAACGCAATCCAAGATTGAGCGTAAGACGGCGGGAAAACTTCCAGTCATCCTGTCCGAAAAAGCCGGTCTCCCAGCTCTTGGTGTTCACCGTGTTCGGCGTAGATATTAAATAGTTGTCAATGAATCCGGCCAAAAGCTCAGAGACTTCGTAACCGGTGAAATCTCAAGTTCCGGGGCCAATGTTGAAGAAGCCCTTGCCGCGGAAGTCAGAGATAAAGAAATCGACTTCACGTTTGATAATGTTGCCGCCAAAGCGCATGGAGTGATTGCCACGCACCCAGGAGAACGTATCCGTGAACTGGTGGCTGTGTTGCGGCACGGTGAACGGACCACCATCACCGGTGAACTCAATTTCGCTATTGAAACCGCCAATCAGCGGCGTTCCACCTAGCTGCGGACTGCGGTTGGCATTAGCGATTCCAAGTTGCTGGGCCTGCGGGACGTTGCTGAATGGGTTGATGAATCCATAGAACGGACGCGAATAGCCATAGCGGAAATCATTCACCATGCTGTTGCCGATCACGTGCGTTTCACCGGCGGCGAAGCCGCGGGGATGGTTCAGGTTGGTGCCTGATCCAAAGCCGGAGCTGAATGGTGGCAGACGATTGGTGAGCGTAAATTCATCCTGACCGTAGCTGTAGCGCGCAAAGGCCGTGTCTTTCGGTGCGATGTTGTAATCCAGCTTCACGTCAAAATCGTTGAAGTGGCGAACGTCTTTCCGGATAGCACGATAGTTCTTCTGAATGCCGGGAAGGTTTGCTTCTGGAAAAGCTCGCAGATAATTCAGGCCCGCCTGATTGATCTGGCCGGAGGGAATAATGTTTCCGGCAAAAGGTGCACAGGTGAGCGGGTTGTAGATTGCGCCCGGCGCGGCTGCTTTCTGAGCGGCAGTAACTGTGCAGCCAGTAAAGCTTTGCGGCGCGGTTGTGGGATCGTTCTGCGCAGTGGCTCCAATGAGCAGTTCAGAAAAATTGCCCTGCCGCATCAGGTCAGTCGGAACGGTTGCAAATTCAGGAGAGTTCGGACGGTCCTGACGCAGTCCCTGATAGTCGGCGAAAAAGAACAGTTTGTCTTTCCAGATGGGTAGGCCTATGGTACCGCCAAACTGGTTGCGCTTGAACGGCAGCTTGATCACTTCTTTGGTTATCGGGTCCGTTGGCGGAGAGAAATATGCATTGTTCGCGTCAAACGCGCTGTTGCGGATGAACCAGAACGCAGTACCGTGAATCGCGTTGGTACCTGATTTGATCGACGTCTGTACAATTCCACCGCCGGCCCGGCCATATTCGGCTGGCGCCACTGAGGTGTTGACGCGAAATTCCTGGATGGCTTCAGCGGGTGGAAAGAAGTTGATGCTGTTGACCAGCGATTCATTGTTGTCAACGCCGTCCAGCAGATAGTTGTTGGCCTGGGGGCGAAGTCCGTTCACTGAGAGTGCCGCGCCGCCGGTTTCTCCGTTGCGGAACGTTTCCACGTTATTGCCCACGCCACTGGCCTGGTCACCGTAGTCGCCACGCGTAACACCGGGTGTAAGCAACGCGAGCTGCGTGAAGTTGCGGCCGTTGAGCGGAAGCTCAGTGACCTGGCGGCCCTGAATAACCTCTCCCGTGGACGAAGTCTCAACATCAATGAGAGGAACGCTGGCCGAGACATCCACGCTTTCACTGGCTGCGCCAAGCTGAAGTTGTAGGTTTACGCTCTTGGTCTGGGAAACTTCCACCGTGAACGCAGCGCTCACTGCTTTGAAGCCTTTTTGCTGGACGTCAATCTTGTAGTCACCGCGCGGAACAGCCTCAAAGGTATAGACGCCTTCGCCGTTTGACTTGGCTGTCTGGGTCCTGTTGGTACCGCGATTGGTAAGTGTGACCGTCGCGTTGGGCACCACCGCGCCCTGCTGGTCAGTAATGGTGCCGCGTACGCGGCCTGAATCTGTTTGCGCGAACATGGAGCCCGAAACGAGCAGCAACAACAACAGCAGCAAACTGGCAATCCAACTTCCGGCCAGAGAACGCCGCGTGCGAATTCCTGTCATGATCTGCCTCTCTAGTGATGATTTTTCCTAACAGCTTCGTTCCTGACATTGAGGTCTACTGGCATTCAAGGGATGGAGAGCCCTAAAACGCCGTGCCCCACCGAAACCGCCCCTCGGGAGTGGAGTTCCCTTCAGACCGGCCTGGCTCCGGCCGCAATCGCACGCAGCCTACCTTTCAGCTATTACGGGTATGCTGCCGGATTTGTACCAGCGTGGGGAAAAAAAGTTAAAGACTTGTAAAAATTTGTTTGCCTGAGTGATAGGGGCTTGTGCTATACAGCTAGAGCCTCGGAAAGTTGGGATTCCGGCGCCAGGAGTGAGTTTTGTTCGCAACCAATAGCTTTTTCCCGCCCAGCGCCGCCTACTCCGCGGCTGAGGTTGAAAGGCAATCAGCCCAGGCGAACGTGCTCGCAGACGATGAAGGCCTGATGGTCCGCATCCAGAAGGGTGAAGAACATGCCTTGGGTCTGTTATTGGAAAGATATGGCACGGTAGTGATGGCCATCGGGGTTAAGGTCCTGCGTGATCGCGAAGAGGCGCAGGAACTGGTGCAGGAAGTATTTTTCCAGGTTTTTCGCAAATGCGACTTATACGATCCAGGAAAAGGGACGGCCCGTGCGTGGCTGTTGCAAACGGCATACCGGCGGGCCTTCGACCGCCGCGAATATTTACAGATACGCGGCTTCTACGAATGCAAGAATGTTGAAGACCTGGTTGAGATTATGCAGGCTTCCTCCAGCGTTGAGCGCGAAGCCCTGATCAATGAGCAGGAAGCCATCCTGCGCCAGGCGTTTGCAGATCTTACGACAAAGCAGAAATCAACTTTAACGCTGTTCTTCTTTGAGGGATACACCTTGCGGGAAATCAGCGAGAAAATGAAGGAGCCTCTGCCGAATGTCCGGCATCATTACTACCGCGGGTTGAAGACTCTGAAGGAGCACCTTGGCATGAATCCGGCGAAAGGAGAAGCGTTGCATCATGGATTCTAGAAACACACCATGTATCAGCCCGATACAGGAACGCGAATACTACGCCGAACTTTGTGCGCTCGCCAACTCCGGTGCGCTGCCCCGCAAAGAAATAGAAGCGCTGAACGCGCATGTGGCCTTGTGTGAAGGCTGTCGCCAGCTGCTCCGGGAATTCCGTGCCATCACGACAACCGGCATGGCGGTTCTGGCGGCGGACCAACTCAGCCAGCCTGCGACGGATGATCAGAACTGGTCAGTTGAGCGCGCCAAGACGCAACTGTTTGCCCGGATCGCCACAGAAGACGCCGCCATGCGTCCCAAGCTCATACATAAAGTCGCCGAACCCACGCCGTCGCTCCAAAGAGCATCGTTCCTCCGCTCGTTCCCTGTCTCAGCTTTCAAGTTACAGTTCGCCACTGCGGCAGCGCTGCTGATGCTCGCCATCGTCTCAGCATATAAACTCGGCGAAAACCAGGGGCTACGGAAAGCGCCGCTTCATGCACAGACTCAGAACGCGTTGCTGAATCAGGCTCACCCTAATTCCACTCAGCCGGCGCTCAGTGCTCAGAATGCGGCGGTCGAAATGAATTCTATCGACCAGATTAAGCTGCAAAAACTTCAGGATGAGCTGCAACGGCAAAGCGCCAACCTGGCCGTCTTCAAGACACAGCAGAAACAACTGGAACAGGAACGGCAGCGGCAGACGTCTCTAATCGAAGCATTGAATGCGGAAAAGACTTCCACGGTGGCTGAGCGCGATGCCGTCCATCGCCGCCTTGAAGAAACGCAGGCAGCGCTCATGACCACCCAACAGCGGCTGGACGCAATGCGGGAGGAAGGCAACCGGCAACTGGTTCACACCGCCAACCTGCAACTGCGGGTAGACGAACTCAATGCCCGCCTGAAGGAAAACGACGCCACGCTGCAGCGCGAAGAAGCTCTGCTGGCGGCGGACCGCGAAGTTCGTGAGTTGATGGGTGCCCGCGATCTTTATATCGCTGACGTGTTCGATATCGATCGCGAAGGCAAGATGCAAAAGGCTTTTGGCCGGGTGTTTTACACCGGCGGCAAGTCTTTAATCTTTTACGCTTTCGATCTCGATCGCCAGCCAGGGGCGCGTGATCCCAGAACCTTCCAGGCCTGGGGACGTCGCGGACCATCCGATAAACGTCCGCTGAACATGGGCACTCTTTCGCTGGATAATACCGCGAACAATCGTTGGAGCCTTCACGTTGACGATCCCAGACTCCTATCGCAGATTGATGCCGTATTTGTAACGGCGGAGACTCATGCCGGCGTCCAGAAGCCTACCGGTAAACAGCTTCTGTTCGCATCGTTGCGGACACCGCCGAATCATCCGTAGCTGCTAAATTGGTAATTCGTAGTTGGAGGTTAGTGGTTAGTTCTTTGCTTCTTGCTTCATGCGCAAAACGCAGGCAATCCGGAAATTAGGTAGTCCCTTGCGCATGCAACCATTGCATTTTCAACCCCTGCATTTCTCAGCATCGGTTTTCCGCGCCAACCCCTTCCGGTCATCGGGTGTTCATCCATTTGGGTTCAAGCTATCTGGGTTCAAGCTATCAACGTCCATTCCTTCCGGATTCCAGACACAACTACGGGCTGTCCTGATCGCGCTGCTGGTGCTGCTTTGTTCTGCGGAACTCGCGGCCCAAAACGCCACCGTCACCGGTCGCATTCTGGATGCTGATAACGCCGCTGTGAACGACGCGGAAATCATTGTCACCAACTCCGAGAGTGCCGTGCGCTATATCGGTGTGACCAATACAGATGGCATGTATCTGGTCTCAGACATACAACCGGGAACCTATCTGATCCAGGTTTCCAAACCTGGATTTAAGGTCGTTCTCAAACCGGACGTGGTGTTGCATCTGGAGTCAGTGGTGGCGTTAAACTTCGCCCTATCAGTTGGCTCAGTGTCTGAAAGCGTGACTGTGCTGGGTGGAGCTCCCGCCGTAAATACCGAATCCAGCTCGATGGGCAAGGTGATTGAAGGCCGTCAGGTAACAGAACTGCCGCTGAATGGGCGCAACTTCACTCAGCTTGCATTGTTGACGCCCGGCGTGACGCGTGGCGCCTATGGAGACAACGCCAGCGGCGGCGGATCCGGGACCAACACGGAAACGTTTCGCAACTCAGAAACCGGCAGCGCCGCGCTCTCAGTCAACGGCTTGCGCCCTCAGGCCAACAACTTTCTGCTGGATGGACTGGACAACAATGAAGCGCTGGTCAACACCATTGCGTTTTTTCCGCCGGCAGAAGCCATACAGGAATTTCGCGTAAGCACCAGTGTTGCTCCGGCGCAGTTCGGGCGCGCAGGCGGCGCGATTGTGGAAACGTCGATACGTCCGGGTACCAACACCATTCACGGATCTGCCTTTGAGTTTCTGCGCAGCAGCGCGCTTGATGCCAATGACGCGTACTTCGGTACGCCCGACCCTTTGTCCGGACAAGTACCCAAATTACCTTTCCGGCGAAACCAGTTTGGCGGGACCTTTGGCGCTCCACTCATCCGCAACCGGCTGTTCCTGTTTGCCGACTATCAGGGACTGCGTTCAGCACGCAGTCGCGAACCAGAATTTGTAACGGTTCCCACGGCACTCATGCGTCGAGGCAATTTTTCTGAGCTGCTTGGTTCCGGACTCACTTCCCTGCCCGATGCGTCCCTTACTGGGTGCGCCAATGTCACTGCGGTGAATGGGGCCATTTACGATCCGCTGACATGTTCCCCATTTCCGGGTAATGTGATTCCGGCAGACCGGATCAACGGAGCGGGACTCAACTATCTGAATGCCTTCCCGTTGCCGAACATTCCGGGAAGAATCCAGAACAATTTTGAAGCCCAGAGACGCGAGATCAAGGAGTATAACGATTTTGATTTGCGACTTGACTACGCTCTGAGCGCCACAGACCTGCTGTTTCTCCGTTACAGTTTTGCCACCGACCGTTTCTCCCTGAGTTCACTTCTCTCTTCCCTGCCTGCTGGCTTCGGTTCAGGGACAACACCCAATGATCTACAGGGACTCGCCGTGGGGGACACGCGCACCTTTGGCGCCAGCATGGTCAACGATCTACGCTTTGGATACACGCGAGATTATTTTGCCTTTGAGCCGCCCTTTGCCAATGAACCGCTGGCCCAGAGCCTTGGTATCCCAAATGCGAACCGTACGCCTCTGCTTGGCGGCGGCGCGCTGATTGGCGGTAACTCCACCCACCTGGCTTTCACCGGTGACGGCGGCCCGTACCAGGTACATGAAGACACATGGCAGGGTAATGACAATCTAGCGTTTGCCAACGGCCATCACACATTTCGCGTGGGGTTAGACCTGATTCACCGGCGAGTGAATTTTTTACAGGGCAACTTTGCCAAGGGCTTCTTTGCCATTGGCGGCGTCACGGATTCAGGCAGTGGCCGCTTCACCGGGTATCAGGTTTCTGAATTGCTCGCCGGCTTTACTGATTATGAAATTGGCGTGGGCCAGACGACCTTTGGCACCACCAACTGGGAAACCGGATATTACGCGCAGGATGACTACCACATCACGCGGCGTCTCACATTAAATCTGGGCTTGCGCTATGAACTGGATACTTACCCTGTCGAGGACGAGAATCGCCAGTCGAATTTTGACGTGTCTTCCGGCTCGCTGCTGCGCGCCGGTGAACAAGGTCTCCCACGAAGTTTGCAGCGTACTGATTTCAACAACTGGGCCCCGCGTATGGGCTTTGCCTATGATCTCTTTGGACGTGGCAATGCCGTTGTGCGCGGCGGGTATGGGGTCTTCTACTTTCTTGATCGCGGCGGTGTCGGTAACCAGCTCAGCAATAATCCTGACTTCAACGGAGCAGCAAGCTTCACGGCGTCTGCGGGTCCGCGATTTACCCTTTCAGGGGCGGCACCCAACGGCAGCAATGACAGCCACCTGGGCGTGAATCCTCTTCCGGCGGCCGTGCCCATCACTGACCGGAATGCTCCGCGCAACGCCTCCGTGATTGCCGTTCCCAGGGATAACAAGATCTCTCGCGTACAGCAATGGAACCTGCAGTTTGAAAAAGCGTTCGGTACGGATACCTCTGTGAACGTTGCCTATGTGGGGGCAAAGTCCAGCCACCTGATGACGTGGTTGAATCTCAACAATCAGTTGCTCAACCAGCCGGCCGGAACTTCTCTGTTCCCGGCAACTGGTCTCACCGTGAACCTGGGAACAGCTTCCGGTATCGCGCGCTATGACGCGATGCAGGCGCATCTCAACCGCCGTTTCTCCCGCGACCTTCAATGCACGCTCTCATATACGTGGTCGCACACACTGGACAACTCCAACGGCCCGTTCAGCGTAACGGGCGGAAATACGAGAATTTTCGTATCACCCCAGGGAACGCCCGATCTGTCCAACAACTACGGCAACTCTGATCAGGACCAGCGCCACGTAATCACAGGCAGCGTGCTGTATGAATTGCCTTTTGGCCGCGGAAAAGCCTTTGGCTCGGACTGGGGTCGCTCGCTCAACTTTATTGCCGGATCATGGCAATGGAACAACATTGTCACCGCAGCCACAGGCACGCCGTTTGATGTTTCTATAACAGGAAGCCCAGCTAACCGGCCTGATCTGGTTGGTAATGCGCGTAACGGAAGCACGACATCTGCAAATGGCGGAGTGCGATGGATTGACTTCAGTGCGTTTGCCGCCCCGCCGGTGAACCCCACTGGCGTGTTCACGCGACCAGGCACCTTGCCGCGCAATTTCTTTCACGGCCCTGGTGTTCACACATGGGACATGTCACTGTTCAAGACATTCGATGTCCGTGAAGATCTGAAGCTGCAATTTCGCGTCGAAGGCTACAACATCCTGAACACACCACAGTTCACCAGCCCCGACGCGTCCTGGAGTGACGGTCCAGCAAACTTCGGCATCATACGCACGACGCGCGCCTTTTCTGAGCGGCAGATACAGTTGGCGCTGCGGTTGACGTTCTAAACACCGGGATCTTTTAACACCGGGTCTTTAGACGCTGCGTTTCTAAATAGCGACTTCTAATTGGCGGCGTCTAAATGGCGGGCAGAGATTCATCTCCTGGCTGCCCCATCAACCAATCCTGAATGACTCGCCGCACTTTGGCGCCTTCAACGGAATGGCGCACTGCGTCCGCAACTGTGACGTTCAGATGGCGTTCCTCGCCAAAGAAGCCTGCCCAGTACGGCACATAAAATTCCTGGCCGACCAACTCTGCGGTGATCAATGGATTCCTCAGCCGAAAAAAGCCAGAGGCATAGAGCTTGCGTCGCATCCTTTCAATCGCACGCTCACGTGTAGTGATTTCATTCACTGTGGAGTTGATCACATTGCGCGTGCTGACTTCATCGAGATCAGGGGGAGCAGAAAACTCGTAGGGATCGAGCGATCCGGAGGCCGCGTCAATTGCGTAATAGCGCGAAGTACGTGCTCCGCGATCATCGATCCCAACTTTGTAGAGACGATAAGGGATGAACACATCGGCGAGCGCTCGGATGTCGCCACGAACCCAGCGCAGCAACTGACCCTGGATTCCGTTGGGCGCAAGGAGTCGACGCGCGGAGTCCTGGGTGAGTGTTGCACGAAGGCTTTGAATGAGCGGCATCATTAGCAGCTTAAAGGCAAAGTGAGTTGGATGGTAGTGCGGGTTGAACACCGCACGCCCGCCGGCGGCGCAGCTGGCACTAAAGTGCCTCTCTAATATTGGTACTTAACGCAGGCATAAATGCCTGCTCCACCCGCGCACAGCGTCTGTGCCACACGGGCCAACAACCAATTACCGTTTACCAACTACCAATTACCGTCCTCTACCGGAAATAGATCCACAGCCCGATCACGGTAGTCGCCAGCAACAGGCTTGCGGCAACGTTCACGCGATGTTCGATCGCGGACTCTCTCGCAATCGAACCTCCTGAGACGGGCTGCAGATCGAGCTTCTGGCTAACCGTAGCAAAGGTGAGTCCGGCGATCTTTTCCCGCGACGGCGCCGGTGAGAACATGCTAGCCACCACGAGAACAATTGAGCAGACTACGAACATGAAAATCGCATAATGAAGGAAGTTCATGTTCACCAGCCATCCGCCCAGTCCCGACGTGTAGAAGTGTCCGCCATTCGCACGATCTTTCAGTTCCATCACAAAACGCAGTGCACCCAGAAAAAAGCCCGTGAGCAGTGATGAAATGGCGCCCGTGCCGTTCAACCGCGGCCAAAGAATGCCAAAGACGAAACATGCGGCAATGGGCGGGCTGATGTAAGCCTGCACGCTCTGCAGGTAAATGTAGAGTTGACTGCTGATCAGATGAATGAACGGCACCCACAACAAGCCGAGCAGAACCATGAATCCGGTGGCGACGCGCCCGAAATTCACCAGGTTCTTTTCTGAGGCGTTCGGACGGAACTTTTTGTAGAAATCGAGCGTGACGAGCGTAGATGCCGACAAGCCCCGAGGGCAGCAGGTTGACGATCATGGTGGGATAGGCAATGTCTGGATTAGTGACGTTTCCGTCCGGCGAGAACTTGAATAAATCGCGGTAAAGAGCAAAGGCAATTAGTCCGGGCAGCACCAGCATGAAAACAGGAAGAATCTTTAAGAAGCCGGCAAAGATGGTAGCCAGCTTGGCGTGGCCTTCGGTCTTGGCCGAAAGCACACGTTGCACAATCACCTGGTCGGTGCACCAGTACCAGATCCCAAGGATCGGCGCGCCGAAAAATATACCGGTCCAGGGGAAATTTGGATCGCTAGCGGGCTTCATCATGTGAAAGTAATCGGCGGGAAGCGCGGCGCGTAGGGCACTGAACCCACCTACCTTGTCGAGTCCCAGGACGGTGAGGATCACGGCGCCCACGATAAGGATAAGCGTCTGTACCAGATCAGTGTAGATTACGGCCGCGAGCCCTCCGGCGATTGTGTAGATGCCAGTCGCAATCACCAGCACGACAGCGGCCGTCAAAGGACTCCAGCCAACAACGCGTTCAAGCACCACGGCAGCCGCGTACAGGTGTACCGAAATTTTGGTGAACACGTACGCAAGGATCGATATGCTGGCCAGATAGGTTGCGCACGCACGATTGAAGCGGCGCTCCAGAAATTCCGGCATGGTGAAGACGTTGGAACGCAAGTAAAAAGGCACGAACACCCAGCCTAGGATGAGAAGCATGAAACAGGCCAGCCACTCAAAGTGGCCCACGGCCAGGCCTGACGACGCGCCCGAACCGGCAAGGCCGATGAAATGCTCAGTGGAGATGTTGGATACAAACAAAGACGCCCCAATGGCGAACCAGCCAACGTTGCGTCCGGCAAGGAAGTAGTCCGTTGAGGTGCGCTCTTTGCGCGAGAAATAAAACCCGATGGCAAACACCAGGCAAAAATAAAGGCCGATAACGAATAAATCCGCCGTAGATAGAGTTTTGTGGGTAACGTGAAGGCTGTTCATGTTTGACAGCGGAAGATATGCTGCCGTGCCAGGGTTTGTCAATCGATTACACACAGTAGTGTCGGCTGTAAATGATCGACGCACCTATTCAGTAACGAAGGAGAGCTCGCTCGTGACGTCAATTGAATCTTTGACCGACCGATAGAGCGGGCAATGTTTGGAGTACACGCCGTGCATTTGCTCGGCCGTGTCCTCCTCATGTAGCGCGGCTTTTAGAGTGTGCACAACGCGGATTCTCTTAATAACCAATACGCCATCGTCCGCTTCTTCCACTTCTCCGAGTACTTCAGCGGTAAGTTTTCCCTTGTCTGCTTTGATTTTGTTCACCTCCAGCGCGCGGCCAAATGTGCCAACCAGTCAACCGGCAACTGCCCGCATCAGGTAATCGATTGTCGAAGCATGAGACTCGGTAACATCGGCGGCATTGATGCCGTAGTGGGCTGCAATGGCTCCGTGAACACTAAAGGGTCCACAGCTGCGGCTGCTACTACTGCTGTGGATATCTACCTTTCCCTCAATCGCCGCTCTGAATATCTATAAGGGTGGGAGATAATTACTTGCCGATCTTCACGCGTCCCTTTTCTCCAAGCCAATAGAAACGACAACTGCTCCACGACCATTTGTCCGGCAGCTTCAACTGGTGTGATTGCGACCCGGAGGCGAACGACCTTGAGACGATTGTCGATAACATTCGAACCGGTGACGCTATTTGCACCAAGCGGCAAGTCATGGATGTCGTGGATCGCCCGCAAGATATTC